>JAEIGA010020584.1_pt1 | contig 10056 bp, 8 predicted proteins | sample 9270691 | NCBI WGS metagenome assembly JAEIGA01 (sample SAMN17057246, study PRJNA624740) | gut metagenome | biome: biome; isolation source: fecal sample | host: Bos grunniens | place: China: Xizang | collected 2019
TACACCACCAGCGAGTTTTGCAAGACGTTCTTGAAGTTTTTCTCGGTCGTAGTCGCTTGTTGTTTGTTCGATTTGAGCTTTAATTTGAGCCACACGTGACGCGATAGCTTCGCTCGCACCGTTACCATTAACAATAGTAGTATTTTCTTTGTTTACAGTAACTTTTTCTGCACGGCCAAGGTATTCGATAGTAGCGCTTTCGAGCTTCATGCCTTTTTCTTCAGAGATAACTACACCACCAGTCAACACAGCGATATCTTCGAGCATTTCTTTGCGACGGTCGCCAAAGCCTGGAGCTTTAACAGCACAAATCTTCAACGAGCCACGGAGACGGTTTACCACAAGTGTTGCCAATGCTTCTTGGTCAACATCTTCAGCAACAATCAATAATGGACGGCCACTTTGAGCTGTTGCTTCAAGAATTGGAAGCATATCTTTGAGGTTAGAAATCTTCTTGTCAAAGATGAGAATAAATGGAGATTCCATTTCACATTCCATCTTTTCGGTGTTAGTTACAAAGTAAGGTGAAATGTAACCACGGTCAAATTGCATACCCTCTACGATATCAACTGTTGTTTCAGTACCTTTGGCTTCGTCAACAGTGATAACGCCCTCTTTTTTCACTTTTTTCATAGCTTCAGCAATGAGGCTACCAATAGCTTCATCGTTGTTAGCCGAGATACGAGCTACATCTTCGATTTTCTTGAAGTCATCACCCACTTCTTGAGCCATTGCTTTGATGTTTTCAACAACAACGCCTACAGCTTTGTCGATACCACGTTTGATATCCATTGGGTTAGCACCTGCTGCAACGTTTTTGAGGCCAACATTGATGATTGATTGAGCAAGAACAGTAGCAGTAGTTGTACCATCACCAGCATCATCACCAGTTTTAGAAGCAACCTCTTTTACGAGTTGAGCGCCCATGTTTTGGAATGCATCTTCGAGTTCTACTTCACGAGCTACTGACACACCATCTTTTGTGATGTGAGGAGCACCAAATTTCTTTTCGATGATAACGTTGCGACCTTTAGGTCCAAGAGTTACTTTTACAGCATCAGCAAGAGCGTCAACACCTTTTTTGAGCTCTTCGCGAGCTTTAATATCAAATTTAATTTCTTTTGCCATGATTTCTATTTTTGTTTAGTTGTTTTCTTATTCAGTAATGATAGCCAAGATGTCATTTTGGCGCATGATGAGATATTTATTACCATCTACATCAATTTCAGTACCTGCATATTTACCATAAAGTACTGTATCACCCTCTTTCACTACCATTTCTTCATCTTTTGTGCCATTTCCAGCAGCAAGAACTACACCTTTAAGAGGTTTTTCTTTAGCTGAATCGGGGATAATGATACCTGCAACGGTTACTTCTTCGGCAGGGCAAGGATTTACAAGCACTCTATCTGCCAATGGTTTAATGTTCATAATAGTAAATTTTAAGTTATTTATTTTGTTATTATTATTTTCGTTTTGCTCATAAATTAGCATATTTCGTGCCAAAGTTTATTTTGTGACATCTCAATTGCCATTTTGTCACTTTCAACTACATTATATATAAACTTCTCATAGCATTATTTGTTCAAAAAAAACTGGCAACCCTTATGGATTGCCAGCGTAATATACTCAATTTAAGATTATTATTACTTTACAAGTTGTTTTGTAACTTTATTGCCACGTTTTACAATATAAAGACCGTTTTGTGGATTAGCAACTTCAACACCTTGGAGGTTATAGTAAACAGGAGTAGCTGTTTCAACATCGATGCCTTCTACACCAGCAGCTTCGCTTGATACCCATACAGTGTATGTATCAAAGTCAACGTTTACATAATATGTTCCTTCAGCAACTACTTTGAACGCAGCTTCGCCTTTGCCGAATTCTACTTTTTCATCAAGATTGAAAGCAACTTCACCAGCAACAGGAGCGAAACGATTAGCGTTTACCATAGTCCAATCACCTTTAGCACCAGCAATTGCAAAATAAGAATAGCCATCACCAGCGCCTGTGAATGTCACTTCACCATAGAAAAGGTTACCATCTTTTGTCAATTCTACTGCAGTTGCAGGATCCCAAGAACCTACTGACAAGTTACCCATTACATAAAGTTGTTCTGGAGCATTAACTACTACTTCTCCAGCTTTCTTGATTGTAACAGTCATAGCCGAAAGGTTTACATAGATATTGTAGATACCAGCTGCAGGAACTTGAATTGCACCAGCACCTTTTACAATCTTCATTGCTTGACCCTCTACTGCTTTTGCATTGTCTTCTTCAAAGCCATAACGATTAGCATTTACAGCATCCCAGTCGCTTGATTGGATTGTTGCTAAACCAAAGTTACCACCTGCGCCAAATTCGAGTTCTTCAATTGTGTAGATACCATTATCGTTCCACATTTCAATTGATTCTTGTGGATTCCATCCATTGAACGAGCCGAAGATGTAAAGATTTTGCGCTGAAACACCAAGCGCAACTACTGCAGCCATAAGAACTGCCATTACTTTGCGTAAATTTAATTTCATAAGCCTTAAGTTTTTAATGATTATTGTTGTAATTGATTAATTAATTTCTCTCTATTTATAATCAAAATGGGGCTGTTGTATAAATTATACAACCCCCCATTTCTATATTTTCAAAGATATTTATTAGAGAGCAACCTTGCTCACTTTGCTACCTTGTTTTACGATGAAGATGCCATTTTGTGGGTTAGCAACTTCAATACCTTGGAGGTTGTAATATACAGGAGTTACATTTTCCTCAACTTCGATATTTTCGACACCAGTTACTACGATTTCTTTTACGGTCCACTTACCTTCGCTATTTTTTGCGTTAAGTTCATAGTAAGTATCTTTTGTCACATTAGCGATGTCAACAGTTTGTTCTGTTCCACTGCTAAAAATAACACCAGCCGATGTCACATTACGGAAGATATGGTAATAGTAGTCATCACCATCAACATTTGTCACTTTAGTCAAGCTACCAGGCCATGCTCCTGCTGGAGTCCCAAAATCGTCCCATGCATACACATACACTTCAGCCCACGTAGTTGATGATTTCTTCAAATAAACACCCCATTCGCTTGTAATTGCAGTAACTTTAATAGTTTCTTCCACATTGGCAAGTTCTTTTCCATTTTTGTCAACACAAGCAACTTTTACCTTGTAATCACCAGCTTCACCAGCAACCCACTCTGCAGTTTTACCAGTTGTTGTTTGTTCTGCTACTGTGATTTGGATAGTTGAACCTTCAGGTTCGCCTGTTGCTGAAGCAGAGATTGTAACAACATCACCTGGATAAACCACTTCAGGAGACCAAGATACACCGAGAACGAGTTCTTCAGCAACACCATAGAAACTCCATGTACCACCACCTTTATCCCAAGTACCAGCTTTTACTGTATAATGATTGTTTACGCCATCATACACCAAGTCAGCAGTTTGGTTCCATTTGTTGTTCCAGTTGTTAGCTGATGCAGAAGGGTTCATGCGGCAGAAAATTACATTTGTAAAGTTTTTGCCAGTTCCAGGAGTTGTTATTTCGTAAAGATCTTTTTCACCGCTAACAGCAGTCATACCACCCCATACTTCGCCATCGCCAAAGAAGTAAGCAGCATAACGAGCATTGTCGGTTTTCCAGTTTGTGTTAGGAGTGAGATACAATTTTGTTCCACTTGGGATTTTTGCTGCATTTACAGCAAGCGCACATAAAAGTAGCACTAGAATTGAGTAAAATTTCTTCATATTTTTTTTAATTTAATTGTTAGAATCACTAATAGGACTGCAAAATTCGCATTTTTTATCAAAATAAGCAAAAAAAATGCCAATAAGTTTACATAATACACTATATTTGTAAAATAAATGCAAATAAATACAATTTAGAACAAACTGATTAAATTATGAAAAAGGCAATATCTATCGTTATAATGCTATTATTAGCATTTGTTTCGTTTAACGTATCGGCACAAAGCATCGTCGGTTCATGGGAAGGTAGATCAACTCGCACTAAGGAGTCGCCAAACAACCCCATCACAGGAGAAATAAAATTCTTTCAGACTTTTAATGCAGATAAGACTGGAGTATTAAAGTTTGATGGATTAGCGAATGGTAAAATTGACCAAAACACTCAACTCAACATCAAACTTCGAGGCAGCATTCCATTCACTTGGGCAAAAGAAAACTCAAACATCACAATGAAAATAAATTCATCGCAATTAAACATTGAGTTGACCGAAAATGATTTAGAATTTATATGCAATGATCCTAACATGGCAGCATTAATGAATGCATATAAACCTCAAATGGTACAAACGATGCAAAATCAACTAAAGACATCGTTGGGAACGTCTTTTTCTGAAACCTCGGTATGGACCAATGTTAAAATTGAAGGAAATACAATGTATATAACCGATGGAGGGGTTGATTACATATTGACTCGTATCAAATAAATCTTTGTGATTAATTTTATTCTTTTGTGATTAAATATTAACTTTGCAATTACTAAATAAAATCAAACTTATAATAATCATAAATTATGGCAAACAAACCATTCAAATACCAGGAGATGTTTCCACATGCAAAGGACACTACTGAGTATTACCACTTGACATCTGACTACGTAAAAGTTGAGAATTGGGGTGGCAACGAAATGCTCGTTGTTGATCCTGAAGCGTTGACTGTTCTTGCTCGTCAAGCAACTCACGACAATGCATTTATGCTACGTCGCGAACACAATGCTATGGTGGCTAAAATTCTTAACGACCCCGAAGCAAGCGAAAACGACAAATTCGTTGCTCTTACCATGCTTCGCAATGCCGAAGTTGCTGCTAAAGGTCAACTTCCATTCTGCCAAGACACTGGTACAGCAATCATCCATGGTAGCAAAGGTCAAAATGTATTCACTGGCGGTGGCGACGAAGAACGTCTTTCTAAGGGTGTTTATCTCACTTATACCGAAGACAACCTTCGTTATTCACAAAATGCACCTCTCAACATGTATGACGAAGTGAATACTGGTTGCAACCTTCCTGCTCAAATCGACCTACATGCTTGCGACGGCAACGAATACAACTTCCTTTTCGTAGCTAAAGGTGGTGGCTCTGCCAACAAAACATATCTATATCAAGAAACTAAAGCGCTCATCAACCCAAAAACTCTCATTCCTTTCTTGGTTGAAAAAATGAAATCATTGGGTACTGCTGCTTGTCCTCCTTATCACATCGCATTCGTTATCGGTGGCACATCTGCCGAAATGAACCTTGCTACAGTGAAGAAAGCATCAGTTAAATATTATGATGATCTTCCCACTCAAGGAAACGAACTCGGTCACGCTTTCCGCGACATCGAACTCGAAAAACAACTTCTTGAAGAAACTCACAAAATCGGTCTCGGCGCACAATTTGGCGGTAAATATTTCGCTCACGATATTCGCGTGATTCGTCTTCCTCGCCACGGTGCTTCTTGCCCTGTTGGTCTTGGCGTATCTTGCTCAGCCGACCGTAATGTGAAAGCAAAAATCAACAAAGATGGTCTTTGGATTGAAAAACTCGATAGCAATCCTGGCGAACTTATCCCAGAATCATATCGCAAGGCTGGCGAAGGCGAAGTGGTTAACATCGACCTCAACCGTCCTATGTCTGAAATTCTTGCCGAATTGAGCAAATACCCAGTATCTACTCGTCTTTCATTAAAAGGTACAATCATCGTAGGTCGCGACATCGCTCACGCTAAAATCAAAGAACGTCTTGATCGTGGCGAAGAAATGCCTCAATATCTCAAAGATCACCCTATCTACTACGCTGGTCCTGCAAAAACTCCCGAAGGTATGCCTTCAGGTTCATTTGGCCCTACAACTGCTGGTCGTATGGACTCTTATGTTGACCAATTCCAAGCTGCAGGTGGTTCTATGATTATGATTGCAAAGGGTAACCGTAGCAAACAAGTTACCGACGCTTGCCACAAACATGGTGGTTTCTACCTCGGTAGTATCGGTGGTCCTGCTGCTGTGCTTGCACAAAATAGCATTAAGAAAATCGAGTGCATGGAATATCCCGAACTCGGCATGGAAGCAATCTGGAAAATTGAAGTTGAAGACTTCCCTGCATTCATCCTTGTTGATGATAAAGGCAACGACTTCTTCGTTGAAATTTCAGAAAAATGCAAATCTTGCGCATTGAATAAGTAATCAACTCATTCATTTATATGCCAACGGCTGCCGCTCACGCGACAGCCGTTGTGTTTTATTCTGCACTAATCACTTCATATTTTTTGATCACATTAATACCATCACACTGCGACTTATTGATTATTGGAATATTAATTCTTTTTGCCAAGAATTATATATGTATCTATTTTCTAATTAAAAGATGTAAGCTGCTGTGATAGTCCAGCTATTTTTTTTGCCTGGAATATCTGTCCAACGACCTTTATAGCCAAATGTTTCAAATGCATTTGTCAATCCCAATCCATAGTTTACACCAATTTGTACCCTATTAAATAATTCTGCCCCTAAACCGAAGTCCCAATCAATCGTAACACTTTTACATCTAATATTATTAACTGCAATTTGTCGCTCACCACCTATCATTGAAAAGCATGGACCAGTAGTTAAAAATGGGGTAACAATATTCTTTGCAACTGGCAATCCTATTTTCCATTTGAAATTAATTGGCAAATCAATAAAGTGGGTCCTATAATTTGCCCTAGACACCTGATTAGGGCTATTCATCCCTTCTAAAAATTCAGTTTGGACATTGAAATACATAATTGACGCATCAATACCAATGTTTGTAGATGGAAACATATACTCCATCATTAAACCACAAGTAAATCCTGTATTATATGTATCTTCATAATAATCTTGCTCAAATCTCAAATCATTAATTTTAGCACCTACTTTTACACCAAATCCCACTTGAGCCGAAGTTGTTCCTATTATTGCAAACAAAGCCACTACAATAGTAATTATTCTCTTATTCATTTTCATGCCTATTATTTGTGTTTATTATGTCAAAATTATAACAAAAAACATCATTATCAAAATTTTTTCTTTGCACCTACCCCCCCCATTAACCATTATTAACACTTTGCTATTTCTCAAAAACCCTTAATACTCAATATTTTTATCATTCTAAAATAGCCATATTTTTCTTTTTTGACTATCTTTGCAAAAAAGATTAATCATGATTCGTGACTTTTTATTAGTAGGAATTGGAGGCGCATTGGGTAGTATGGCTCGATATGCAATAACTCTCTTATTCACCTATTTCGCTATAGCATCAGAGATTGGCACATTGACGGCTAACGCTCTTGGTTCGTTATTAATAGGTATTATTATTGCATTATCTAAAGGAGATATGTATCTACTTGGTGCTGTGGGATTTTGTGGAGGCTTTACGACTTTCTCTACATTCTCATCACAGGCATTACAACTTATTCAAAATGGTCAACGCACTATGGGCATTGCATATATTATCGTCTCTCTATGTGTATGTATCTTAATGACTTGGGCTGGTATCTATCTTGCCAATAGATTTATAAAATAAAAAGACTTCTCAACATGAAAATATTGATTCTTTGTACAGGGAATAGTTGCCGTAGCCAAATGGCGCATGGATTTATACAAGCGTTTCACCCCGACTATGATGTCCACTCAGCTGGGACAAAGCCTGCACCACAAGTCAACCCCAAAGCTGTTAAAGTGATGGCTGAAGCTGGTGTAGATATCTCAAGTCACTATCCAAAAAACGTAGATATATACCTCAACGATGAGTGGGATTATGTAATAACTGTATGTGGAGGAGCCAACGAAAGTTGTCCTAACTTCATTGGCAAAGTACATAATCGCCTACACATAGGTTTTGATGACCCAAGCGATGCTACAGGAAGTGACGAATATATTATGAGCGAATTCCATCGTGTTCGCGATGAAATCAGAGACAAATTTGCGACATTTAAGTTTTAAGCAAAAGCAACATCTCCACCCTATTTCATTGCCTCATATATCTCGCTAAATATACGAGGGCGAATGCTTAATTGCGAAAATGCCGAATTGTTGCGAGTAGGATTTACTCTATTACAAAGGAAAATGTAGATAAGTTGCGAATCGGGGTCAACCCAGAAACATGTCCCAGTGAAGCCTGTGTGCCCATAAGTTGCAGCCGATGCTTCGCGGCAAGTTGGAGAACGTTTTTCGTTTCGTTTATCAGGTTTATCAAATCCAAGACCTCGACGGCAAGTAGAACTCTTATCAGTGGTAAACAATTTCACTGTTTCTTCTGAGAGTATTCTCTCTCCACCATATTCACCACCATTCAACCACATTTGACACAATTTAGCAAGGTCATTAGCATTTGAGAATAATCCAGCATTACCTTGCACACCACCCGAGAAATTTGCTGTTTCATCGTGCACATATCCATGCACAGTTTGACGGCGAAGGTAATTATCCTTTTCGGTTGGGGCTATTTCATTTTTACTCCATGAATTAAGAGGTCGATAGCAAGTAGTATAAGCCCCTAATGGAGCAAAAATTGTTTCTTCAACCCACTCATCGTGTGGGCGACCAGTTACCGATTCCTCCATATTCATTAACAAGCAGAAATTTAGGCAGCTATAATTATACCGTTTGGTGTCACGAAGTTTGATGTTATAGATACGCGACATGATTGTATCAAGAGTTTCTTGACCGACATAAATCCCCTTAGAGGCTTCAATATTAAACCGTTCAGAGGGTTTTGACGATAATATATCTTGACGCAAACGTGCATCTTTATGACCATAAGCTCCATTTTCTATCTTAATGGAGTAAGTGTCGGAATATTTTTTCTCAATAAGTTTTCCCGAATAGGTCGCTGTGTCCATCATCATATTAAACATATTCACAGCAGCAGGCATACCCGATTCGTGATACAACAATTCTCTTACTGTTATATCAGCCTTATCGCCACCTTTAAGGCCATCAATATAGTTTGATGCTGGCATATCTAATTCAAATAATCCTTCGTCATACGCTTTCATCACGCCCGACAAAGTTCCTGTGGCTTTCGACACCGACGCCAAGTCATAGAGAGTTGCATCAGTTACCTTTACATTATTAACAAAATCAAGTGTGCCATAACTTTTATCAAATATCACATTACCATCTTTGGCAACTAAAACTTGGCAACCCGGGAATGCTTTTGTTTCTAACCCCACATTAACAAGTGAATCAATGCGCCATTCCATTGTTGACTTCAGTCCTGCCAACGTAGGTGTAGTATAGCCAAGACGCGATTGCTTGATTTTAACACCTTCACCCATTTTTGCAATCCCCTCGAGATTAACAGGCAACTTCCCTACAACATTTATTCCACCAAAGATGGCTTGTGCTGCATACTCACGAATATATGGAGTGTCATCATAACCCAAAACCAAAGTATTCAACCCGTCTAATGATAGTTTGAATTGCGCCATTTCATAAGGATTCACAAAAAATACTGGCACTATATTAGGGATATTTTTTAGCTGAGCAAATGCTTGTCGAGCAATTGCTTTATGATTGAATACACCTACTATTACTACGTCATGATTTTTAATTGCCGACAAAGCTTGATTTGATAGCAATCCCGATGTTGAATACACGTCAACCTTTGCGTATTTCTTAACATAGCGAGTAAATTCATTTTCACTTTGCTCTCCTATATTTACAAGCGCGATTGAGCGTTCTGCAAGTCCACGAATAGGGAGAAGGCTTGTATTATTACGCACTACTGTGATTAGATTAGCCGACAATTTGCGATTTACGTCATCGGCCGAGATTGAATTAAGTCTTTCAAAAATACCGTTCTTCTCGATTGGCATCTCTTTTGTCAACTTAAGTGCGTATTTATAAGTGAGCATCTTTTTGCATCGTGCTTCAATCATAGACATTGTAATTTTGCCCGATTTTATTGCTTTCATCACAGCATCTAAATCATTTGATGGATTTGCAGGGCTCAACAACACATCCGCGCCAGCTAATAATGCCGCTACACAGTTGTTTATTGAAGAATTAGCCCCTTTCATTTCTAGTGCA
>JAEIGA010020585.1_pt1 | contig 10056 bp, 7 predicted proteins | sample 9270691 | NCBI WGS metagenome assembly JAEIGA01 (sample SAMN17057246, study PRJNA624740) | gut metagenome | biome: biome; isolation source: fecal sample | host: Bos grunniens | place: China: Xizang | collected 2019
ACTGATCGTTCTGTTTTCCATTCCCGTAATCGGCTGGATTTCGGCATTGGTATTCCTGCTTGTTTCCAAAAATAAAAACATCAAGAATTTTTCCGGTGCGCATCTTGCCGTTGTCACGGTACAGTTTATCGCCTCACTTTTGATCTCTGCAATGCTTATATCCACGGTTTTCGGTCTGTTCCTTCCCGTTTTGAACGATGCTTTGGGAACGGATTTCGCCAATCCTTCCGAGCTGTTTTCCATTGCAGGTGATCTGGCGGAAGGAAAGTATTCCAAGACACTGAGAAAATTTGTTCCTACCCTTGCCGCAATGGCAGGCGAGGATCTGAGACCCTTCTTGGATGAGCTTTCCTGCGGCAAGTATGAAACCTTGCTCCGCCAAATCAAGGAAGAGCAGTATTACATCGTTTTAAGCGATTTTGAAAACGGAAAATATCCCGAGCTTGTAAGCAAGCTCTCCCCCGAAGATTATACGTTCCTGATCGAAGAACTGAAGAAAGAAGTAAACGGCCCCGGTTCTGAATTCATCGACGGTCTGGAAGATTTTCTGCCCTGATGGAACGAAAAACGCGCTGCGCCTGGTGCAATGAAAAGAATCCCAAATACGTAGAATATCACGATACGGAGTGGGGCTTTCCCCGCTTTGACGATGCTTATTTATACGAAATGCTGATTCTGGAATCCTTTCAGGCAGGTCTTTCCTGGGAATGCGTATTGAACAAGCGGGATGCCTTCCGCAAGGCTTACGAAGGCTTTGACCTTGAAAAGGTTTGCAATTTCGGTGAAGAAAAAGTCATCGAGCTTCTTGCCGATTCGGGGATCATCCGCAACAAATTAAAAATACGCGCCAGCATTGCAAACAGTCGAATTTTCAAAGCCATTGTAGAAGAATTCGGCTCTTTTCATCGGTATTTGCAGTGCTTTGCAGGAGAGAAAACCCTCTACGAAACAGGCAAAACCGTAAATTCCCTCTCCGATGCCATTTCCGCAGATCTGCAAAAAAGAGGAATGAAATTCGCAGGCTCCACCATAATTTATTCCTATTTGCAAGCGGTGGGCATCATTAATTCCCACGAAGAGGGATGCTTTCTGCACAAGGAAAAATGATATGAAAAAAGCAATCGTTATCGGGTGTCCCGGAAGCGGAAAGACCACCTTTTCCGTAAAGCTGAATAAAATCACGAAAATTCCCCTCTATCATCTTGATGCCATCTGGCACAAGCCCGACAAGACCCATATTCCAAGGGAAGAATTTGACGGGAGAATCTCGGAAATATTTTCAAGCGACCAGTGGATCATCGACGGCAATTACAACAGAACCATTGAAATGCGCTTGAAGGAATGCGATACGGTCTTTCTCTTTGATTTGCCCACGGAGGTTTGCTTACAAGGCGCAATCGACCGCCTTGGAGAAAAGCGCTATGATCTGCCGTGGATCGAAAAAGAATTGGACCCCGAATTTGAAGGCTTCATCAGAGATTTTGCAGAGCATTCTTTGCCAAAAATTTATAGCTTGATTGAAAAATACAAAACAGAAAAGCAGATTATCATTTTCAAAAGCCGCGAAGATGCGGATGCATATTTAGAACAGTTGTAAACGAAAAAGGAACACGAAAAGTCGTGTTCCTTTTTTTCATTATTGGATGGAAAATACGACAGCCTCCCAGGGGGAAAGATGCATATTTTCCTGCAGCAAAACATCAGGGGAAAGATTTGAGAGAAGCAAAACTCCCTTTTTCCCTTTCAGTTCCGTTGGCAGGGAAAATTCAGCGGAAGAGCTTGATTTGTTGGCAAGGATCAAAAGTGTTTCTTCCTTGCAGCTTCTCGTGTAACAGAGCACCTGTTCATCCTCTCCGTAAAAGCGAAGATCCCCCTCCACGATGGCGGGATGCTCCTTTCTCATATCGCAAAGTTTGCGGTAATAACGGAAGATGGAATCGTCTGATGCCAGATCCTTTTCCAGATTGATCTCTCCTGCGCGGGAATTCACCTTGAGCCAAGGCTTTCCCGCGGTAAAGCCTGCATTCTCTCCGCCGTTCCACTGATAGGGAGTACGGGCATTGTCGCGGCTGACCTTTTCCGTTGCCAGAAGCGCCTCCTTCGGCTCCATTCCCTGCCCGATCAGCTTATCGTAGCGGGCAAGGGTGGCAAGGCAGTTGTGATCCTCGATGGAATCGTAATGCACGTTGGTCATACCGATCTCCTCTCCCTGAAAAATGAAAGGCGTTCCGGGGGTAGTATGGATCAAGGTGGCAAGAAGCTTTGCGGAGGGAATTCGGAACGTTCCGTCTTCACCGTAAGTGGATACCTGACGACCGATATCGTGATTGGACAGGTACTGCACGCACCAGCCGCCGCCACGCACGACCTCCGCCCAGCGGGTCTGAACGTCGGTATACAGCGCATTGGGGATCTGATGCCTCATAAGATGCGCAAGTTCAAAGTGATAGACCATATCCAATTCCTTGCGGTCGCGGTGGACGTAGTCCATCACGTTCCACGAACGAAGCCCGGAGCCTTCACCCACGGTCATACAGTCGGGTCTGGAAAACACTCTTTGATTCAGCTCCTGCAAATAATCGTGGATCCCATCCACCATACAGCACATATTTTTATCAATGACAAAGGGCTCTTTCCCCGGCACGGGCGGCAGGGTACTGTCGGGAAGGCCGGGCATTTTCTTCAGTCTGGTGATCACGTCCAGACGGAAACCGTCCACTCCGAGATCCAGCCATTCGTTCAGCATTTCGTAGATCTCCTCCCGCAATGCCTTGCACTCCCAATTCAGATCGGGCATTTTGGAAGAATACTGATGGAAATAATACTCCCCCGTCGTTTCATCAAAGGTCCAGGCGGAGCCGTTGCCTTCTTCAAAGTAATTGCCCCAGTTGTTGGGCTCCGAGCCGTCCTCCCTGGGGGCTTTCCAGATATAGTAATCGCGGTAAGGATTGTCACGGGATTTGCGGGATTCCTGAAACCACGGATGCAGATCGGAGGAGTGGTTCAGCACCATATCCATAATGATGCGGATGCCCATAGAATGGGCGCGGTCAAGCAATTCCTTAAAATCCTCCATAGACCCGAAAATCGGATCGATGGCACGGTAATCGGCAACGTCGTAGCCGTTATCAACCTGAGGTGAAACGTATAAGGGGGTAAACCAGATGCAGTTGATCCCAAGGTCGCGGAGGGTCTCCAGCTTTGAGATCACTCCCCGAAGATCTCCGATCCCATCTCCGTCGGAATCACAAAAGCTTTTGCAGTATATCTCGTATACCACCGCCGTTTTCCACCAAGGTCGTTTGTTCATCGCAGTTCCTTTCTATTCCAGAGGAATCTGATATTCTTTGTCGATGAGGATATATTCCGCACCGTGTTTTTCCGCAAGGGCAAGAAGGGCGGCATTGCTCTCCAATGCAGTTTCCAACGTAAAATCGCTGTCATCGAGGCGGTTTTCAATCACGGAAGCAAATCCCTTGATATCGCTGAAATGCTTACGGATATAGCCCTCGCTCATAATGAGAAGATAGGAGCGGATCTGTTTTTGCTCCTCCTCGGAAAAATCCTTTTTCCAATCCACGGGGATATAGCATCCCTCCACAATGAGGTTTTGCCCGTTTTCCAAGGCGGTTCGGATCATTTCGCGGACGATGGGCCACAGGTAATCCGTCAGTTCACGGTCGGAACTGAGGGGAGTAAGGCTTGTGTTGCCGCTGCGGATCAAGCCCATTTTCAGGTGATCGATGGAGAAGGCGGGATAACGGTATTTCTCCACCATTTTTTGCGCAAGTAAGGTTTTTCCCGCATGGGAAGCGCCGGAAATTAACAGAATCATTTCATCCCCTCCTTTGTTACCATTATAGCACGTTGGATCGGATTTACAAGAAAAAAAGAGGCAGTTTTTTTCAAAAAGCGGTGCTTTTTTCAAGAAATGAAACGAAAATCGAAAAAAGCCTTGAAAGGCAAAAGATAAAGGGATATAATGAAAAAAATGACTTTTTGGAGGATATGATGCTACAGATTAATATGCTTCGCGCAGATCACACCATCACCTATGCAGCAGAAGAATTAAAAAAATATCTGAAAATGATGATGCTGGAATGCGGTGACGTTGCCCTCTCGTTTTGTTCCGATGCCACGGAAGGCTTCCGCTTGGGACTTTTGGAGGACTTCGGTCTTTCCACCGACGAGGTAGAAGACCCCATTCTGGACGACGTAGTACATATTGATACCGACGAAAACGGCGGAATTCTGGCAGGCTCCAACCCCAGAAGCGTACTCTTTGCCGTATACCGCTTTTTGCGCCTCAACGGTTGCCGCTGGCTCTATCCCGGTGTGGACGGAGATTACGTACCCGTAAAGGATATTCAGCCTCAGAAATATCATAAAAAAGCTGACCACCGTTTCCGCGGACACTGCAACGAGGGTGCGGAAAGCCAGCAGTGCATGATGGAAACCATCGAATTTTACGCCAAGCAGGAATTGAACGTATATATGCTGGAGTTCCCCATTCCCTTCGGCTATTATTCCCACTATTACAACCACCACGGCAATGAAGCAAACCGCAAGCCCGAAGGTCTTACCGCAGAGCAGGTCGTTCAATGGAAAAGACAGTGCGAGGCGGAGATTGCAAAGCGCGGATTGATGTTCCACGATATGGGTCACGGCTGGACGGCAGACCCCTTCGGAATGGACCGTTTCACCAAAGAAGCACCGGAAGAAGCACGTCCGTATCTGGCACTTGTAAACGGAAAGAGAGATATTTACCGCGGACACACCTACTGGACCAATCTTTGCTATTCCAATCCCTACGTGCGCACCACAATGGCAAACGCTGTAGCAGAATACGCTGAGAAACATACCAACGTGGATTATCTGCACGTATGGCTTGCCGACCTTGACAAGAACCACTGCGAGTGCGAGGAATGCAAGAAGAAGCGTCCCAGCGACTGGTATATGCTCATTATGAATGAGATCGACGAGAAGCTTACCGCCAAGGGACTGGACACCCGCATTGTTTTCATCGCCTACGTGGATACGCAGTTTGCTCCCGTGGAATTCACCATCACAAATCCCAAGCGTTTCTCCCTTTTGTACGCGCCCATTTCCCGCTCCTACTGCTCCAGTATCAACGAAGAGACGGTTTTGCCCGAGCCTGCCCCCTTTGTTTACAACAACTGGATAACTCCCAGAACGGCAGAGGAAAGCATGGCGCTCTTCCGTCAATGGCAAGAGGTATGGAAAGGTCCCGCCTTCTCCTATGAATACCATTTCTGGACCCGTCAGATGAGAGACCCCGGCGGCATCTACATCGCCCGCAGAGTATACGAGGACATTCTCGGACTGCGCTTCTGCGGCTTGGACGGCTTTGTGGAGGACGGCTCTCAGAGAAGCTTCTGGCCCAACGGCTTTGCCATTTACGTATATGCCGAAACCCTCTTGAACAGAGAAATCACCTGGGAAGAGTTGAAAGAGGACTACTTCTCCCACATTTACGGAGAAAACTGGGAAAAGGTATACAGCGTTCTCGAGCGCATCAGCAATACCTTTGACTACGCTTACGTTTCTGCCAAGAAGAGCATTGACCGTTCCGTTTCCGCTTACTACGATCCTGCGCGTGTTCCCCGACTGGATGCCATTCACGATCTGGTGGCAGAAGAAAGAGTGCTGATTGAAAAACAGCCCGATCCCAAGCCTACCCGTCCGCAGGTCATCTCTTGGCGTCTTTTGGAGCTGCACACCGAGTACTGCGAGCTGTTCTGCGAAGTGATGAAGGCAAAAGCTGCGGGACAAAACTACCGCGCTTTGGAGCTGGCAAAGAAATTTGCCGATGAATTCGGAAAATACGAAATCGAAATCGAGCGGTACTACGATCACTACCTGATGACAAACACCTTCAGCCAAATTAATGCCAAACTGCAAGGAACCAATTTCTATTGATAAAAAAACTAAAAAACAACGTTTGGAGGACTCTATGCTAAGCATCAAAAAACTCCGCGCAGATCACGTTCTGGATTATGCAGCGGAAGAGTTAAAAAAATATCTGAGAATGATGATGCCCGAATGCGGCGATATTGATATTGCCCTTGCCCCCGATGCAAAAGACGGTTTCCGTTTGGGTCTTTTGGAGGATTTCGGTCTTCCCTTTGAAGGTGAAGACGCGGTTCTGGACGACGTGATCCACGTGGATACCGACGAAAAGGGCGGCATTTTGGCAGGCTCCAACCCCCGAAGCGTACTCTTTGCCGTATACCGCTTTTTACGTGAAAACGGTTGCCGTTGGCTCTACCCCGGTGTGGACGGTGACTTCGTCCCCCTCAAGGATATCGAGCCTGTTTCCTACCACAAAATGGCAGACCACCGTTTCCGCGGCTTCTGTAACGAAGGCAGCGAAAGCCAGAGCTGTATGCTGGAATGCGCCGATTATTACGCGAAGCTGGAAATGAACGTGTATATGCTGGAATGGGCGATCCCCAACGGCTATTACAACCGCTACTACACCCACCGCAGCAATATTCACCGCACCCCCGAGCCTGTTTCCGACGATCAGATCCTCCAGTGGAAGAGACAGTGCGAGGTGGAAATTTCCAAGCGCGGACTGATGTTCCACGATATGGGTCACGGCTGGACCAGTATTCCCTTCGGCTTTCCCGGAATCAACAGCGTTGACAACAAGTTTGATTTAAGCTGGGTCACCGAGGAGCAGAAGCAGGTTTTGGCTCTGGTAGGAGGCAAACGGGACTTTTTGAGATCTGCACCCATTTTCACCAGCGTATGTATGTCCCGTGCCGACGTGCGCGCCACCATTGCCGAATCCGTAGCGGAATATGCTGAAGGACACCGAAACGTAGATTATCTCCACGTATGGCTCTCCGACGGCAGCAACAACCACTGCGAATGCGAAGAATGCGTCAAAAAAATCCCCTCCGATTGGTACATCATGATCATGAACGAGATCGATGAAAAACTTTCGGAAAAGGGACTGGATACCCGCATCGTATTCATCGCTTATACCGATACCATGTTCGCGCCCCAGACCGAGCGCATCAAGAACCCCAAGCGGTTCTCCATGCTCTATGCGCCCATCGGCAGAAACTACCTTTCCAGCATCGATGAAAACGCGCCTTTGCCCGAAGCAAAGCCCTATACCCGCAACACTTGGAAAATGCCCTCCACCGAGGAAGGCTTTGCCCATCTGCGTGCTTGGCAAAAGGTTTGGGACGGTCCCTCCTTCTCTTACGAATATCACTTCTGGCGTCACCAGTTTCTGGACCCCGGCGGACTTGCTCTTGCAAAACGGCTTTACGAAGACGTGCGCAGCTTGCGCTTTGCGGGACTGCAGGGCTACGTGGAGGACGGCTCTCAGCGCAGCGGCTTCCCCAACGCCTTCCCCGTATACATTTATGCAGAGACCCTGATGAATCGGGACTGCGATTATGAAGAGGTAAAGGCAGATTATTTCTCCCATATTTACGGTGATGATTGGAAGGAAGCGGAAAGTCTTCTCGCCCGCATGACCAATGCCTTTGACTTTGCCTATATGGAAGGCACCAAGAGCAAAAACAGAGCCGTTTCCCTCTATTACGATCCCGAACGCGCACCGAAGCTTATGGCAATTTCCGAGCTTTGCACTGAAGAAAAGGCTCTGGCGGCAAAGCATACGGTCTGCCCTACCCGCCCGCAGACAATTTCCTGGCGGTTGCTGGATTTCCACGCGGAGTATTGCAAACTTCTGTCTGAAATTTTGGTTGAAAAAGCAATGGGTCGCAATTTCCGCGCCGTGGAGCTTGCCAACACATTTTTCGACAAGATGGGCGCATACGAAATTCAGTGGGAACGCTACTACGATCACGGTCTTGCCTGCCGCGTAGTGGAACACATTATCCGCAAACCCCAAAAAGTTATTTTCGACTAAAGAAAAAAGAGTTGGAAACCGTCGGTTTCCAACTCTTTTTTTGCGTATTTAAAAGTCCCCAGATCGCAGAATTGGAGGTCATATTGGTGTGCTTATCCACCACGGAAAACATTTCCGGCTTGGGTCCGTCACCGCGAGCGGCACCGCCTACGTTGCCGAAAATATTGGTAAAAGCGGTAGTGGCGCCGTCCTTTGAATCAAAAAAATCTTTTTTGCAAAAATTCTTGAGTTGCACAAGGCTGTGTGGTAAGATAGACGAAAGAAAAAGTTTTTTCTTTCGACAGATCAACAATGGAGGATCCCGAACATGAACGAAACAAAATATGCTTACGAAACACCCGTCCAGCCGGAAATTTGGGCAGAGCCCGATTTTCATACCGACCACGCATTTTCCATTGCCTTCGTAGGGGATCCCCAGTATATCAGCACCGGTGATTATTTTCTCGGCACGAAAAAGATGAAGCAGCTCTTTGCCTCCATTGCTGATACGGCAAAAGAACGGAAACTGGAGCACGTATTCATTTTGGGAGACCTGACAGATATGGGATACCGAAACGATGCCAATCTTGCCTGGCGCCATTACGATCCCCCCATCACGGCAGAGTGGGAAAATGCAAAAGAGGCGGTTTTTCAGTTAAATGAGGCGAAAGTCCCCTACTCCCTTTGTCGCGGCAATCACGACGACTATATGATAGACGATTTTTTCAACGTTCCTGAATATACCGATCAGTTCAAAGGCTGCGGCGGATTTTTCAGCGATTCCGATGCCAAGCATCCCACGCTCCGCGAAAAGAACAATCCCGAGGGATACATTTATTGGAGCGCCATCCGCGGGCATCATGAAGAATCCATTGTAAATTCCTATAAAACGGTGGAGATCTGCGGGATCAAATATCTGTTTGTCACCGTGGATTTTAACCCTACGGAAAACGTAGCAAAATGGCTGGACCGGATTCTGGGAAAGTACCCCGACCACCTTGCCATTGTTACAACCCATTCCTTCATCAATAAAAACGGCGAGATCCGCACCTCCGAAAAAGCGGATACGATGTTCCCGCTGGGATACACCGCAGATAAAATTTGGGAAAACGTACTGAAAAAACACAAAAATCTTGTGATGGTAGCCTGCGGCCACGTAGGCTCTCTGGACCCCGTTTACACAACCCGAATCGGAGAGCACGGAAACACGGTACACATCTTTCTCATCAACCCCCAAGGGTACGATACCAAGGAAGCGGAAGACGGAAGCATTCTCAAAGGAATACAGGACACGGGGATGGTTTTGTATATGAACTTTTCCGCAGACGGGTCAAAGATCACCTTCGACAATTACGCCACTCTTCTGAATAAAGAACTGGCGGCAAACACGGACACGGCAATTACGCTGTTTGAAACCAATCCCACGGCTTGAAGCCGATTCGTTTAAGATCGATTCTCACAACGGCACTGCCTTAAAAACACTTGTCTCAGGGGTAAATTGCCTGACTGTTTTGCCCGAATAAGACTTGAAAAATGCGAAAAAAAGGCTATAATGGAAACACGAAAAATAAAAGGAGCTTTTATATGAAAAAGGCACTCCCGTTTTTCTTGGCTCTGTCTCTTTTATTAAGCACCATAACAACCCCTGTATTTTCGGCAGGATATCAATACGAAACGCCCGTAGAACCAAGCCTCTGGAAAGAACCCGATTTCAGCACCGAGCACGATTTTTCCATCGCCTTCGTCGGAGATACCCAGTTTCTTACGCTGGGGGATGCATACTGCGGCACCGAGAAGATGAATCAGCTGTACCGCAGCATTTCAGACACCGCCGAAGAGCGGAAATTGGAGCACGTTTTCGTTTTGGGCGATATGACCCACAACGGCTACCACAATGACGCAAACCTGGCTCATTCCTACGTCGATCCTCCCAAAACCACCGAATGGGAGATCACACAGGAAGCAATCCTGCAAATGAGTGATGCGGGATTATCCTATTCCCTTTGTCGCGGCAATCACGACGACTATATGATGGACGATTACTTCAACATTCCCGCGTACACGGATCAGTTCAAGGGAGTTGGCGGCTTTTACAGCGATTCCGCTGCCAAGCATCCCACCGCACGGGAAAAGCACAATCCCGAGGGCTATATTTATTGGAG
>JAEIGA010020586.1_pt1 | contig 10055 bp, 5 predicted proteins | sample 9270691 | NCBI WGS metagenome assembly JAEIGA01 (sample SAMN17057246, study PRJNA624740) | gut metagenome | biome: biome; isolation source: fecal sample | host: Bos grunniens | place: China: Xizang | collected 2019
AAGCACCCATTGTGGAATTGGGAAGATGTTGCGATTTGTAGAACGAGGTTCCATAAATTCCCACATACCTGTTGTGAATTTACCGAAACGGATAAGGTCTTGACGACGGTGAGCTTCCCAAGCAAATTCACGACCACGTTCATCGAGCAATTCATCCAAATCCAAAGTTGTGTAAGCAGGAAGACCAGCACGAGTGTGAACTTCATTTACAAGCGCAAGAGCTTCGCCAGTAGCAGTACCACCACTGAGGCGCATCAAACATTCAGCTTTCATCAACAATACATCGGCATAACGATAGATTGGGAAATCGGCATTAGCGTGATGTTCGATACCAGGTTCGATTTCGAATTTAACAAAACGAGGACCTTCAAATGTGTTAGCTGCTGTACCATCTTCGATAGTAGTAACAGTGTCTGTGATAATAGCATCAGCATCAGTAAGAGTAGTATTGCTATATTTCATCACTTTACCATCTTTCATGATAGGACCAACCAACCATTGTGCTTTACGCAAGTCGTTATCGGCATATTTGTCATAGAAAGAACCAAGAGTACAAGGGCCATTCCATGGTTGAGTAGTGAAGCCATAAACTTCTTGATGCACATAGTGAAGAGTGATAAGGTGGAACATATTACCTTTAGCATAAACTTGGTCGAATACGATAGGGAAAATGATCTCCATGTTGGCAGTATTCTCTTTCTTGAAAGTAGTGAAATAGTCAGGATTCAACATATAGCCATAACCGCCATTGATGATAGAGTCGCATTGTTCGATACATTTTTCCCACATTGCAGTACCAGTATAAACTTCTGCATTGAGGTACATTTTAGCAAGAATCATACGAGCTACAGGGCGAGTCATAGAACCATAACGAACAGAGTTGTCCATAGCTTCAAGATTGCCAAGAATTTCTTTTTCAATCCATTCGAACACTTTTTTACGAGAATATTGTTTTACACCATTCTTTTTAACTTCTTCAGAGTTGTCGTCGATAGCAACGTCGCCATAGAGGTCCATAGCAAGAAGGTGATAGAAAGCACGAAGTGTTTTAGCTTCGGCAACACCAGCTTTAGCTGCATCGCTATAAGTAGATTCGTCTTCACCTGCGATTTCTTTGATGTTATCAAGGACTGTGTTACATTTAGCTACACCACCATAAGCAAAAGACCAACCATTGTTAACGTCACGAGTATTTTCTTCCCAAGTGTGTTTATGCATAGCTTGAGGCACACCATTATCGAACCAGTCATTACCACGAGTAGGAACTACAACTTCGTCGGTTGTATATTCTTGCATACTCCAGTAACCTTCACGATAGATATAGCCATATTCGCCAGCGAGCTGAGAATAGGCATTGGCAATCAATGTCGAAAATTGTTCTGGTGTTTTGTAGTAGTCGTCTTTCAAAACATCAGTATAAATTTCCGGCTCAAGATCGGTACAAGCAGTAGTAAAGCACATGCTTGCTGCCAAGATTCCGATAAAAAATTTATTTAGTTTCATAATGTATACTTTTCTAAATTGTTTAACCATTAGAATTTAAATTGCAAACCGAGGTTGAATGAACGTTGAGTTGGATAGTAAGAACGTCCGTCGAAACCTGGAGTCAAACCTGACATGCTAACACTTGCAGGGTCGTGACCAGAATAGCCTGTGATAGTGAACAAGTTTTGAGCTGTGAGATAAACACGGATATAGCTAATCCATTTAGAGAAGTTTTCTGGAAGATTAGGAGTATAACCGATTGTCAAGTCGTTGAGTTTGAGGTAAGAAGCATTTTCGAGGTAGAAATCTGAGAAACGACGAAGAGATGCTTTTTCTGAACCTGAATCTTTCCATGCAAGCATATAAGCAGCATCGCCTTCGAATGCAGAAGCCAAACAGTTTTCTACACCACGAGTATTTTCATAGAAATAGCGTGTTTCGTTGAAGATAAGACCACCAATTTGACCACGGAAGTTAAGACCAAGATCGAACTCTTTGTAACGGAGAGTTGTGTTGAAACCAAGAGTCAAGAGAGGTTGAGCATTACCGATGATTTGTTTATCTGCTTCTTGTGGGTTTTTAGTATAACCACCTTTAGGAGTTTCGAATACCCAGTTACCTTCTTTGTCGATACCATAGTATTTGTAACCATAGAAGTTACCGATAGGTTGACCTTCGGCAAGACGCATAGTGTAGTTACCGGTTTCACCATCACCAGAAGAGATCCAACCTGTGTTAACGAAAGATTCTACACCTTCAGTACCATATTGGTCGCCAGTGATACGAACTACCATGTTGCGGTTCCATGCTGCGTTGAAGCCAAGATCCCATGTCCAATCTTTAGTTTGGATAGCAGTACCATTCAATTGAAGTTCAACACCATAGTTGTGGATGATACCGTAGTTATCCCACATTTTGCCATAAGGATATGGAGGCATTGGAACGTCATATTCATAAAGAAGGTCGGTAGTATTACGGAAGTAAGCATCTAACGAACCAGAGAAACGATTGTTGAATGCACCGAAGTCAATACCGAAGTTGAACTCGTGTTTTTCTTCCCAACGGATAGTTTCATTTACGTTAGAAGTAGGGCCCCAAGGTTGGATGAATTTACCATTGCTGAAGATATAGTCGCCACCAGCACCAACTTTCATAGCATAGAGGTAGTGGTCGCCAGGCATGTTACCTGTAACACCATAACCCAAACGGATTTTCAAATCGTTGAGGTTTTCAACTTCTGCCATAAATTCTTCGTCGATAATGCTCCAGCTACCAGAGATAGAAGGGAATACACCCCATTGTCCCAAGATAGGGTCGGCTTTAACACCGAATTTAGAAGAACCTTCGAAACGTACAGATGCGCTCAAGAAGTAGCGTTGATCGTAGTTGTACATTACACGAGCAAAGAATGAAGCCAATTTGTCTTTGTATTTATAAGAACCAAGACCTGCATAAGCAGAAGCACCTTTACCATCAACAATACCTGTACCAAGACCGAGGTTGTTATACAAAAGTTTGTCGATTGGGAAACCTGTGTTATAAGCATTGAAGCCTTGGAATGTTTCTGTTTGATAGCCTTGACCAATCATAGCTTGGAAAGCGTGAGCATCCCATTGAGCAACATATTGGAGAGTATTTTCAACAACTTGTTGAGTATAACCGCTATAAGATTGAGAAGCAGAACCACCTTTACCATAAATTTCACGGAGAGTGCTATTTTGATATTTACCATTCCAAGATGTACTATTTTGAATAGAATAGAAAGTAGAGAATTTGAGACCATCGATAATATTCAATGTTGCACGAACACTACCGATAATAACTTGATCTTTTTGGTCGTTAGTAGTTTGCATGATATCAGAAACTGGGTTACGAGTGTAGAAGTTGTCTGATTCGAAATAACCGCCATATTTAGCAAAACGTTCTTCGTCAGAAGTTACAGGCATAGTAGGGTTAGAACGAACAGCTTGGTTGAAGTTGTCATAGTTAGCCCAACCTTTATTAGAAGAAGTATAAGAGAAGTCGTAAGCCAATTCGAGGCGTTTGTTCAAAGTTTTTTGGTTAGCAGCAAAACGAGCATTGAGTTCTTCATAGTCAGAATTCAAAGCAACACCTTGCAAGCCACGGTAACCAGCAGAAGCACGGAAGTTGAAGTTTTCAGTACCACCAGAAACAGACACATTGTGAGTGTGGCTGATAGGAGTACGAGTGATTTCTTTCAACCAGTTAGTATTAGCGCCGTAGTCGATACCACCAAAACCACCGTTTACCATTTTTTCGCGGTATTCGTCAGCAGTGAGTACGCGTGGAGCGTCAGCGATAACACCAGTAGAAACGTTACCGTTGTATTCTGCATGGAATTTACCATCTTTAGAACCACGTTTAGTAGTAATCAAGATGACACCGGCATTAGCACGAGTACCATAGATAGCAGCAGCAGAACCATCTTTCAATACGTCGATAGACTCGATGTCGCTTGGAAGAACAGAAGAGAGGTCGCCACCAGGCACACCGTCGATTACGTAAAGAGGAGAAGCAGCACCACTCAAAGAACCTACACCACGAAGTTGAACATTGTAAGAGTTTTGAGCAGGGTCGTCACCACCATTTTTGATTATAGTAAGACCGGCAACTTTACCTTGAATAAGACCCATAGGGTTGGCAGATACACCTTTGTTGAAAGACTCAGCTTTCACAGAAGAAACCGAACCTGTGATTTCTTTTTTAGTTTGAGTACCATAACCCACAGCTACAACTTCTTGAAGGAGTTGAGCATCATCGGCCATAACTACATTAACTACTTTTTTGCCATTGATAGCTACTTCTTGAGTTTGATAACCAACATAACTGATTACCAAAGTAGCATTGGCGTTAACTGAGATGGAGAAATTACCATCGAAATCGGTGATTGTACCATTGGTTGTACCTTTTTCGAGGATACTTGCACCAATAACAACTTCACCTGTTTGATCTGTTACATTACCAGTAACAGTCACACTTTGTGCCATTGCTGTTGCCGAAATGAACAACATCATCAGCATTAGTGCCAAGCCATAGATTTTCTTTAACATAATCTCACTTGTTGTTTAAGGTTTAATAAATTATAGTTAATTATAAATAATGTACATAAGTTCAGTAGTGTATACAAACTTCTTGTATATAATACAACATTATACACACAACGTGCAAAGTTACACATATTTTATGAATTAGACAATTTTTTTTTATTTTTTCCTAAAAAAAAAGTTTTACATGCTCAATTTACAATATATCAATAAATTAAAAGGCGTAACACAAACTGCTACGCCATTCAAATCACCCATATTTATAATATTTTTTTATATAAAATATAAGTTTTTTAATAAATATTTTTGTTTTTTTAGACGAAAATTAACTTCCACCAAGCATTTTGCTTCCTTTTGAAGCACCTTTGTCCTCCTCTTGTTCTGCGAGATGAAGTTGCCATTTCCAAATAGATCGAACTGTTTCTTCAAGTGAAACTTCAGCTTTCCATTTCAACATTTTATTTGCATACGATGGGTCTGCCCAAACCTGTTCAATATCACCTGCACGACGACCTGCGATTTCATAAGGTACTTTAACATCATTGATAGTTTCAAAGGCTTCTAATATTTCAAGAACAGACAAGCCTCTACCTGTACCTATATTATAAGTTTCAACAGATTCAACCTCTCCACCCAAAATACGATGCATAGCCGCGATATGTGCTTTAGCCAAATCAACCACATTAATATAATCACGAATACATGAGCCATCAGGTGTATTATAATCATTTCCAAAAACTTTAAGTTTTTTGCGAACCCCAGCAGCAGTTTGTGCAATAAATGGTAGTAGATTATTTGGCTCTCCATTAGGCAACTCACCAATCAACGCTGATGGATGTGCACCAATTGGATTAAAATAACGCAAAAGAATACCTTTAATAGTAGAATTAGCAGATACGGTATCACGAACAATATCTTCACAAATCCGTTTTGTATTACCGTATGGAGAAAGTGCTTTTTGAAGAGGAGCCGATTCTGTAACTGGCAAAACATCAGGCTGACCATAAACCGTACAAGATGAAGAGAATACAATACCCTCAATCTTGTGAATTGGCATCAATTCGAGAATATTAACAAGCGAAACTACATTGTTACGATAATACATCAATGGTTTTTCGACAGATTCACCTACTGCCTTTGACGCAGCAAAATGAATAACAGCACGAATACCTTCATTCTTAGCAAGAAATTTATTCATTGCTACATAATCGGTACAATCTATATTCTCATAAACAGGTTTTACACCTGTAATTTTTTCAATACCTTTAAGAACATCAATACTAGAATTCGAAAGGTTATCTACAATACAAACCTCGTAACCAGCCTCTATAAGTTCAACAACCGTATGTGAACCAATATAACCTAAACCTCCTGTAACAAGGATTTTATCTTTAGCTCCACTCGAAGACTTAAATAACTTTTTAATATGCTTTGTTACTCCCATAATTATGAAGTTAAATTTACAATAATTCAATTTGCAAATGTACAAAAAAAAAATGAATTCTTATATTGAAATTACAAAAATATTTTTAACAAAAATTATGAATCGTAAATTATGTATTATGAATTAAATTAATTACCTTTGCCAAACATTAACAAAAAGTAATAAGTTGTAAGTATTATGACTTATTTCACCTACAAATCGCATTTTTTACGCTCCGTATATTACCGACCTAATATCTAAACCACAATTTTTATGAAACACACAATTGACAATTTAGACAAAAAAATTCTAAAACTCATTTCACAAAACGCACGCATTCCTTTTTTGGAAGTAGCACGTGAGTGCAATGTTTCAGGTGCAGCTATTCACCAACGTGTACAAAAACTGACAAATGATGGTGTCGTAAAAGGCTCTGAATTTGTCATCAACACCTACAAAGTTGGTTTTCAAACTTGTGCCTACATCGGTATTTGCGTAAAAGATTTAAATAAATTAGAAGGAATAGTAAATGCTCTTCGCGATATTCCTGAAATAGTTGAATGCCACTATACAACAGGCAAATACGCTATTTTTGTTAAAGTATATGCTCGTGACAATCGCCATTTGCTTGATATTACACTAAATAAAATCAGTTCTATATCTGGCATTGTTAGTGCAGAAACTTTCTTAATGTCACTTGACGAGGTATTTCATCGCCAATTAGCTGCTTTTGATATAAATGAAGATGACGACGAAAATGTAGAATAAACATAAATTATAGTGTTTTTTATGAACGTAAATTATCATAAATCAATCATAAATTAGGATGTTATAAAAAATTAATGGTTAATTAATGGCAATTTACGTAAAAAAATATATATCATAAACTAAAAAAATGGATACAACACTAAGTTGTATCCATTTTTTTAATTCGCAAAAACTATTTCATTTTCTAATACATCAACATGAATTGGCTTATCAGCATTGATTGTGCCTGCGATAATTTGCTTTGAAAGCTCATTAAGCAACATTCGTTGCAATACCCTCTTCACTGGACGAGCACCAAATTGTGGATCATAGCCCTCACGAGCAAATAAATCAACCGCCGATTGAGTAACCTCAAGTTGCACTCCATTACGCTCAAGAAGTTTTTGCACATTCTTAATTTGCAATTCTACGATATCACGAATTTCGTTTTGTTGCAATGGTGTGAACATTATAAGCTCGTCAATACGATTCAAAAACTCAGGACGAATAGTCTGCTTAAGCAATTCAAACACTTCATTTTTGGTATTTTCCAATACCTCTTCACGGTTTTTATCAGTAAGATTTTCGCAATTCTCACGAATAAGTTGAGAACCGAGATTTGACGTCATGATAATAATAGTGTTTTTGAAATTAACTACACGACCTTTATTATCGGTAAGACGCCCATCATCAAGAACTTGCAACAACACATTAAAAACATCTGGGTGCGCTTTTTCAATCTCATCAAAAAGTACCACAGAATACGGTTTACGACGAATAGCTTCTGTGAGTTGACCTCCTTCGTCGTAACCCACATATCCAGGAGGAGCACCGATAAGACGTGTTGCAGCAAATTTTTCTTGATACTCCGACATATCAATACGAGTCATCATATTTTCATCATCAAACAGATAATCAGCAAGAGCTTTAGCCAATTCTGTTTTACCCACACCTGTTGTACCAAGAAAAATAAATGAACCTATTGGTCGTTTCGGGTCTTGAAGTCCTGCACGACTACGACGAATAGCATCCGACACAGCCACAATTGCCTCATCCTGCCCGATAACGCGTTTATGTAATTCATCTTCAAGATGTAACAATTTGTCTTTTTCGCTCTGCATCATTTTACGCACAGGAATACCAGTCCAACGTGATACAATATCGGCAATATCATCAGCATCAATCTCTTCCTTAATCATAGCATGGCCTTGTTGCAACTCTGCAAGTTTTGCTTTTGCCACTTCAATTGCCTGCTCTGCCGATTTGATTTTTCCATAACGAATCTCTGCTACACGACCATAATCACCCTCACGTTCGGCTCGTTCGGCTTCATATTTCAATTGTTCAATCTCTATCTTATTTTGTTGAATCGCATTAATTTGCTCCTTCTCACTACTCCACTTTTTGCGCATCACTTCGCTCTCAGCTTTCAATACCTCAATCTCCTCATTGAGTTGAGCCAACTTTTGTTTATCGTTTTCGCGTTTAATAGCAGCACGTTCAATTTCCAACTGCTTAATATTACGCTCGATAGTATCTAATTCTTCAGGCACAGAATCCACTTCAAGACGCAATTTTGCAGCTGCCTCATCTATCAAGTCAATAGCCTTATCTGGCAAAAAACGATCTGTAATATAACGAGTTGACAACTCTACTGCCGCAATAATTGCATCGTCTTTAATACGCACTTTATGATGATTCTCATAACGTTCTTTCAAACCACGCAATATCGAAATCGTCGCTGCCTCGTCAGGCTCATTAACCATAACCATTTGAAAACGACGTTCAAGAGCCTTATCTGTTTCAAAATATTTTTGAAATTCATCAAGAGTAGTTGCCCCAACAGCACGCAATTCACCACGAGCCAATGCTGGTTTCAAAATATTAGCTGCATCCATAGCTCCAGATGATTTACCTGCACCTACGAGGGTATGTATTTCATCGATGAAAAGAATTATCTCACCATCGGCTTTGATTACCTCATTTACAACAGCTTTGAGACGTTCTTCAAACTCACCTTGATATTTTGCACCCGCAATCAACGCACCCATATCGAGCGAAAATATCTGTTTCGATCGCAAATTTTCAGGCACATCACCACGCACGATACGATGAGCCAGACCTTCGGCAATAGCAGTTTTACCAGTACCTGGTTCTCCTACAAGAATAGGATTATTTTTTGTACGTCGTGATAATATTTGTAACACACGACGAATCTCATCGTCACGTCCAATAACAGGGTCGAGTTTACCACTGCGAGCACGTTCATTAAGATTAATCGCATATCGACTAAGAGCCTGATATGCATCTGATTGATTATTTCTGTTTGTAGTCATAGTTATTGAATTGAAAATTGAGAATTAAATTATATAGTTACTATAGATTCCATAAAACTCTATAAAATCCATTTTACAACCATCAAATACCATGCAAAATAACAAAAAAAATGACATTTTGACTGAAAACTAAACACTTATAAGTCAAAATGACATAAAATTAATAATATATTACCTCAATATTATGATATATTCTACTTATTTCTATTAAATTCACAAAAACTCTTGCCACATTAAAATATTTTCTCTAACTTTGCATTTGTATTCAGACAATGGTTCGCTCAATTGAAGCGACTAAGAGGGAATCAGGTGAAAATCCTGAACAGTCCCGCTGCTGTAAGTCTTTTTTTAGTCGTAAGTAGCAAGTCGTAAGTCATAAGACTTGCCACAATAAAGACTAAACATGAACTACAATAGCCACTGAATTAGAGGCGCGAGTTTGTGCTCCACTCAACAATTTGGGAAGGCATGTTCATACGAATAGAGATAAGTCAGAAGACCTACCATTTGTCCACTTATGTTTAATCCGTGCTTCGAGGAAAGGCACTAACATAAATCTTTAATGAAATTTAATTCCCATTTTGTTTGTATTGTATTGATACTTACATTTTTAAATGTAGGCAGGATTTGTTGTGGGCAAAATTTATCGAATATATTGGACAACATACCCCTCAGTCCTACGGACAGCTCCACTAACTTAGGGGAGCATTCAAAAAAATCAAACTCTCAAATTCCATCTGACACTACTACCATGTCACAAAACCTTGACGAAGTAGTAGTTACTACAAATACCAAAACCAAACAAAGCCGAGCTACGGCTCCACTGCAAATACTTACAGGAGAAGCTCTTGAGGGATTAAATGCGATACAAGTGGCTGATGCAATAAAACATTTTAGCGGTGTGATGGTGAAAGATTATGGCGGTATTGGCGGATTGAAAACAGTGTCCGTCAGAAGTTTAGGTGCAAGTCATACGGCTGTGAGTTACGATGGTATTGC
>JAEIGA010020587.1_pt1 | contig 10055 bp, 10 predicted proteins | sample 9270691 | NCBI WGS metagenome assembly JAEIGA01 (sample SAMN17057246, study PRJNA624740) | gut metagenome | biome: biome; isolation source: fecal sample | host: Bos grunniens | place: China: Xizang | collected 2019
AAGTCATTCCGATTTTCTTTCCAATTAATCCAGGCATTGGTTTGTTTAATTAATTGATTATAAATACTTTAAGCTCCACAATACATTTTTGTGGGCTGCAAATATACGATTATTATTTTAATTTTCAACACTTTACGGCAAATTTTTGTTGATAACTTTCTCTGTCACAACAAAAAGAGATTCCCGGTCGAGCCGGGAATGACGCCGGCTTGACCGGCAATCTATTTACCATATGAATGCGTCTGGACGCCATCCATACCGAAGGTCTTTATGCTCCAGCCATCTGCATCAGCCTCAAACTCAAGACGATCCGTGTCATCGTTGGCGATTATCGGAAAATCGTTTCCGCACTGTCCCGCCTTGATGAGGAAATGCTCATGATGATGGCCGCTGAGCATCACATCAACCCCTGCAGCATTAAGTGCCGGAAGGAAATTTCGGTTCAGCCATGTCTGAGCATACCAGCTTGACGGCCTGTAAAGAGCCGGGATATGCATCACAGCCACCTTGACAGGAGCGTCAGCAAACACCGGATCCTTGGCAACCTCCCTGATCCACTCAAGCTCGGCGACGCGATACGAGTCAAAATCCACGGTTCCGGAATACTCAGGAGCACTGTCCGGCTTATCCTCGCCGCCGTCAAGAACAAGAAAAGCTACCGGACCCTGACGGAACATATAATACGGTTCACCTGTCGGAGTCGGGCACACCTTGCCGAAAAGATGAGCCTCACGTCCACGAGTCTCGTGGTTACCTCTTGTATATACCGTAGGAATCGACGACGTGAGTTCAGAAACCGTATTGAACACATCGCGCATCATTTCTTCGATATTGTTGATATAGGACACCATATCTCCGTTCATAAGGAAAAAGTCGAACTCACTCTTCTCTACACCCTTTGCCAGCGCCTGATATTTCTCTGCCTTATTGTGAATGTCGTTCATCATGAAGAATCGGCATCTGTCCGCCTTGCTGTCCAAGGTCCTTACCACAGCATCCACCCTGGCCGAGACCCTTCGTTCAGGGCCATAATCCGTTCCATATGCACTTTCGTCATTTTCAACAGCCTTGGCATAGATACGGTAACGATATGACTTTCCCGGCTCAAGCCCTGTAACCTTGACAGTATGAAGAGAATCCGCAACTCTTCTTCCGGAAACAAGATTATAGAATCTCGGACGGTCACACAATTCGAAAGGAGTGTCATCGTCCGGAGCCACCTCCACATAGGCCAGATTCTTTGCACTCGATGTCCAGATTACGGTAAATCCTGTCTCATTCACATTCAGGACCCACGGTCCGTATTCAACATCCGGATAATTGATTGCCGAGCCGCAGAAAACAGCCGCAAAAAACATTGAAAGTGTCAAAATAAATCTTCTCATAATATTAATATAAGTATAACGACATGCAAATATATGATTTTTGAGTATATTTGCGTGATTTATTGTGCAGTTATGTTTCTAGCTCTTTTCGGATTTCTCCAGATGTCTTTTGCAGACATCCTTGACATATTGCTTCTTGCACTTCTTATCTTCTTCCTGTTCAAGTGGATAAGAGGATCGTCAGCAATGAGCATCTTCGTCTCCATCGTATCGCTTTACTTCATCCGCATCCTCGTGTCGGCCTTCAACATGAAGTTCATGACGACGCTCCTCGATACCGTTCTGGACGTGGGTGTGATTGCGTTGATCGTGATATTCCAGCCGGAGATCAGGAAGTTCCTCATCAGGCTCGGAAACAGATACATGAGCAGTGCCAGGGGAAGGAAGATTCTGGACAGGATTCTAGGCAAGAGAACGGAAAGCATCAATTCCGGCACAGTCGTCAACGAGATTACCGAGGCCTGCAGAAGAATGTCGGAAAGCAAGACCGGAGCGTTGATAGTGATTGCACATAATACACCTCTGGACGAAATCATAAGTTCAGGCGATGAGATTGACGCAGCTATCCACCGTCGTCTCATCATGAACCTCTTCTTCAAGAATTCACCGCTTCATGACGGAGCGCTGGTGATTCTGAACGGAAGGATAGCGGCGGCAAGATGTACGTTGCCCATCACACAGAAGACAGACATTCCGGCAAATTTCGGAATGAGACATAAGGCCGCCATCGGAATTACAGAAGAAAGTGACGCAGATGTGGTAGTCGTGTCGGAAGAGACCGGCAACATTTCGTTCGTCAAGGGAGGTGGCGTAACTAAGATACAGAACATAAACGAATTGAAACTGTTGCTGGGAGAATCATTGGGATAAGGTATGACAGGTATAGATAACAGATTGGAACAGAAAATCGGTTTTGACAGGATAAGAAGAATCATCTCCGATAAATGCTCGACAACATACGCGGCGGGAAGGACTGCGACAGAAACCTTTTCGGCCAAGCCGTCTCAGATAAGGAAGAGGCTGCTTCTTACAGATGAAATGAGGCTTATAATGATGTTCGAAGACGGATTTCCGTCAAGCGGATTCATTGACTGCATCGATTTCCTCAAGCCTCTGGAGAACTCATCATCTGCAATAGACATCATTTCGCTGAGGAAGCTCAAGACAATGCTTGACACCCTCCGCAGGGTCACTGCGTTCTTCGAGGATGTCAAGGACGGAGTATATCCAAATCTCAAGAGGATGAGTGCTTCGATCCTGGGGTTCCCGGCCATACAGCATAAGATCGACGGAATCCTCGACAGATATGGAGAGGTCAAGGACACGGCTTCCGACGCACTCTATGAAATCCGCAAGTCTCTACGAGAGAAGGAAGGAACCATTTCAAGAAGAATGAGTGCCATCCTGAAAAGAGCACAGGAGGCAGGAATTGTCGACAGCGATGCAGGAGTCACGATCCGTGACGGCAAGATGCTCATCCCTGTAAGCGCAGCCAACAAGAAACAGATTGCAGGTTTCATATACGACGAATCCGCATCCGGAAAGACCGCATTCATCGAGCCGGCAGAAGTCGTGGAACTGGACAACCAGATCAAGGAACTCAAGTTCTCGGAACAGAGGGAAATCCTCAGAATCCTCTACGAATTCTCTGAATTCCTCCGCCCATACATCCCGGACCTTCTCGACGCGGCCCGCTATCTCGGTGAAATAGACTTCCTTATGGCCAAGGCCCAGACAGCCCTTGAGTTCATTGCAGGAATGCCGATAATTTCGGAAAACGGAGAGGTGAACCTCCGCAAGGCGCGTCATCCGCTTCTGGAGAAAGCGCTCAAGAAGGAAAAGAAGGAAATAGTACCGCTGACGGCAACCCTGACACCGCAGAAACACATACTGCTCATTTCAGGTCCGAATGCCGGAGGAAAATCCGTATGCCTCAAGACATTCGGTCTGCTTCAGTATATGTTCCAGTGGGGAATGCTGATTCCTACCTCAGAGACATCGGAGATGATGGTGTTTGACAGAATCATGGTGGACATCGGTGACGACCAGTCAATCGACAATGACCTCAGTACATACAGCTCATTCCTTGTCAACATGAAGGACATGCTTGCAAAGGCTGACGACAAGACCCTCGTGCTGATCGACGAGTTCGGTTCCGGAACCGAGCCTGCGGCAGGCGGGGCCATTGCCGAGGCCATCCTCAGCGAAATGGACAAGAGAGGCGTGTACGGAGTCATAACCACGCACTATACCAACCTGAAGCTCTACGCATCGAACGAAACCGGAGTGATGAACGGTGCCATGATGTTCGACGTCAAGAACATTGCTCCTATGTTCCAGCTTGAGATGGGACTTCCCGGCAATTCATTCGCATTCGAACTTGCCAGAAAGATGGGGTTGCCTGAAAACATCATCAAGGACGCAGAGAACAGAGCCGGCGAGGAATTTGTCGGCATAGAAAGGAATCTGCGCAAGATTGCACGCAACCGCAAGGCTCTTGATGAGAAGCTGGAAAAGATACGTCACACAGACAAGACCCTCGAGACCATCACAGACAAATATCAGAAGGAGCTGAAGGACATCCGCCAGATCAGGAAGGAGATTATAGGTCAGGCAGAGAAGGAAGCCGCGGAAATAATCAAGGGAGCGAACAGGCAGGTCGAGAACACGATCAAGACTATCAAGGAGTCTCAGGCGGAAAAGGAGACGACTCAGGAGGCACGAAAGGAACTCCAGGACTTCATGTCTGCACTCGCCCGACGCAAGGAGCAGGAGAAGAAGGAAAAGGAAGACTACATAGAGAAAAAGATCCGTCAGATAGACGAGAGAAAGAAGAGGAATCAGGAGAGAAAGGCAAAGCGTGCGGGAGAAAAGGTCCAGCAGGAACAGATGGAGCAGCAGGCCGAGAGGGAAAGGATCGAAGCGTTCCGCACAGCTCCGCTCAATGTGGGAGAGAAGGTTCGCGTAAAGGCCAACGGCATGGTAGGAGAAGTAGTGAAGGTGTCGGCAAAGGCTGTCGTCGTGACCATCGGCAACATCAGCAGCAAGATGCCTTTGGACAAGGTGGAGAGAATCACTTCCAACGAGTTCCGTTCGGCAATCAAGGATACGGCAAAGCCTGTGTCTGCCGTCAGGGTGGATGCTTCTCTGAGCGAAAGAAAGCTGAACTTCAGCACCGAGATTGATGTTCGCGGAGAAAGACTGAACGACGCGATTGAGAAGGTCACCAGATACGTGGATGATGCAATAATGCTGAATGTGTCATCCGTAAGAATCATTCACGGAAAAGGCACCGGCGTACTTCGCGACGAGCTTCAGAAACTTCTGAGGACAATGCCGGGAGTCGCCACCGCAAAGGACGAGCACATACAGTTCGGAGGAAGCGGTGTAACAATTGTAACATTTGATTGAAAATGAAGACGTTTTCGAAATATATAGTCCTGACTGCCATCGTGATGACAGCTTACGGCTGCGCAGGCAAGGGGGCAGCCCCTCTCGGACCGGGAGAGACAGTGGAGGCCTTCACTCAGGCACTTGCATCAGGCAGAATCGAGGAAGCCATGGGGCTGTGCGACAGCATTCAGATGGCTGGATATATAGACGGATACAAGGAACTGCTGACAGAAAAGTCTGCAGCCGACAGCGCCGCAACGTCCATCGCCACCGGAATCTTGTCTGAGCTCAATGTCACGGTTACAGAAGTGAGCAAAGCAAAAGGAAGCCGCACCGTATTCTACACAATAGACAATGGGTACGGAGACAGCAAGCAAAAGATAGCGACAGTAGTGAATGTGGAGGGAGAATGGAAGGTGAAGGACATAAAAGACAGAAACTAGGACAGGCAGGGGAAGATCTGGCCTGCAGGCACCTGACGGAGAAGGGGCATACAGTAATCGAAAGGAACTGGAGATCGGGCCATCTTGAGATAGACATCATTTCCATCAACGCGGATGGAATACATTTTGTAGAGGTAAAGACCCGCCGGGAAAGCATCCAGGCACCTCCGCAGGAAAGCGTGGACAGGAAGAAGCAGATGAGGATTACAAAGGCGGCGGCAGCCTTCCTGAAAAGCGGCAAAGGACAAGCATTCGGAGGCAGGGAATGCCTGTTCGACATAGTAGCCGTCACATTTATTGAAGACCAAGTGCGGATAGAGTATTTTCCGCAGGCATATATACCTATATATTTATAATACTGAGACTTTAAACATCATACAGATGAACAGAGAACATTGTTATTGCGTGATTATGGCCGGAGGCACCGGTGTGCGTTTCTGGCCTGTCAGCAGGGCCGCAAAGCCAAAACAGTTTCTGGATGTCGCCGACACCGGCAAGACTTTCATCCAAAGCACCTACGAACGATTCCTTAAGGTTGTTCCCAAGGAAAACATTCTGATTGTAACCGGAGACAGGTACCATGACATCGTAATGGAACAGATTCCGGACCTCGCTCCAGAAAATCTCCTTCTCGAGCCATACAGCAGGAATACTGCTCCATGCATCGCATATGCTACCTATACCATCCTCAAAAGGGATCCGCAGGCAAGAGTGGTCGTGACCCCATCAGACCATATGATCGACAACGCGAAACTCTTCGCAGAGACCATCAGCAATGCATTTGACTACATTGAGGGAAATGACATCCTGATGACGTTAGGAGTAGTTCCGACCAGACCTGACACGAATTACGGTTACATCCAGGCTTGCGGAGGAAGCGACGTATACAAGAACGACAGCCCGATGAAGGTGAAGACCTTCACGGAGAAACCTGACAGAGAACTTGCAAAAGTGTTCATCAGCACCGGGGAATTCTTCTGGAACTCCGGCATATTCCTCTGGAAAGCCGAGAACATCCGCAGAACGATGGAGAAATATCTCCCTGAGGTCACCAGACAGTTCCAGGGATGGGAGAATGCGCTGGGAACATCGGTAGAGAACGAATTCATCACAAGGGCATACACCGACTGCCGAAACATTTCGATTGACTACGGCGTGATGGAGAAGACGGATCAGTCCTGGATGTATCCGGTGAAGTTCGGATGGGGAGATATAGGAACATGGGAGTCACTCTACAACATCATTCCCGAAAAGGACAGGAACGGCAATGCAGTGAGTGCGGAAAAGACTCTGATAGAGGATACCAGCGGAGTGCTGGTCGTGTCTCCTGAAAAGAAGAAGCTTATCGCGGTCAAGGGCCTTGAGGACTACATGGTGATAGACACTGATGACGTGCTGGTAATCTGCCCTAAGGACGACAAGAAATTCAAGGATTTCATCTCAGGCATCGGAATGCCGGAGTTCGAGAAATACCGCTAACCTACGATTAAACAATATTGGATATGGAACTTGAAAAAAGGATACAGACCGACATGGTGTCGGCAATGAAGGCGAAGGAGACCGTACGTCTTGCTTCGCTCAGAGCAATAAAGGCAGCAATACTTCTTGCAAAGACAGCAGAAGGAGGAAATGGAGAAGTCACAGACCAGGAGGTCGTGAAGATAATACAGAAGCTCGTGAAACAGCGCAAGGAAAGCGCCCAGCAGTACAATGATGCCGGACGTCCTGAACTTGCAGAGAACGAGATTGCTGAAGCAGCGGAGATGGAGGTCTATCTTCCTAAGCAGCTTTCTGAGGCTGAAGTAGAAGCTGAACTCGTAAAGATCATAGCCGAAGTGGGTGCTTCACAGCCGTCAGACATGGGCAAGGTCATGGGTGTTGCAACAAAGCGCCTCGCCGGTCTTGCAGATGGCAGGGTCATCTCAACACTTGTAAAGAAACTGCTGGCTCAGTAAGATAGAGTCAGGACAATATAAGGTTGCACCTTCACAGACATCAGAAAGGATTCTGTGGAGGTGCAAAATCGTAAAATGTACCGTAATCGGACCTGCGTGGCTTTCCTGGCATATCAGGATAGAAATCCACCTCCTCAACCCTTGCCTTCAGCGCGCTCACCTGTGTCTTGAGGGCCTCCGGAGCCTCTGAATACATGATCGGGCTCTTGAATTCCGGATCGGACTTATAGTCATATATCCTTCCATCCCAGAAATATGCATAGGTGTCATCCATTGCGTAACGAGAAGCATACGGAGCCGGCGTCGTAGGCCACAAAGGATTGAAATGCACAAGGCTGAGCTTCTTTTCAAGCGGCTGTCCTCCGGAAATCTCAGGATAAAGACTTACTCCCTGGATATTCCACTCCTGAGGCACCACTATCCCGCAGATGTCTGCAATGGTCGGAAATATATCCGTAAGGTCGGCCAACCTGTCGCTTGTCTTTCCTCCGATCTTGTCTCCCCAAGCTACGATAAGAGGCACGTGGGTTCCTCTGTAGTTCGGAGCACCTTTTCCACCTCTGATCCTGCTTCCGTCCTTCTGCTTTGAAACAATGCGTGTAGAAGTTCCATTGTCGGCGGAGAAGATGAAGATGGTGTTGTCCCACACTCCTTTTTCCTTGAGATGTGCAACCATGTTGCCGACCTGTTTGTCAAGATATTTCACCATATCCTTGAAATAGCAGGTATCCTGACCTGGCGTGAAACGGCTTTCGTAGTTCCAGTCCCAATCGTGGGAATCAGGAGTGCTTACGTGAGGAGTGTGAACCAAAGGCTCTGTAAAATAGAGCATGAAAGGCTGTCCTTCCTCAACCTTACGGTCAATGTAATCGAATGCATAGTCCTCCATCGCATCAGGACCATATGGACAGTAGTCATATCTCTTGCCGTTGTTGTCGTAGTAGCTGTTTGCGAAACGGTCTGTCTTATGGACGTCACGGCATTCCTTGTAGAGTTCCACCTGAGCCAGGAAAGACTCGTCGAAACCGAGCTTCGGAACCATCTCACGGGAGCGTCCCATCTGCCATTTTCCTACGATTGCAGTAGAATACCCGGCTTCCTGCGCAACATGGGCAAATGTCCTTTCGTCATCATTCATATATCCGAAGCAGACGTAGTTCTGATCGTTGTACATTCCGGTCATCACCTGCACTCGGCTCGGACTGCTCAACGGCAGCGAGTTCATGTTGGTATACAGGATACCGCGTGCTGCAAGAGAATCAATATGCGGCGTCTCGTACTCCGCACCTCCGTAACATCCGAAGCATTCAGCTCCGATGTCGTCTGCAAAAAAGAAGACAATGTTCGGCTTCTGCTCTGGTGCGCATGCTGTGACAGCCATCATAGAGCCGAACAAGCCTATTTTCTTCATTTTATCCATAAGCTGAGTTTAACCTGTCAAAGATAGGCAATATTTACTATATTTGCGAAAACCACTAATTATGAGCAGGAAACATTTCTTCAGCAAGGCTGCGGCCTTAGTGACAGCAGTCGCTTTTTCATGCATTGCAGCATACGGTCAATCCAGTCCGGCATCAATGGCAAAATACAAAATCGCAGACGGTGCGGACCTCAGAATCCTGGACGACAACATCTGGGACTACAGCAAAGACACCATCCCACCGAAATGGCAGGCGATCGGAGAGGATCCGCGAGACTTCGTAAGGGCTCCTCAGTTTGCACGTCTGGTAATAGAACGCATGCCGGATGTGTTCGCCCTGCAGGAATATTCAAGTCACATGCACAAGGAGTTCTATCCGAAAGTACAATCCGCAGGATATGAAATCGCGTGGGAATCAAAGGAAGACTGGAACAACACACCTATCTTCTACTATCCTGAGACAATGGAGCTTATTTATGTGAACTACCACAAATACACACCTGAGCAGTGGTGCAACAAAGGAACCAAATCCTTTACATCGGCTGTTCTCAAGAGAAAGTCGGACGAAAAGGTCTACGCGCTGATAAGCACACACCTCTGGTGGAAGAGCGACAAGGCTCAGCCAGGCAGCACCATGGCCCGTGCCGCACAGATCAGGCTCATTCTTGCTGAGGCTGAGATCATAAAGGCGAAATTCGGGGCGATTCCGATCTTCGTGGTCGGCGACATGAATTGTGAGGAAAACACTGTTCCTATCCAGCAGTTCCTGCAGGAAGGATATGTTCCATGCTACAAGGTCGCAACCGTTTATGCAGACAACAATAACGGCCACCATGTATGCAGCCCTACCGACGGATATTCAACCCACAGCCGCAGAAAAGGACCGGACCGCGAAACCGGCGCCATCGACCATTGCTTCATTCTTGATCAGACTGGAAATACCGAAATCAAGGTCTTCGACTGCATCATGGAAGAGTACACAGTCAAACTCACTGACCACTACCCTCTCCTGATCGACGTCCGACTATAAATTTCATATAGAAAAACTGAGTTTGTCCATGAAAGAGCCAGTTTTCATGGACAAACTTGGTTTTTGTCAGCAGTTATCCATGAAAAGTGCTGTTTTCATGGACAAACAGACAGACGGTGCGTTTGAGGCGACATGCCACCCCCGGCTAGGGGTCGTGAGCGCCTCGGTCAAAAGCCCAGTGGGCTTTTGCAGCGAACAGCCTGCGGCAGCAGGTATCAGCAAGGAGGCGGGATCGCCGGAACACACCGTCTGTCCGTTTGCTATATAGAGATCTGCAAAGAATTATTTTGCAGCAGAGATCAAAAGATTCTCCACATCAGACCTGTTCATTGCGCCGTCGATGCATATGAACTGCATCTCATTTGAGTCGCCTGCAATAAACACGAAACTTTCAATTATGTTTTCGTCTCCTGCAGTGTAGATATGGAG
>JAEIGA010020588.1_pt1 | contig 10055 bp, 8 predicted proteins | sample 9270691 | NCBI WGS metagenome assembly JAEIGA01 (sample SAMN17057246, study PRJNA624740) | gut metagenome | biome: biome; isolation source: fecal sample | host: Bos grunniens | place: China: Xizang | collected 2019
ACCATGGTAAAACATCACTTTTGGATGCTATTAGAAGTACAAATGTTATTGAAGGAGAATCTGGAGGTATTACTCAACATATTGGTGCTTACCAAGTTAAAATTAATGATAGAGATATTACATTCTTAGATACACCTGGACACGAAGCATTTACTTCAATGCGTGCTAGAGGAGCTATGATTACAGATATTGCAATATTAGTTGTTGCTGCAAATGATGGTGTAATGCCTCAAACTGTAGAAGCTATAAATCACGCAAAAGCAGCTGAAATTCCAATTATAGTTGCTGTAAATAAAATGGATTTACCAGATGCAAACTTTGAAAGAGTTCAACAAGAATTAATGAAATATGAATTAGTTCCAGAAGCTTGGGGTGGAGATACAATCTATGTTCCAATATCTGCTAAAAAAAGAGAAGGTATTGATAATCTTCTAGAAATGGTGTTATTACAAGCTGATGTATTGGAGTTAAAAGCCAATCCAACAAAACAAGCAAAAGGAACTGTAATTGAAGCAAGACTAGATAAAACAAGAGGACCAGTTGCAACAATGCTTGTACAAAGAGGTAAATTAGATACAGGAGATACAATTATAGTTGGTTCTTCAATTGGTAGAATTAGAACAATGCAAAATGATAAAGGTAAAAAAGTTAAATCAGCAGGACCTTCAATGCCAGTTGAGATTACAGGTTTAGCTTCTGTTCCAGAATCAGGAGATATTTTCTATGAAGTAAAAGATGAAAGAACAGCTAAACACCTAATAGAAAAAAGAAAATATGAAAAGCATCAAAAAGAAATTGGTGCGAATACAGTTGTTACACTTGATGATTTATTTACAAAAATTGCAAGTGAAAACTTAAAACAATTAAACTTAATAGTTAAAGCTGATGTTCAAGGTTCTGTTGAAGCCTTAAAACAATCATTAGAAAAATTATCTAATGAAGAAGTTAGAGTTAAAGTTATCCACTCAAATGTTGGTGGAGTTACAGAATCAGATGTTACTTTAGCAAAAGTTTCTGGAGCAATTATAATTGGATTTAATGTAAGACCAGATGTGATTGCAAAAAGCATCGCAGATAAAGAAGGTGTTGATATTAAACAATATTCAGTAATCTATGATGCAATAAATGATGTTGAAGCTGCAATGAAAGGTATGCTTGATCCTGTTTATAAAGAAGTTGTTATTGGTACAGCAGAAATTAGACAAACATTTAAAGTTTCTAATGTAGGAACAATCGCTGGATCATATGTGTTAACAGGTAAAGTTGCTAGAAATGCAGGAATAAGAGTAATTAGAGATAATATCGTAATTCACGATGGAAAACTTGTATCGTTAAAAAGATTTAAAGACGATGTTAAAGAAGTTGATAAAGGATACGAATGTGGTCTTCAAATTGATGGATTTAATGACATTAAAGAAGGAGATCAATTAGAAGTTTATGTAATGGAACAAGTAAAATAATTTCTAGAAACTCTATAAATAATTTCGAATAGAAAGGGAATTTTTATGGCTAGTAATAGTAGTAGAATGAATAAAATAGATGAGGAATTAAAAAAAGAAATAAGTAGTATAATTTCAACAGAATTAAAAAATCCTCATCTTACAGGTTTAATTAGTGTAACTAAAGTAAAAACTACTCCAGATCTTAGATATGCACAAGTTTTTGTTAGTATGATTGGTGAAAAAAGTAAAAAACAAAATCTTTCTATATTAAAACAATCAAGTGGATATATAAGAAGTGCAATTGCAAGAAAAATTAACTTAAGAAATACACCAGAACTTGTTTTCGAATTTGACGAATCTTTAGAATATGGTTCTAGAATTGATGAAATCCTAAAAGGTATTACAAAAGATTTGAAAAAAGGAGAGTAAATATATATGACTTTAGATGAAATATTAATTGAAATAAAAAATGCAAAAAATATAGTTGTAATGGCTCACGAAGCTCCTGATGGTGATGCTATTGGGAGTTGCCTTGCAATGGCTTTAGCTCTTAAAGGTATGGAGAAAAATGTAACAGTATTAATGAAAGATTTTCCTGAGAATTTTTCTTATCTAGAAGGAAGAGATTTAATAAAAGAAGAATCAGAAATTGATATTTATGATATGGCTATTGTTTTAGATTGTCCTAACATAAAAAGAGTTAACCCAGAATATATTCCTTACTTTGAAAATGCAAAAGTAAAAGTACAATTGGATCATCACAATAAGAATGATATGTTTGCAGATTACAATGTGGTAAATCATGTTGCACCTGCTGCATCTCAAATCTTAGTTTCAAGTTTTGAATATTTAGGAATTGAAATTACTAAACCAATTGCTGAATGTTTATTAACTGGTATAATAACAGATACAAATGGATTCAGAAATACAAATGTTACTATTGAAGCTTTTGATTATGCTTCATGGTGTCTTGCAAAAGGAGTAAATCTTTCAAAAGTATATAAATTATCTATGCTAACTATGACTAAAACAAAATTTGAAGCTCAAAAATTAGCAATGAATAGATTAGAATTTCATGAAGATGGAAAAATAGCTTTTACATATATGACAAAAGACGATGATGCAAAATTAGGAGTAAAAGCAGGGGAACATGATGGTATAGTGGAAATAGGAAAATCAATAGAAGGAGTTGAAGTTTCTATATTTTTATATGAAAAAACTGTTGGATACAAAGCTTCGCTTCGTTCTAATGAATATGTAAATGTTTCAGAGGTTTGCTTAACTTTTGGTGGTGGAGGCCATATAAAAGCAGCTGGAACAAATATGAATATGACATTTGAAGAAGCTAAAAAAGCAATAATTGCTGAAGCAGCAAAACATTTAAAACATTAATATAATTAAAATTCTTAAAAGCTAATTACAGATTAAAGTAATTAGCTTTTTGATTTTATTTGGATAAATAACTGGTATAAGTGGTGTCAATTTGAATAAAACATCAAAATATGATATAATTAAAATGTAACTGACAATTTTTTGTTACACCTTGTAACTTACAAATAATTATTACTATTAAAGTAAAATAAGAGGAGGGAGATTATTATGTAAGTGAAGAACCTTGAAAAATTATAATGTAACTCGCCAATCCTGCTTTTTATGAGGATTAAAATTTATGAAAAAAATCTATGAAAAAACGATGGAAATTGTAACTGCAAATGACTTTGATTTTAGAGCTTCTACTATCCAGAAATTGCTTGGTATTTGCTTCTATGATGAGTATAACCATTTCGATGATGAACACTATGTAGAAGCTGCTGTAGCTTGGAGCAATTATATCATAGAAGAAGTGACGAAAATTGATTTTCCAAACGATAAAGCAGATGAGCTCTTGAGAATTGCAAATATCAAAACGATTATTAATTTTATGATACGTTGCAATATGGAAAAGGAATTAGTAGAAGCCTTAGATAATGGAGAACTTTTTGAAAGTGATTTTATTAGCTTGTTATTATACAAGTTAGATGACGAAGTAAATACCGATATATGGCTTTTGTCATTTATCTATATTCCTGAATACGCAAAGGTATTGTTTGATAAAATTGAAGAATTAGGATATTTAAATGAATTATCTTGCGTTACTGAGATTTTAGAAATAAATGATGACGCATTAAGAAAGAAAATGATTGATATAGCCACAGAAAAAAATGATTCTTGGATTTGGGCTAATATCATAAATATAGTACCAGACGGAACGGAGCTCTTTTTTACACGGATTCCTAGGCATGAATTAGTCGAATGTGTTTATGGGATGTTTGATTGTAGATTTCATAACTCTTCAGCGGCTGTTGATGCGTTATACTGTATTACGGAGTTTGTCTGCGAGAATGAAATGGTCGAAGAAGGAAAAGAGCTTTTGAAGTTAATTGAAGAAAGCAACTTTGATTTTAAAAATGAACTATATTGGGTGGAAAAAATGATTTGCAGCAAAGAAGTTGAAAACAAATAAAAAGTTCAGTAGATGGATTTGAAGAAGCAATATTTTGGTGGCATTATAAAAGTTTTTAGGGAGGTGAAAAAAACCAGGCGCAATTCGCCTGGTTTTTCTTTTGTAATATGTTTTTTTTATAAAAGAAATCTTTTTGTTATTGAAGAATTATTAAAAATCAAATAAAATTATTATGAATAATTATATTTATAAAAGAATATAAAAACGAAAGGATTTTATTCAAAATGAAAAGAAAAATAAATTTTTTAACAATTATATTTATGGTAATGATTATTATGTTTTCAAATGTATGTTTTGCAACTACAGTAAATACAACTAATACAACCAATGGAAAATATCACAATCCTGCTCCAATTACTGTTCCAGAAAAAAATATAAATTTAAAAATAGAAAATTTAACGAGAGGAACTGATATTTATTTACTATTACCTGAAAATCTTGTAAGACATAATATGGAAAAATTTGTTTCTAATAATTTAGAAAATCCATTTGAAATTGAAGCGAGAATCGCAAGAAAAATAAAAGAATTTATGGATAAAAACGATTATTTAGGATATATAGAATATTTTTTGGAAAATGGTTTTGAAGTTAAGCCAAACGAAATTGAACTAAGACATTATTGCTTTTGCCTTGGTAAATCAGAGTTAATAGATTATAGAGAATATAATAATTCTAAGTATATACAAATAAAATTACATTTAAATGATAAAAATGAATTTAAATTGATTTTAAAAGATTATTTAGAACGATACGATTGCTCAGGTATTAAATTTATGCTAGATGAATATGGAACTTATTCTTATATTGATGTATCTGCTTATCCACTTACAACAAATAGAGATGCTTCAAATATATCAGAATATAATATTAATTATGAATTTAAACCAACAGAAGATTTTGAAGCAATTGAAAATTCAATTAAAATAACATATTTAATTATTTATATTATATTAATAATATTAGCATTAATCATTTTAATATCATTAATAAAAAGGCATATTAAGAAAAAAGAAGAACTTGAAGCAAGAAAGTTCTGGAAAAAGAGACTTACAAAAGAAGAAAAGAAAGAGGAAAAGAAAAGACTGAAAGAAGAAAAAAAGGAAGCAAAGAAAAATAAAAAGAAAAAATAACAAAATAACCCCCTTAAAGAAGTAACTTTAAGGGGGATTTTTTATTCTGTTATTAATTTGGCTTGTAAAATAATTCGGTATTGATTATTATTTGCACAAGTATATATTGTTAATATCTTATCAAGAGTTGTAACATCAACATTGAAATTATATATCGAACGATTTATTGAAGCATTTAAATATTCTTGATAATTTTTTGAAATTTTAAAATTTGTTGAATTGTCAAAGTCATCAGCATTAATGGTATAAACAGCAAATACTTGATAATATAGATTTTTTGTAGGGGTATGAAGTGTTATTATATGATTGTCTTGAGAAGTATACCAAAGTTGATCTAATGTATTATTTAAACTAGAAAACATACTACCATCTCTACGATTATGCCCATATATAATTGTGTTTTTATCTGTTCCATCAAATGTGTTTCGATAGTCTGCAAATATCCAACCTGCAGAATTGTATTCTCTATTAAAATTGTGAGTCATGTAATAATCATTGTTTTTTCCTTGAACTACAGGAAAATCAATGTCAGTATTATTTACTTTTAGCCATCCTACAGTATCTGAATTTATTTCTTTTAATCTTGCAAAATCTAAAGAATAATCTTTTTCTGCAGAATCTAAAGGCTTATTAGAGGTTTTTTCTGAATCTTTTGATAAAGATACTTGTGATTTTATGTCGTTAAGCAAATCTTTATTTGAATTATTTTCTTTAATCCAATTTAGTAATAATGCTAGACAAATAATAATTATTATAAAAGAAGTGACTCTAAGAACAATTAAAGATTTTGAATTCTTTTTTTTATGTTTTTTGTGAACAGGAAAAGAGCCTATTTTTTTATTTTCTCTAAATTTGAAATTATCAAAATTTAAAGATTTTTCGATAGACTTTGTGCTTTTTTTTCTGTTTCTTATTCTTTTTTTATCTACAAGTCTTTGCATATAAACCTCCAAGAAAATTATAACATATTGAAAAATAGAAGTATATTTCAATTATATTAAATTTTAATTAGAATTTATCAAGGACATTTAACAAAAATTTAATAAATTATTTTTTAAAAAAACTTTCTTTTTTAAAAAAGTTGTGATATATTTCGTGTGTAGTAAATTTACAATGGATAAGGAGATAAAAATGGAAATTAACGAAGAAAAAAGACAAAAGTTTATGGAAAATGCAGGAAAAAGAGTAAACAATGTAATGCATGATATCCAAATACTAGAACCAATGGCAAGAAGTAATTCTTATGATTTTACAAAAGATGATGTAGAAGAAATGTTTGCAGCAATGCAAGATACATTAGATAATGCAAAGGCTGAATTTTATAAAAAATTCGAAGTAAAAGAAAGAAGTACAAAAAAATCTTTCTCTTTTGGGCAAAGTAAAGTATCTACAAGTGAAACTGTAACAGAAGAAATAGAAGAAAATCAAGATACTACAGTTGTATCATAAAATATTAAATGTCTTAGTGTAAGCTAAGACATTTTTTGTTTTTAAAGAATTTGATATTTACAAATATTTTTTTAGATATTTGAAAATATATATTAGTGTTAATTAAATTTTAGGAGGAATGTTTAAATGAGTAACAAAACAGTTCGTGAAGGGGTAATTTCAAGAGGAATCAGAACTCCACTTATTATGCCAGGAGATGATTTACAAAATATTGTAATATCTTCAATTGAATGTGTAAACAAAGGAGAATTTGATGATGGTGATATTATTTGTGTAACAGAAGCTGTTGTTGCAATTAGCCAATCAAATTTCGTAAATCATGAGGATATTAGTAAAGATATCGAAAGAAAATACGAAGGAGCTAAAACTTTAGTGGTAATTGATCCGATTCAAAGTAGAAATAGATTTATAGAGGTTTTGAAATCTATAGTTGCCACAAAAACTTTGGAAAAAATTTATGTCGTAATGACATATCCTACAGATGAAGTTGGAAATCGTTTGATTTCAGATCTTACAATAATGGAAAGCGGGGTAAATCCATACAAAGATTTACTTTCAACAGAAGAATTTTATTCTAAACTAGGTGTTCCAAAACATGAATTTACTGGTAAAAATTATATTGAAGAATATACTAATGCAGGAAAAGTGTTAGATGAAAACACTGGGGTAATAAAAGAAAAGATAGAAATAATATTAGGAAACGATTTTTCAAAAATAAAAGAAAAGACTGGATGTGAAGATTTTTTAATTTGTTCTATTCATAGAAGAAATCAAACAAGAAAAATATTAGAAAAATCTGGAGCTAATAGAATATTTGATATGTCTGAAATTATGAATGAATCAATAAATGGTTCTGGATATAATAAAGAATTTGGAGTATATGGAAGCAATTTAATGTCAGGAGGAAGATTAAAATTAATGCCAAGAAATTGCCAAGATTTTGTAGAGGATATTCAAAGTAGAATAAACGAAAAATATAACAAAAGAGTTGAAGTAATGGTTTATGGAGATGGAGCTTTTAAAGATCCGGTTGGTGGAATTTGGGAACTTGCAGACCCTAAAACAACGCTTGGATATACTAGTGGTCTTAGAGGCACTCCAAAGGAAGTTAAATTAAAATTTATCGCAAGTGCAAATGAAGGAAAATCTGCTGAAGAAATTGAAGAAATTGTTAAAGAAGAGAGTAAAAAGAGAAAAGATACAAATGATTTAGAAACAGAAAATTCGTTAGGAACAACACCTAGACAAATAACAGATTTAGTAGCATCATTAGCGGATCTTACAACAGGAAGTGGAGACCGCCAAACACCTGTTGTATATATTAAAAATTATTTGTAAAAAATATAAAAAAATACAATATGCCTATTGATTTTAATATTAAGTAATGATAAAATACATTCGATAAAAAAATATCGATAAGGAGAATGAGATGTCTGTTTCATTAGCTACATTAAAAAGATTACCTCAATATTTGAGGATATTAAAAATAAAACAACAAGAAAATAATGTTAATATTTCTTCTACAATGATTGCAAATGAGTTAAAACTTAACCCGATTCAAGTTAGAAAAGATTTAGCATTAGTTAGTAAAAATGATGGGAAACCAGGAATCGGATTTGATTTAAATGAATTAATAAACGATATAGAAATTTTTCTAGATTTAAATAACACAAAAAATGCTATTATTGTTGGTGCTGGTAGATTAGGACAAGCGTTAATGAATTATAATGGCTTTGAAAATAATGTTGGAATAGCAATTGCTTTTGATAATGACAAATCTAAATGTGATAATAAAAGGATTTTTCATATAAGTAAAATGAAAGAGCTAGTAAGAAATGCCAATATTCATATTGGTATAATAACAGTTCCAAAAGAATTTGCTCAAGAAGTTTGCAATCAAATGATTGAATCAGGAATAGAAGCTATTTGGAATTTTGCTCCGACTAATCTTCAAGTCCCAGAAAATATAACATTAAAAAACGAAGACTTATCTGCTTCTTTATCAATTCTTGTTAGACAAATGAACAAGAAAAAATAATCAATAGTTTATTATAAATTTATATATATAGGAGGAAAAAACAATATGAGAGAAACTTACAAAAGTGTTGACAGCGTAGAAAGTTTTAAGGAGGCTTTTGATAGAGTAAAAAAAGCCCAAGAAGAATTTGCTAAATATTCTCAAGAAAAAGTAGACGAAATCTTCAAAGCTGCTGCAATGGCAGCAAATGCAGCAAGAATACCTCTTGCTAAAATGGCGGTAGAAGAAACTGGAATGGGAGTTGTAGAAGATAAAGTTATAAAAAATCATTATGCAGCTGAATATATTTACAATGCCTACAAAGATACTAAAACATGTGGTGTTCTTGAAGAAGATAAAGCATATGGAATTAAAAAAATAGCAGAACCTATTGGTGTAATTGCTGCTGTTATTCCTACAACAAATCCAACTTCAACAGCTATATTTAAAACATTAATATCTTTAAAAACTAGAAATGGTATAATCATTAGCCCACATCCAAGAGCTAAAAACTCTACAATAGAAGCTGCTAAAATTGTTTTAGAAGCAGCGGTAAAAGCAGGTGCTCCAGAAGGAATTATTGCATGGATTGATGTTCCATCACTAGAACTTACAAATCTTTTAATGCAATCTGCTGATATAATTTTAGCAACAGGTGGACCTGGTATGGTTAAATCAGCATATTCAAGCGGAAAACCAGCATTAGGTGTTGGTGCAGGAAATGTTCCAGCTGTTATAGATGAATCTGCAGATATTATTTTAGCTGTAAGCTCAATTATACATTCAAAAACATTTGATAATGGTATGATTTGTGCTTCTGAACAATCTGTAATTATATTAGAAAGTATCTATGATAGAGTAAGAGAAGAATTCCTAAAAAGAGGATGTTATATTTTAAGCCCTGAAGAAACAGAAAAAGTTAGAAAAACAATTATAATAAATGGAGCGCTAAATGCTAAAATTGTTGGACAAAAAGCTCATACAATTGCTAAATTAGCTGGTGTTGATGTTCCAGAAAATACAAAGATATTAATTGGTGAAGTTGAATCAGTAGAACTTGAAGAAGAATTTGCACATGAAAAATTATCTCCAGTTTTAGCTATGTATAAAGCCAAAGATTTTGAAGATGCTATAGAAAAAGCTCATAGATTAGTACTAGATGGTGGTATAGGACATACATCTTCAATTTATATTAATACAATAACAGAACAAGAAAAATTAGAAAAATTTTATAATAAAATGAAAACTTGTAGAGTTGTAATAAATACTCCATCAGCCCAAGGTGGTATTGGTGATATTTATAACTTCAAGTTAGCTCCATCTTTAACTTTAGGATGTGGAACATGGGGAAATAATTCAATTTCTGAAAATGTTGGAGTTAAACATTTAATTAATATAAAAACAGTAGCTGAGAGGAGAGAAAATATGCTTTGGTTTAGAGCACCTGAAAAGGTTTATATAAAAAGAGGTTGTTTACCAGTAGCTTTAGATGAGCTAAAAAATGTATTAAATAA
>JAEIGA010020589.1_pt1 | contig 10055 bp, 7 predicted proteins | sample 9270691 | NCBI WGS metagenome assembly JAEIGA01 (sample SAMN17057246, study PRJNA624740) | gut metagenome | biome: biome; isolation source: fecal sample | host: Bos grunniens | place: China: Xizang | collected 2019
CCTTGTTATAATTGGGCTTATTCCCATCTCCTTCATTGGAGTATTCCTCGTTTTCGGGTTCAGCGGCTGGAGTTTCGACCAGGGCGGCTATGCCTCCCTCATTATGCTCAGCGGACTGGTGGTCAATGCCGGAATCTATATTCTGCACCAGTACAGGGGGATGCTCTCCAGTGCTGCATCTGCCGGTGTTGCTAAAATTGCAGTGGGGAATGCTGCCGGTTCAGTTGATTCATTTGTCGGGAAGAAAGCCCCGCTGCAACTCTACATCCGGGCTTTCAACAACAAGATTGTACCAATCTCCCTTACTGTGGTCTCAACTGTGCTTGGCCTCATTCCGTTCCTTATGGACGGCCCTGATGAAGTGTTCTGGTTTGCTTTTGCAGTTGGCACAATAAGCGGCCTGGTTTTCTCCTTGCTGGCTTTGATATTTGTAATGCCGGTGTGGGTAAATTATAAAATTTCAGTATAATTTTTTAATTTTATGGGGTCAATTGCATAATAATCACTTGTTTGCTATGGGTAGAATATCTTTGTACATATCCGTTTTGATGCTTTTGTGTTCCTGCGTGTATGATTATGAGCCCAAGGATTCCACAATCCAGGGGCTTGATGATGCCCTTGTGGTTATAGACGGGGATATATTGGCAGGAGGCATTACCAGGGTGAAGGTCTCCTTTACGGAGCCTTTGGCATCAGGGAGCATTGATGAGATTCCGTTGGGAACAGCAGTGTGGGTAGAGAGTGAAAACGGGGTAGTGTATGCCGGCAGACAACAGGAGGATACGGCAAACAGCTTTGAGGTAAATACGGAGAATCTTGATTTGGATGACAGGTACCGCCTTGTTGTTTCCATACCTGGCCGAGGCGAATATGTCTCGGAGTACGGAGGAGTGATGATATCTCCACCCATAGATGAAATAACCTGGTCCATTTCTCCCGACAGCTCTTATGCAAACATTGAGGTTACAACGCATAATGCGCAGACAGAGAAACTGTATTGTAAATGGAGCTACAGTGAGAACTGGGAGAGTGATGCGGTGTTTATCCCGGATTTGGAATATAATCCCTCAAACAATTATTTCAGAAATCTTACACCGCAGGAAATAAACGAAAGAGTATATTGTTTCAGTGAGGCCATATCAAACAAGGTGAGTATTGCCAGTACTGAAAAATTGGCCGAGAATCTTATATTCAAGCATAACCTTATACAGATACCCAACACTGATACGCGGGTTAAAGGGCTGTATTGTGTAAATGTTACACAAAAGGTGTTGGATAAGAATGCTTATCAGTATTGGGAAGTGCTAAAAAGGAATATGGGAGAGACGGGCGGAATTTTTTCGGCACAGCCATCAGAACTTAAAGGCAACATTTCTTCAACGACAAATCCTTCCGAAGTAGTTATCGGGTACATAAGTGTATCTACAACAAGCAGTATGAGAAAATTTATAGACTGGAAAGATGTCAAATTTTTTAAAACTGACTGTAAGTACCTGATGGTTTTGGATAATTATTATTACTATAAACAAGATTTCAGGCCGGCATTTAGGGTGGAGGATGTAGGTATATATTGGAGTAAAACAAAGTGTTTGGATTGCCGCAGTTACTCCAACAGTACCAGACCTGATTTCTGGCCAAGATAAAGACTTAAATTTGATATATGTACAATATTGCAAAATTGTTGATGCCGTTGGTTTTCCTGGGAATGCCGCTGCTTTGCTACAGTCAGGAAAAGTATGATTACAAGTCTGTTGCAGGATATGAAATTCCGGTTTTCAGGGGAGAACTGGCAGAGAAATACAATTACCGGTTGGATGGGACAGTCTATGCATGGTCCGATGAGTTTGAGACCGGAGATCTGGAGTTCAACGGCAAGTGGTATTATGGTCTTACAATGAACCTCAATGCCCACAGGAATGAACTGCAGGTGCGGATTGGCAACAGCGGTGAGAATATGTCACTCAAGAGGAGCCTTGTAGGTGATTTTACTATCGGGAAAAGGAATTGTACCGCCCTGTTTGGGGAGAGGAAGATAAAGGGGCTGCCGGAGGGGTATTACCAGGTGTTGTACAGGGGAAAAGACATGTTGCTCAAGCAGATATATAAAAATGTAACTGAACGCGTTGACTTTGCCACACATGTTCCGGTGAAGGTGTTTACAACACGCACGAGATATTGGTTGGCCAGAGGGGAAAAGGTTACGGTTATAAGGGGTGAAAAGGATCTGGCAGGTATATACAAAGAGAGAAAAGGAGATATAAAAAAATACATAAAGGAGCATAAAGGGAAAGGAGGGGAAAAGGATGATATGCTTGTATCCATTATGTCTTTAGTTGAGCAAAAACACTGATCATGAAAAAAAGCGGCTTTACCATATTGGCACTATTGTTTGCTGTGGCGGCATTTGCCCAGGGCGCCGGCATACACAGGAATATTGGGCTGGACTCCCTTATTGCCATAATGCAACAGCGTACCCCCGAAAAGATATACTATAACAGGGATGTCACCGGAAATCTCACATTTACAGTGAATGCCGGCAGCAGCAGGGTTGTGGAGGAGATTACAGGCTTGTTGCAGGAAAACGGATATGTCATCAGCCGTGCAGAAGGACTGGTATTTGTATTGAAGGGGGCAGAAATAAAGGATCTGCTTCCAACAGGGTGGTTTGTGCTGGAGAAGGAAAAAAAGGATACTTCCCAGCCTGAATATATGGCTTTGCCTGGAGATGACCGGATACAGGCCCTGTCACAGAATAAGGTTTACCAGATAGGAGACAAGACAAACATAAAGAAGGGCGGCAGAGCCTACCTGAGCGGTTATGTAAGGGATTCCAGGACAGGGGAACCTGTGACAGGAGTGTCAATTGTAAATCCAAAAACCAATATCTATGCGCAGTCTGATGCCGCAGGATTCTATAAGATACTCCTCCCTGTGGGAGAGAGTACGCTGGAGGTGAGCGGCTACTCTCTTGAGGATGCCAAAGTGCACCTGCAGGTGTATAACGACGGTACATTGGACATAACCGTAACAGAAAAGGTATATGCCCTTACCGGTGTTGTAGTTTCTGCAGAAAATTTCAATAAGGTGCGCAACAACGAGATAGGAATAGAGAAGGTGAGGATGGATAAGGTGAAGAATGTTCCCGTTGTGTTTGGAGAGGCAGATGTGGTTAAGATAATCCTTACCCTTCCGGGTGTAAAATCGGTAGGTGAGGCCGGAGGAGGTTTCAATGTGCGTGGAGGAGCAACGGACCAGAACCTGGTGCTGTTCAACGGAGGCACGGTGTACAATCCGTCACATCTGTTTGGAATGTTCTCGGGATTCAATCCTGATATAGTGAATGATATTGAACTTTACAAGAGTTCCATCCCGGTGGAATATGGAGGCAGAATATCGTCCGTGCTGGATGTGAACAGCCGCGAGGGCAACAACAGGAAGATAACCGGCTCTTTGGGCCTGGGCCTGCTCTCTGCCAGGGCACATGTAGAGGGACCTGTAAGCAAGAATACATCCTTTATAGTTGGAGCCAGGTCTACCTATTCCGACTGGCTGCTCAATCTTCTTCCGGAGGGGAGTGAGTACAATAACGGTACCGCTTCATTCTATGATATTACTGCCGGTGTAACACACAGGTTCAATGAGAAGAGTACACTCCACCTTAACGGATATTGGTCCCAGGACGGTTTCAGGTTCAGCGTGGATACCAGCTACAGTTACAGCAACGGCAACGCCTCACTCAAATGGAGGTACAATTTCCATGAAAAACACAAGCTGGAACTCTCCGCAGGATATGACATTTACAGTTATGCCACCTATGACAAATACAATCCGGTAAACTCATATGAGATGTCGTTCAAGATAAGACAGGGGTACGGCAAGCTCAAATTCAAGTCGGTACTTGGAGAGAAGCATACCCTTACCTATGGCGTTGATGCAATAAGATATGACCTTTCGCCGGGCAGTTATCTTCCGTATGGCAAGGAGTCCCTTGTTGTTCCCGACATTCTTCCAACGGAAAATGCTTTGGAGGGAGCTGCGTATCTGAGCCACAGCTGGACAATCGGAGACAGGTTCTTTGTTGATTACGGGTTGAGGTATTCTGCCATGAAGAACGACGGTAAAACTTACAGCAACCCGGAGATAAGGGTGAGCGGAAGGGTAATGTTGAGCCCGGATGTCTCATTCAAGGCAGGGTTCAACAGCCTTACCCAGTATGTGCATATGCTTTCCAATACAACGGTAATGTCCCCTACAGATATCTGGAAACTCAGCGACAAGGATATAAAGCCGCAGTTGGGATGGCAGGCAGCAGGCGGACTGTATGCCAACCTGTTCCAGAACAAGGTTGAAGCATCATTGGAAGGATACTACAAGACAATGGAGAATTATCTCGACTACAAGAGCGGTGCAGTGCTGTTGATGAACCGGAACCTTGCAGAGGATGTGGTTGAGACCCAAGGAAAGGCCTATGGTGTGGAACTTATGCTAAAGAAACCTTTGGGCAAGCTGAACGGATGGTTTGCATATACATGGTCCAGAACCAGGTTGAGGGAAGATGGTGACAGGGGCGATATGGCTATAAACGGAGGAAAATGGTATGATGCATCCTACGACAAGCCGCACGATGTGAAACTTGTAGCCAACTACAAGTTTACCCAAAGGATAAGCCTCTCTGTTAACGGGGATTACTCTACTGGAAGGGCAATAACCATTCCGGTAGCCAAATATGAGTATGACGGAGGATACAAGCTGTATTACTCTGCAAGGAACAGACACAGGATACCGGACTACTTCAGGATTGATGCCTCCATGAATTTTGAGCCTACCCACAAGATAAATGCATTTACCCATTTCTCTTTTACTGTAGGTGTTTATAACCTCACCGGAAGAAAGAATGTGTATTCAATTTATTTTGATACCGACAGTGAGGGGAAGATAAAGGGACACAAGCTCTGCATTTTTGGGGCACCAATCCCTTATGTGAACTTCAATTTCAAATTTTAGGAGGGCCGCACAATGAAAGGGAAAATATTTATGATATGGGCAATAATGCTGCTTTCAGTTGCAATGGCCGGTTGTGTGTATGATTATGAGCCGGAAGATGAAGATATCCAGGGTCTTGACAAACCTTTGGTGGTTATAGACGGTGATATAATTGCAGGTGGCATTACACGTGTGAAGGTGGGGCTTACCCAGTCACTTGTCGCGGATGAGGCGGCTGTGCCTCTTGGGGCTACTGTATGGGTTGAAAGTGGTGAGGGGGAGATGATGGGGGGAATAATGATGGAGGAAAAGTTGAATGAGTTTGAAATAGATACCCGCAATCTTGATATGGATGGCAAGTACAGATTGTGTGTTTCCATTCCAGGGAGGGGAGAGTATGTTTCTCAGTTCAAGAGTGTGCTGGTGTCGCCTCCAATTGACAGCATCACTTATTCCGTTGCTGCGGACAGAAGTTATGCCAGGATTGAAGTTACAACCCATAATGAAGAGCAGAAGAGCAAGCTTTATTGTAAATGGAGCTATTCGGAGAATTGGGAGAGTGATGCCGTGTATCCGTCAGAATTGGTGTATGATATGAAAACTCAGATTATGAGGGAACTTGATCTGACAGAGATTGATGAAAGACACTATTGTTTCAGTGAGTCTGTATCAGTTGGTACACATATAGCCAATACGGAAAAACTTTCAGAGAACGTGATATACAAGTCGGTGATAAATGAGATTCCCAAGACAGATACAAAGCTCATGAGATTATATTCAATATTGGTAAGGCAGACAGCTTTGGATAAGGAGGCTTATATGTACTGGGAGAACATAAAGAATAACACTACCAGTACCGGGGGGCTTTTTGGACCTCAGCCGAGTGAAGTGAGGGGTAATATAGAAAGCAAGACTGTACCGGAAGAAATTGTGATTGGGTATATCAATGTAACAACAATGACTGAAAAAAGGGAATTTGTTGATTGGCTGTCTGAGAGTATTTTCTCTACTGACTGTGCTACAGTAATGGTTAAAAGGTGGAAGCCGACTGATAGAGAGAAAAATGGTCTTTGGAATTCATATTACAATATGGGATATAGACCTGTAAGGTATGCCAAGTTTGAAGATGGCAGTTATGATGTTACACGGGCTTATTGGGCATTGGAGAGATGTACGGACTGTCGCGTGTTTTCCAATAGTACCAAACCGGATTTCTGGCCCAGATAATGATAAAATGTTGAAATCATGAGAAATTATTTGATCTTTATAGGTGTTGTTTTGGTGTCAACCTTTTCTGTGATGGCACAGGAGCGTGTATATGTCTCTACAGACAAGGATGTTTATGTGGCAGGTGAGGATGTGTGGTATTCTGTACATTGTCTTTATGGAGACGGGGGAAACCATTCAAATTTGAGTGATGTTGCCTATCTGCAGTTTGTTTCAAATGATGGAGTTGCGGGTACTTCAAAAGTTGCCCTCATAAATGGCAGGGGGTGTGGCAAGTTCAGGATTCCTGCAAGTTTTGCAACAGGAAACTATTCCATTGTATCCTTTACCAAACGCTATGGGGGTGATTCGGAAGGGGAGTTCAACGGCAAGATCATTTCAGTTTTCAATACTTTGGGTACTGCCAAGGTTAAGGATGGTGTAATTGCAGGTAAAGGCAGGGGTAAAGAGGTTGCCCTACCGGGCCATAATTCTTCACAGGCAAGTGTTGAGGTTGGTGCACAGGAGAAAGGTGCTGTTCCTGTAAAAATAAGGAATAACGGCAGCGGGGTTATGCGGTTGAGTGTCTCTGTTTATCATGCGGATGAGCTGGAGGAGATATCGGGAAGCTATAACAGCACTACTTTGGTGGAAAGGAAGGGTAATTTTGCAAAATTGGATGAGGTGGATTATGCGGGAGAGGTAATTAAGGTAAGAGTAAAGGGGAAGGATGGAAGCAGTGCAGTTGGCAAATGGTTGTATATGAGCGGTGTGGGAAGTGCGGATGATGTGTATGTGACCCGTATAGGCGAAGACGGAACGGCAGTTTTCCATACAGGAAACATTATGGGCAGGAGGGACCTTGCTTTTGAAGTTATGGCTACTTCCATGGCCTATGAGGTGGAGATTGTGGAGAATGATTATAAAAGGGCGACAGTGGAGATTCCTCAGCTGGAGGTATCCCCTGAAATGGAAAAAGGTTTGCGGGAGAGGGGCAGAAGGATGCAGATAGCCCGCAGGTTTGATTCTGATACATTGTGGGAGATGTGTGCAAGGAAAGACAATTCCTTTTCGGGAAATACCCCTCCTCTGGTTTATGACCTGGATGATTATACCCGTTTCATGAATCTGGAAGAGGTGCTCAGGGAGTACGTGGATTTTGTGAGGGTAAGGCGTGACGGAGGCAAAGCGGAGATTAAAGTGCTTTGGGAGAGCCGTGGGCGCTGTCTTGCATTGTTGGACGGTATTCCGGTGAGTGACCATTCTGTGATCCTTGGCGTGAACCAGCAGCTGGTGAAACGGATTGTGGTTTATCCAAAGAGGTACATGCTCAATAATTTCATTTATGATGGAGTAGTGAATTTCATTACATACAAGGGTGATATGGGTGGTGTACAACTGCCAAAGAATGTTGCCGTGGTTGGATTTGACGGAGTAAGCTGGCCTGTGGCATTATTGGGAGGACAGGTTGCTGCAGGGGAAGAATATCCTAATTTTCTCTCTACAATATATTGGAATCCGATGGTTGATATCCCTGCCGGTGAGGTGTTTGAGTTCAAATGCATACTTCCGCAGTACAAGGGAAAATTCAGGATAGTGGTGGAAGGGATCACAGACTCCATGGAGGAGGTTTACTTCTCAAGATTATTGGAATAGTGCCGTTCCCGGTAATGGTGCCGTTTGTGAGATTGCTCCAATGCAATTATCTTTGCCGGCATGAAAAGATTTATGATTGCTGTAGCGGTGCTGTTCCTGTTGCCGGCATTGCTGGTTGCCCAGGATATTGTTGGTGCGGCACAACCCACAAGGGAGTTCCTGTTGGGCAAGACCCATTTTGAGAAGGATACCAATTTTGTGGAGATTGCTCCGGCATATACCATACTCCGCAGGCCCAACAATTTCATTCAGAAGAGGACACTGCAGGCTTATCTGGCCATGAGGGAGGCTGCCCTCAAGGATGGGGTGAAACTTACCGCAACTTCCGCTTCACGCAATTTTTGGGTACAGAGGTACATCTGGGAACAGAAGTGGCAGAAGAGCAGTGTGGCTGCAGGCCCGGGCAGAGCCAGAAGTATCCTCAAATACAACTCAATGTGCGGCACCTCCCGCCACCATTGGGGGACGGAACTGGATTTCAATTCTCCAAAACTGGCATACTGGAATACTCCCGACGGTAAAAAAACTTACCGCTGGCTTTGTGAAAATGCCCATAAATTCGGGTTCTACCAGCCTTATACAGAGAAAGGTGCTCACGGCAGCGGCTTGAGGGAGCATGGATACAATGAAGAAAAATGGCACTGGAGCTATTTCCCGTTGGCCAACATATACATGCAGAAATACAGGGAGGTTGTAACAGAAAAAGATCTGTGCGGATTCCTTGGCGAGAAATACGTTACAGACCTTAATATTATAGAGGAATACGTCTTTGGAGTGGCTACCCCTCCAGCAATTTGAACCTCATTCTCCAGCGTCCCGGTTGCCCTGGTTCTGCTGCGGGTGTGAAATCTGCACTTATTATCTTGAACGGTGCAATTTCCGAGGTGTTCTGCACGTGGTCACCTGCGCAGGCACATGCATCATAATCCCCAACCCTCACAATCCTCAGGGTATCTGTAGCATTCTGCGGCAGCTTGCTCAAATCCACTATGTCAGCCGCCTGTGCCTGGGTCATGTACTCCACTGTAACAGGGAGGTTCATCCCGATAACTTCATTCACTTTCCCCTCTATTGCGGCAATCTGCTCTGCGGTGGGTTCAGCGGCGAGTTCATAATCGCATTTGCTCTTCTTTCTCTCTATATGTGCATTCCTTGAACGGGGACATCCGAACATCTTTACCATTGTGGCATTGAGGATGTGTTCTGCTGTATGCATTGGAGGATACTCCTTTTTGTTGTGGTCGTTTATCTGAGGTTGTTGTTCCATTTATTTATGGGTTAAAGGTTTTTATTATCTTTGCAATTACGAAATTACTTAAAAAATTATAATATGGAAAATACTGAGATTAAAACAACCGGTTTGCCGGAGAATGCGGCAAGGGAACTTAAACCGGGCGAGAAGTATGAGCCAATACTCTCTCCAAACAAGGTTTACCCGGAGGTGAATGCCTGGAGTGTCTCTTTGGGCCTTGTAATGACAATCATTTTTTCTGCGGCTGCGGCATATCTTGGCCTTAAGGTGGGCCAGGTGTTTGAGGCTGCAATTCCAATTGCAATCATTGCCGTAGGTTTGTCGGGAGCATTGAAGAGAAAGAATGCCCTTGGCGAGAATGTGATCATACAGTCAATTGGTGCATGCTCGGGTGCAATTGTGGCAGGTGCCATCTTTACCCTTCCTGCACTTTATATCCTTCAGGCAAAATATCCTGAGCTTACTGTAGATTTCTTTAAGGTGTTCATGAGTTCATTGCTTGGCGGTGTTCTGGGTATCCTGTTCCTTATTCCGTTCAGGAAGTATTTTGTGAGCGATATGCATGGCAAGTATCCTTTCCCTGAGGCTACAGCCACCACCCAGGTGCTTGTAAGCGGCGAGACCGGCGGCAACGGTGCAAAAGCTCTTTTGGTGAGCGGCCTTATAGGCGGTATCTATGATTTCATTGTTTCTACATTCGGATGGTGGGCAGAGACTTTCTCTTCCAGAGTACTTCCGTTTGGCGAGGCCATTGCAGAGAAGGCAAAAGTGGTGCTTAAACTTAACGTAGGTGCTGCAGTGCTTGGTTTGGGTTATATTATTGGTTTGAAATATGCTTTCATCATCTGCTGCGGTTCATTCCTTGTATGGTTCTTCATTGTGCCTGTGCTTAATCTTTGTTTTGGTGCAGAGGGCGTTACCATTATGGGTACTGAGTTTGCTAATATGAGTGCCATGA
>JAEIGA010020590.1_pt1 | contig 10054 bp, 11 predicted proteins | sample 9270691 | NCBI WGS metagenome assembly JAEIGA01 (sample SAMN17057246, study PRJNA624740) | gut metagenome | biome: biome; isolation source: fecal sample | host: Bos grunniens | place: China: Xizang | collected 2019
ATTAGAAAGATTAAAAACTGAAAGAGTAACTCCTAAAGAAGTAAATCATTTATTAACTGAAATGGGAGCATCAGAAATAAAAGTAGGTTTATCTTTATATGAATTCTTAAAACGTCCAGAGGTAACTTATGAACTAATAGAAGCAATAGGTAAAGGTGCTGGAGAGGATGTTTCAGACGAAGTTAAAGAACAATGTGTGATAATGACTAAATATGAAGGTTATATAGATAAACAATTAAAGCAAATAGACCAATTTAAAAAACTTGAAAATAAGAGATTACCAGAAGTAATTGATTATTTATCAATAGATGGTCTTAGAATAGAAGCAAGACAAAAGCTTGATGCTATAAGACCTATATCTATAGGACAAGCATCTCGTATCTCTGGAGTTTCTCCTGCAGATATATCAGTACTTCTTATATACTTAGAGCAAATGAGAAGAACTAGAGGAGGAAAAGATGAGTAATAGAGATATATTAAAAAATGGTCTTGAAAACTTAGGTATAACAGTAGACGACAAAATGCTAAATGATTTTAATATTTACAGGGAAATATTAGTCGACTGGAATCAAAAAATGAATCTTACTGGAATAGAAGATGAAAAAGAAGTGTTTATAAAGCACTTCTTAGATTCTGTTTCAGCAGTAACTAATGGATATATAAAAGATGGATTATCTATAATAGATGTAGGTACAGGGGCAGGATTCCCTGGTTTACCTTTAAGAATATGCTTAAGAAATACAAAGGTAACATTACTAGATTCATTAAATAAGAGAATAAACTTTTTACAAGAAGTTAGTAATCAAGTAGGAATTGAAGATATAGAATTTATACATGGTAGAGCTGAAGATTTTGGGAAATCAGAAGACTACAGAGAAAAATATGATATAGCTACAGCAAGAGCTGTTGCGGGATTACCTATTTTAATGGAGTTTTGTGTTCCATTTGTTAAAGTAGGTGGGTATTTCGTATGCTTAAAGGGGCCAAATGCAAATTTAGAGTTAGAAGAATCAAAAGTAGCAATGGATGTTTTAGGTGTAGAATTTATAGAAAAAATAAATATCGAATTACCTGAATCAGATTTAAATCACAATATATTAGTATTCAAAAAAGTAAAAAATACGCCAGAAAAGTATCCAAGAAAAGCTGGAAAACCAGCGAAAAGTCCTATAAAGTAAATATTTTGTTTTAAAAATATATAAAATTATGTTAAAAATAAAATAAAATAGAAGGATTATATAAGTATTGTGAAGAAATGTTATTTATATATCTAATGTAGTATAAAAATGAAGTATTAATTTGCAAAGAATTAAATTAAAATATATTTATTTTTAATGAGAGAGGTATGTTATGGAAGAGAAAATAGTTATGGAGATACCTATAGAGAATATAGTTCCGAATCCATATCAACCAAGAAAGGTATTTTCACAAGCAGCACTAGAAGAGCTAAGCAATTCTATAAAGGTTTATGGAATACTTCAACCAATAACAGTTAGACAAAAAGATGATAATTATGAATTAATTGCGGGGGAAAGAAGATTTAGAGCAGCAAAGTTGGCAAATCTTCAAGCTGTTCCAGCTATTATAAATAATATGTCTGATGAATCATCTGCAGTACTAGCTTTACTAGAAAACTTACAAAGAGAAGATTTAAATTTTATAGAAGAAGCAATGGGTTATGAAAACCTAATAAAAGAACATGAATTTACACAACAACAGTTGGCTGAAAAGTTAGGTAAAAATCAATCAACTATAGCAAATAAGCTAAGAATACTTAGATTACCAAGTAATGTAAAGATAAAATTAGTTGAAAATAGCCTAACAGAAAGACATGCAAGAGCACTTCTTAAATTACCGACAGAAGAATTAATTAATGAGGTCCTTGATAAAATAATAAAAAATGAGCTAACTGTAAAGAAAACAGAAAAAATGATAAAGGATATTCTGGAAGAGTTAGAAAATCCTCAAGATTCTGATAAAAAACAACATATAAGGGGTACTATGGGCATAAGGATATACTTAAACACAATGAAACAAGCCTTTGATGCAATAATTGGTACAGGAATTGAAGCTAAGTATAATGAAGTTGATAAAGGCGATTATATGGAAGTTGTCGTAAAGATTCCTAAAAAATAAAAAGGTTACTGCATTGCAGTAATCTTTTTTTAGAAGATTACAGGGGGAACAGTCAAAATGAGTAAAGTAATAGCGGTATTTAATCAAAAGGGAGGAGTAGGAAAGACTACTACTAACGTAAATTTAACTGCAAGTTTAGGTACAATGGGGAAAAAAATATTAGTGCTAGACTTAGATCCACAGGGAAATACAACTAGTGGATATGGTATAGAGAAACATGCAGTAGAAAGAACAATATATGATGTAATAATAGATGGAGTAGATATAAGTGAAACAATATTAAAAACAGAGTTTGAAAATATTGATATAGTATCATCAGATACAGACTTAGCAGGATGTGAGATAGAACTTACATCAAGAAATAATAGAGAGTATATACTAAAGAATGCAATAGAAAAGGTAAGAGATAATTATGATTATATATTTATAGATTGTCCTCCTTCATTAGGTATGTTAACTATAAATAGTCTAACTGCAGTAGATAGCGTTTTAATACCTATTCAATGTGAATATTATGCTTTGGAGGGTGTTAGTCAGCTTATGGGAACTATAAAATTAGTTAAATCTAGACTAAATCCAGAGTTAGATATTCAAGGTGTTGTATTAAGTATGTTTGATGGAAGAGCTAATTTATCAATACAAGTAGTTGATGAAGTAAAAAGATACTTTAGAGGAAGTGTATATACAACATTAATACCAAGAAATGTTAGACTAGCAGAAGCACCTAGCCATGGTAAGCCTGTTTACTATTATGATTCAAAATGTAGAGGTGCACTAGCTTATATGGAATTAGCAGAGGAATTTATAGATTTAGAGGAGGATATAATATAAGATGGAGAATAAAACAACAAAAAGAACTAACAGATTAGGAAGAGGACTTAGTGCATTAATACCTGATATTAATGGTGAAATAGATAAAAAAGATATAACGACAATAGAATTAAAAAATATATATCCAAATCAAGATCAACCTAGAAGAGTATTTGATGAAGAAAAAATAAAAATACTAAGTGAATCTATAAAAAATTATGGAGTATTACAACCAATAGTGCTTAAACCTGATGATAAAGGTAAATATATGATAATAGCAGGAGAAAGAAGGTATAGAGCATCTAAGTTAGCACGTAAAAGTGATATACCTGCAGTTATAAAAGATATACCAATGAAAGATATCATGGAGATCGCACTTATAGAAAACTTACAAAGAGAAGAGTTAAATCCAATAGAAGAAGCATTAGCTTATAAAAGTTTAATAAAAAATTATGAAGTTACACAAGAAGAAATATCAGAAGCTGTAGGAAAGAGTAGACCTCATATAACTAATACACTTAGATTATTAAATTTACCAAAACAAATAACTGATATGATAGACCAAGGTCATATAACAGCAGGGCATGGAAAAGCTATACTTAGAATATCAGATGAAAACCTACAAATAGAGTTAGCTAATAAAGTAATAGCTGAAGAGCTTTCAGTTAGAGCTACAGAAAATTTAGCAAAAAAAATTAGTGAAGAAAATATTAAAGAAATTCCTAAAAAAGTTAAAGAAAAAGATGTATTTATTGTTGATGTTGAAGAAAAATTAAGAAATATATTTGGAACTAAAGTAAATATATCTAAAGGAAAGAAAAAAGGAAAAATAGAAATAGAATACTATAATGAAGATGATTTAAATAATATAGTATCTATGCTTCTTGAGGATAATTAAGAAGAGGAAAGGAATCATAAAATGATTTATTTAGACAATGCAGCAACGACATTTCCAAAACCAGAAGCTGTATATGATGCTATGATGGATTGTATGAAAAATTATTGTGCAAATCCAGGAAGAGCAGGTCATAAATTAGCTATGAAAGCAGCTAGGGAAATATATGACGCAAGAGAAAATATAGCTAAGCTACTTAATATAGATAATCCGATGAATATAGTGTTCACTAATAATGCAACAGATTCATTAAATCTAGCTATAAAAGGTGTGGTGAATAAAGGTGACCATATAATAACTACTAGTATGGAACATAATTCAGTAATAAGACCAATAAAATCTCTTGAAAAAATAGGAATAGAAAATACTGTAGTTCAATGTGATGAACAAGGATTTTTAAATATAGATGATTTAGAAAAGGCAATAAAGCATAATACAAAGTTGATAGTTACAACTCATGCATCAAATGTATGTGGTACATTAATAGATATAAAATCTGTATCAGAAATAGCTAGAAAATACAATGTATTATATTTGATAGATGCATCTCAAACATTAGGTGTTTATGATATAGATTTAAAAGATATAAAAGCTGATATGCTAGCAGCTCCTGGACATAAAGGATTGTTAGGTCCACAAGGAACAGGAATACTTTATATAAGAGAGGGATTAAGTTTAGACATTTTAAAAGAAGGTGGAACAGGAAGTAGATCAGAGGATTTATTTCAACCAGACTTAGTTCCAGATAAATATGAATCAGGAACACATAATACTCCTGGAATAGTTGGATTAAATGAAGGAGTTAAATTCATATTTAAAGAGGGAATAGACAAGATAAAAGAACATGAAGAAGAATTATGTAAGTATATGCTAGAAAGACTAGAAGAGATACCTAATATAAAAATTTATGGACCAAAAGATGCAAAGCAAAGAGCATCTGTTATAAGCATAAATATAGGAAATATGGATTCTGGAGAAATAACATTCCTACTAGATAGTGAATATGACATAGCTACTAGATCAGGAATACATTGTGCTCCACTAGCACACAAAACTTTAGGTACACTTGAACAAGGTGCAGTGAGATTTAGTATAGGATACTTTAATACTAAAGAAGAAATAGATAAATCAATAGATGCACTAAAGGAAATATCAAAAAATAATTAATTTATAAATAAGAGATTATCTTAAGTAATACCATAAAATTATGATTTACTTATAGGTAATCTCTTATTTTTTACATAAAATAATTTTATATATTACTAAGTTTATTTTAGATAAAGATTAATCTTAAGATATTTATATAATTTAGTATAAAATTTAATAATAAAGTCCCTTATACTTATAAAAAAAGTAAAATATAAAATAATATTTATGTAAAAACGAATATTATTTGATCGAATTAGAATATACTTTGAAAATATATAGTGTTTTTAAAATAAATATAAGTTATAATTAAATTGAAGAAAATGATTTCATGGGGGAGTAGTATGAATATTTTAAGTTTAGGAGAAAAGATAAAAAAGTTAAGAAAAGAAAAAAATATGACATTAAAAGAATTGGCAGGAGATAGAATTACTGCAGCCCAAATAAGTCATATAGAAAGAGATAAATCACATACTAGTCATGAGTTACTGGAATATCTAGCAAATCAATTAGACGTAAGTGTTGATTATTTATTAGAAACTAAAGAAATGCAGTCTAAGAAATTAACTGATAACTTAATACTTCAAAGTGAGATTTTAATTAAGTGCAATGAATTAGAAAAGGCGGAAAATCAGTTAAGGGAAGCAAAAGAAATATGTAATGAATATAAAATTTTAGATAATTACGGAAAATGTAATTTTTTATTAGCAGATATAAATTTTAAAAAAGATAAATATAGTGAATCAGTTATAAGTTACGAAAAAGCGTTACACTGCTTTATAAGAAATAATGATAAAGAAAAAGTATTTAGATGCTACTTAAACATAGGTAAAATTTATATGCTGGAAGAGTTCTATAAAGGTGCAGTTATTCAATTTGATTTTGCAGAGAATGTATTAGAACAAATACAACTTGAAGATACAGATATGTATAAAGACTTATATAGTAAGATAGCTTATTGTTATATAAAATTAAATGATAATGAAAAATCTTTATATTATACAAAGAAAATGGATGAAGTAGATTTAAAAAATAATCCAGAAGAAGAATTAAATGTACTAATGTTAAAGGCAAATAATCTTTTGAATTTGGGGGAATATGAAACTTCTAAAGAATATTTAAAAAAAGCATTAAAAATTCTGGATAAAGATAAAAACAAAACAGAATTAGCATCTATTTATTTAACTATATCAGATGTATATAAAGATATGGGAGATTTAGATAAAGTTTTAGAGTATTCACAAAAAGCATATGATATCAAGAAAAATGATGAAGATGAGTATATGATGAATAGCTTATTTAGGATAATAGAAACATATATATCTAATGATGATTATGATATGGCTAAGAGATATTGTAAAATAGCATTAGCATCTGCAATAAAAAATAAAAGTAAATTTAATGAATTTAAAATTTTAAAGTATTATTCAGATATGCATAAAGCTTTAAATGAAAATATAGTTGCTATTGAATACTTACAAAAATGTATAAATATAATAACAGAATTAAATGATAAAAAGATATTAGCTGATTTATATATAAACTTAGGGGAATTATATTCATACTCTTCAAAGGATAAAGAATTAGAATATTATCAAAAAGGGGTTTATATATATAAAAACTTACAAATTATATAAATAACGAAAGATTCCTTTTAGGAATCTTTTTGTGTATAGAAATAATCTATAACAAGTTAAAATATATATATGTTAGAATAAATATGAATAATATTAAGGAGATGATTGGGTATGTACATAGAGGTAAATGCTGTAGGTTTGGCATGTCCTAAGCCTGTAATAAATACAAAAAAGGAATTAGATAAAATTGAAGAAGGTATAGTAGTAGTTACTGTAGATAATGATATAGCTAAGCAGAATATATTAAAATTATCTAATTCTTTAAATTGTAAAGCTGAAATTATAAAGCAAGAAAAAGACTTAATTTCTATAGAGATAAAAAAGGGTGAAAATGTTATAATAGAAGAAAAAAAGCAAGATGAATTAGAAGATAAATGTATATTTATATCTTCTGATAAGATAGGAAATGGAAATGATGAATTAGGTGCTGTACTTATGAAAGGATTTATATACACACTGACAGAATCAAAACCGTATCCTAAAAGTATACTTTTAGTTAATTCAGGCGTTAAATTAAGTACTGAAAATTATGATACTGTAGGTAATTTAAAAATACTTGAAGAAGCTGGAGTTGAAATATTATCTTGTGGGACTTGCCTAGATTACTATGGATTGAAAGAAAGCTTAAAGCTAGGAAGTGTTACAAATATGTATACTATAGTTGATATAATGAAAAATTCATTACAAACTATATCTATATAATTAAATAAAGGAATACCTAGTCGTATTCCTTTGAAATAAAATAAGAAAGAGGATGGCATTATGAACGAAATGTATATAGTTTCATTTAACTCAACGCATCATGCAATAAGATTAGATAAAACATTACAAGAATCTGGAATAAGAGCAACGACATTACCTACACCAAGGGAGATAACAGCTAGTTGTGGAATATCTATAAGATTTTTATATGAAGATATAGAGAGTGTAAAGAAAATTTTAAATGAAAATAGTATAGAATATAAAGGAATATATAAAATAAAAAGACTAGAAAATGGAACAAAACAAGTAGAAAGTATAGATTAGGAGAGTGAGTATTTATGCCAATGGATATAAAAATAGGTGATGTTGTAGAATTAAAAAAACAACATGCTTGTGGATGTAAAGAATTTGAAATTACAAGAATAGGCATGGATATAAAAATAAAGTGCACAAAATGCTTAAGAACTATAATGTTAGACAGAGAAACTGTAGAAAAAAGGATTAAAAAGATAATAAAAAAATAGTACACACCACATCTAAATTGAATTTGATTTGCTATAATTAAAGTAAAGAAATTATTTTCAGGGGGTGCTTTAATTATGGCTATTAAATTTGCCAAAAGGATAGAGGGCTTAAAAGGATCTGAAATACGTGAACTTTTAAAGCTTACGGAAAAACCAGAAGTAATATCTTTTGCTGGAGGATTGCCAGCACCAGAACTATTTCCTATAGAGGAAATGAAAGAAATATCAAAAGTAGTATTAGATGAATCTGGAACACAAGCACTTCAATACTCAACAACAGAAGGATTCCCACCATTAAGAGAACAAATAGCAAAAAGAATGAATAGTAAGAATAAAACAAATATAACTAAAGATGATATATTAATAACTAATGGGTCTCAACAAGGTTTAGATTTTGCAGGAAAGGCATTTTTAGATGAAGGAGATATAGTTTTATGTGAAAGTCCATCATATCTAGGAGCTATAAATGCATTTAAATCATACAGACCTAATTTTATAGAAGTTCCAACAGATAATAATGGAATGATTATGGAAGAGTTAGAAAATATATTATCAACTACAGAAAATATAAAAATGATATACGTAATACCAGATTTCCAAAATCCTACAGGAAGAACATGGCCATTAGAAAGACGCAAGAAATTCATGGAAATAATAAATAAATATGAAATACCAGTAATAGAAGATAACCCTTATGGAGAACTAAGATTTAAAGGTGAAGGTTTACCATCTTTAAAATCTATGGATAAAAAAGGATTAGTTATTTTCCTAGGTACTTTCTCAAAAATATTCTGTCCAGGATATAGAATAGGATGGACATGTGCATCTCAAAAAATATTAAGCAAATTTATATTTATAAAACAAGGAGCAGACCTACAAGCATCAACAATATCCCAAAGAGAAGTTAGTAAGTTTATAGATTTATACGATTTAGATAAACATGTAGAAAAAATAAAGGAAGTTTATGAAAGACGTAGAGACTTAATGTTAGAAACTATGAAATCAGAATTTCCTGAAGGAATAGAATATACCCACCCAGAAGGCGGATTATTTACATGGGTAGAACTTCCAAGTCACTTAGATTCAAGAGTTATAATGCAAGACTGTTTAAAAAATAATGTTGCATATGTACCAGGTGGATCATTTTTCCCTAATGGAGGTAAAGAAAACTGTTTTAGATTAAATTACTCAAATATGCCAGATGATAGAATTGTTGAAGGTATAAAGAGATTAGGAGAAGTTTTAAAACAATATATGACAGTTAAGGAAAACGTTTAGTTTAAATACATAAAAAAATGGTGGTTGTATAACCACCATTTTTTTATGGGAGATTGGGATGAAATATATTTAAGTTATGGGGGCTATACGTATATAGTATTAGCATATATATTTACATATATACGTATTAAGAGATAAAAAAATGTAATAATAGAATATGTGACATAAAATCGAATTGACATTTGTAAAAACTAATGATAAAATGTGTAGGTATGAGATTTAAATCTCATTTCTCTGCTCTACAAATGTAGAGCCGTTAAGTCCAAAGGGAGGTGAAAAGATAATGAAAAATTATGAATTAGTTTTCGTAGTAAAGCCAAACGCTGATGAAGAAACTAGAGAAGCAGTTCTTAACAAAGTTAAGGAAGTAGTTGCTACTAACGGAGAAGTTGCTAAAGTTGACGTATGGGGGAACAAGAAATTAGCTTACCCAATAGCTAAGTTCACTGAAGGTCACTACGTATTAGTTAACTTCGCAGCTGGTGTTGAAGTACCTAAAGAATTAGACAGAAACTTAAAGATAAACGAAAACGTAATAAGACACATGATAGTTGTTGCTTAATAACTAGTTTTATTACTACAAAGGCGGTGTTATTATGAACCATGTTGTATTAATTGGTAGATTAACTAGGGATCCTGAGTTAAGATACATCGCAGGAACTGGAACACCTGTTGCAAACTTCGCTATAGCTGTTGATAGAGAATTTTCAGGTAAAGATGGGAAAAAAGAAACAGACTTTATAGATATACAAGTTTGGGGTAAATCTGCAGAGAATTGCGCTAACTATATAGGTAAAGGAAGTTTAGTAGCTATACAAGGTTCAATAAGAATCGATAGTTACCAAAATCAAGCTGGAGAAACTAGAAAAGCTTTTAGAGTAAATGCAAATAGAGTACAGTTCTTAGATACAAAGAATAAATCTGAG
>JAEIGA010020591.1_pt1 | contig 10054 bp, 13 predicted proteins | sample 9270691 | NCBI WGS metagenome assembly JAEIGA01 (sample SAMN17057246, study PRJNA624740) | gut metagenome | biome: biome; isolation source: fecal sample | host: Bos grunniens | place: China: Xizang | collected 2019
GGATCCACATCGTGGATATGGTTGCACACCAACAAAAACCTGCCGTCTTTTGGCATTTTTTCCGTTCCTTTGGTATGAATGCGGACTCTGCCAAGAAAAATAACTGCATCCACATACATATGGATCAGCTTGCGGTAGAAGACACTGTCCTTTTCCTGCTGTTTTTTCATGTCCACCGCCTGCGCTGCCACAAACAAAATCAAAAGCGCAAGCACAACCGATATTATTACGCCAAGCACCAAGCTAAGCGGAAGCAGCCAAAGCCACATAAGCGAGGAAAACGCGTCAAAGATCAAGCATGAGAGCACTGTCAGCAACGCAGAAAATCCTAAGACTATTCCAATGAGCATAAAATCGCCCCTCCGAATAACACATACTGCATCTATTATACTCTTTCAGTGCCTGATAAACAAGTGTATTTTTACAAAAAGGGTGGATTTTACCTCCTGTTTCTGTTATAATACATCATTATAATGTGGAGAGTCTTTTATGAAGAAGCGAATTTGGGAATTAGATGCCCTGCGCGGCATGACGATCCTTCTGATGGTTGCCGTTCATCTGATCTATGACTTAGTTTATGTGTTTGATGTTTACACAATAGAAGGTCCTAGCCTTTTTCAGTTTTTGCGTGATTGGGGCGGCATCATTTTTCTGGTGCTCTCGGGCATTTGTGTAACGCTCGGCTCGCACCCGATCCGCCGCGGAATTCTGGTTTTTTCCTGCGGTATGCTCATCAGTGCAGTAACGCTGGGTATGTATCGTTTCGGCTTTGCCGATGCCGATATTGTCATCTATTTTGGCGTGCTTCACTTATTGGGCATTTGCATGATCCTCTGGCCGCTGCTTCGCAAGATCCCTACCTTTGCCTTGCCCATTATCGGTGCATCAATGATTGCCGGCGGTCTTTACCTTGTTTCGCATGTGCGTACGCAAAGCTTGCTCGGTGTGCCGTTTGGCATCCCTTGCTACGGTTTTCTGACCTCAGATTATTTCCCGCTTCTTCCGAACCTGGGCTATTTTCTCATTGGCGTTATGCTCGGCCGTCTTTTTTATAAAAACCGTCAGAGTCTTTTGCCTGCACTCGATGGGAAAAGCATTGTCATTCGCTTTTTTTGCCTTTGCGGCCGCCAAAGTCTGTGGATCTATATGCTCCACCAGCCTGCCTTATATTTGATTCTTTTCCTGATTTTATAGGAGGTTTTCTTATGCAGATTCTAAAAAAGCTCCTCAGCCCCATTATTCTGCCCTGGTTTACGCTCGCTGCAGGCGCAGTCGGTCTTATCTTAAATATCTGGCTCTTTATGGGCATTGACGAGCGCGGACTTTTGCCTGCTTCTCATCCTGCCGAAAAGCTTTTGTATCTGCTCGGTGCCTTTGTTCTGCTGACCATTGCGCTATGTGTGCGCAATCTTAAAAACAAGCAGCCTTATCAGGCGCTTTATCCTGCAGACGCACTGCGCGCAATCGGCTGTGTATTGGGCGCTGCCGGCATCTTCTTCAGTGCCGTAACTCGCGCAAGGATCTCCTCTTTGGATACTGCTGCAATGCTTGTCGGCATTCTCGCCGCTGCTGCGCTGTGCTATATTGCTTATTTGCGTTTTCGGGGAAAGACACCTTCTTTTTTCCTGTTCCTGACGGTGCTTGCCTATCTTGTTCTCAATACCGTAAGCAACAGCCGTGCCTGGAGTATCGAACCGCAGATGCACACCTATCTGTATCCGCTTCTTGCTTCGATTGCCCTGATGTTTAACACATATCATCTGGCCTGCCTTGCCAGCGACCGCGGCTGGCACAGCAGCTGTGTGTTTCTTAATCAGATAAGCCTGTTCCTTTGCTGTATCTGTATGACCGGAGAAAACGCCTTTTTCTATATTACTATGGCTCTCTGGCTGCTGCTGGATCTGTGTATGCTTAGCCCTGCGGCAGAGGAGGCATAAGTATGTTTTTACCGGAAGCTGTGCAGATTCTTCTGCGCGCGCTCAAGGACAACGGCTTCTGCGCTTATGCAGTAGGTGGTTGTGTGCGCGATTCCCTTTTGGGTATTACGCCGCACGACTATGACCTTTGCACCGATGCCCTGCCACAGCAAACTGCGCAGATATTTCATGACTATTCGCTGGTAAAAAGCGGTGAAAAGCACGGCACGATCGGTGTTGTGACCGATATTGGCGTCGTGGAGATCACCACATTTCGCACCGAAGGTGGCTACCGCGACAGCCGTCACCCTGACTGGGTCAAATTTGTCGGCTCTGTGCATGACGACCTTGCACGCCGCGACTTTACCGTTAATGCAATCGCCTACTGTCCTGAACAAGGCTATGTTGACCCCTTTGGCGGTCAGCAAGATCTGCAAAACAAGCTTTTGCGCGCCGTTGGCGATCCACAAGCGCGCTTTATAGAAGATCCTCTTCGCATTTTGCGCGGCGTGCGCTTTGCTGTGCGTTTTGGTCTTAGCATTGAGCCGGCTACAAAAGAAGCCATGTTTTCGCTTTCAGGCGAAATGGACAAGCTGGCAAAAGAACGTGTCTTTGATGAATTATGTAAACTTCTCCCCCTGCTAAGTGCGCAGGATCTGCTTGATTATGCCCCAGTTCTGACTGCCGTGATCCCCGAACTGCGTGCATCTGTCGGCTTTGTTCAGCATAACCATCATCATAGTTATGATGTATTTACCCACACCTGCTATGTAACCGCCGCTGTACCGCCCGAGCTTGCACTTCGCTGGGCAGCACTGCTGCACGATGTTGCAAAGCCCGCAACCTTCTATATGGGCGACGACGGTGAAGGACACTTCCCCGAACACGATCTGCGCGGTGCGCAAATGGCTGACGAGATTTTATCCCGACTCAAAGCACCCACGCGCCTGCGTGAGCAAGTTGTGTTCCTGATCGAACATCACATGCTCTCTATGGAACCGCAAACGCGTCTTTTGCGCCGGCGTCTTGCAAAATACGGAGAAGAAAATGTCTTTGCGCTTCTTTGCTTGCAGGAAGCTGACCGCAGCGCCAAAGGAACGCAGGCAACACTTTGCGACCTGCACGAAAGCCGCAGACTGCTCAAGCAAATTCTGGCAGAAGCGTCTTGTTTAAGCACAAAAGATCTTGCCGTCAACGGGCAGGATCTGCAAGCACTTGGCGTCGCACCCGGACCTAAAATTGGTCAATGCCTGCAATTTTTACTTATGCAAGTGCTCGACGAGCACCTTGTTAACGAAAAAGAGCCGCTTGTGCAAGCGGCAAAGGATTATTTTTCCAAACAATAAAGAGGGGTTTTCTATGAAGATCGCAATTGTAACCGGTGCAAGCTCCGGTATGGGAAAAGAATTTGTTCTCCAGCTTTGTCAATATGTGCAAGTCGATGAGATCTGGGCGATCGCCCGCCGCGTCGATGCGCTGGATGCGCTGAACGGACAAACTGCCGTTCCGGTAAGATCTGTCGCACTGGATCTGTGTCAGCAAGAAAGTTTTTCGCGCCTAGAAACGCTTCTTGCCGACGAAATGCCGGATGTGAAGCTTCTTGTCAACGCCGCAGGCTTCGGCAAGTTTGGCAAATTCGACAAGATTCCGACAGAAGAAGAACAGCGCATGATCGATCTAAACTGCAAAGCGCTGGTTATGATGACCCGCATCACGCTCCCGTATATGCAAAGCGGCTCTCATATCCTTCAGCTTGACAGCCTTTCTGCCTTCCAGCCCGTTCCCTATATCACCACCTACGCCGCAACGAAGGCGTTTGTTCTCAGCTACAGCCGCGCAATGCATCAGGAACTTCGCGCGCGCAAGATCCGTATGATGGCGATGAACCCAGGTTGGGTCAGAACAGAATTTTTTAACCGCGCAGAGACGACCAACGACAGCAGCGTGCAGTATTTTAACCATGTCTACGAAGCAAAAGATGTCGTTGCGACCGGTCTTCGTGATCTTTACAAAACGAAAAAACAGGTTTCTATACACGGCCTTCCCATAAAAGGTCAGGTTCTGCTTGTCAAATTCCTGCCGCACAGCCTTGTCATGAAGATTTGGCTCCATCAGCAGAAAAAGCCCAAAAACAACCGCGGTCTTACCACACAATAATATAGGAGGCTCTCATTATGAAAACCACACCTTCGCACGAAGAAAAGCGCGCGGCACGCACTGCGCGGCAGGCACACCGCGATCATCGCATAGAACATATCTACCGCAGAATCCTGTATATCATCGAGCGCATCATCGCTACGATCACTCTGATCGTTCTGCTGGTGGCGCTTGGCTTTGAGCTGTATCGTATGGTTACCGTTGACGGCTATCTTCTTAACTTTGCCAATACATATTTACACAACATTCTCACGATCGTCGTCGGTCTGGAGTTTGTGCGTATGCTGATCGACACGACGCCTGCGAGCATTCTGGAGGTGCTCACCGTCGCCATAACGCGCTATGTCATCATCAATCACAATAACATCTGGAATATCGTTGGCTGCGTTGCCTGTATTGCCGGACTGTTTGCGATCCGCCGCTTCCTGATCTCGCACAAAGAGCTCACGGAAGAAATGGTCGAAAACGAATAAAAAAAGAAGGAGGCTTGAAAACCTCCTTCTTTTTATTTTTCCAGTGCCATCATTTTATCGATCCTGCGCTGATGGCGCTCACCATAAGAAAATTCGGTCGTCAGCCAAATATCCACGATCTCGATCGCCTTTTGCGTATCAACCGTAATTGCGCCAAGCGCCATCATATTGGTATCGTTATGTTCTCTTGTCATGCGCGCGGAAACAGCGTCGCTAAGAAGCGCACAGCGAATGCCCTTGACTTTGTTGGCAGTAATGGATACGCCAATGCCCGTTGTGCAAAGCACGATGCCTTTTTCGCACGCGCCGTCGGCAACTGCACGCGCAGCAGCAGCGGCAAAATCCGGATAATCACAGCTATCTGATGTGTATGTGCCAAAATCCTGCACAACATAGCCTTTTTTCTGCAAATATGCCTTGATGGCATTTTTCAGTTCCACCGCACCGTGATCACAGCCAATCGCTATCTTCATTGGGCATCCTCCTAAATTATATATCCACCATTGACGGCAAGCACTTGTCCGGTAACAAAAGGCGCTTGCGTCAGGTAAAGCATCGCCTGCGCCACATCTTCTGCGCTTCCGTTTCTGCCGACGATCGATTGCTGTGCCATTTGCGCAAGAATCTCGGGATCCACATCGGCACACATGTCCGTTTCGATCACACCGGGTGCAACACAGTTGACGCGAATTCCGCTTGGTCCAAGCTCCTGCGCCAGAGCTTTGCTCAGCGCAATGACCGCACCCTTGGTTGCAGAATAGGCCGCTTCACAAGAAGCACCGACCTGCCCCCACATAGAACTGACCGTAATAATACAGCCTGATTGTTTTTTTAAAAATGCCGGCATTGCGGCATTGACACAGTGATAAATACCCTTGACATTTACATCAAAGAGCCTGTCCCACTGCTCAGAGGATGTTTGACTCATAAGCGCATTGTAGCAAATACCGGCATTGCAGATCAAAACATCGAGATCGCCTATCTTCTCAAAGGCCGCACGCACGGCATTTTCATCGGCAACATCACAGCAAAAACCCGTTGCGCCTGTGCTTTGTTCTACCTGCCGTGCTTTTTCATGTTCTTTTTCATACAGAAAAAACACCGTATATCCCTGTTTTGCAAACAGCGCTACTGCCGCAGCACCGATTCCGCGAGAGCCTCCGGTTATCAATACACGCATAGCTTTGTCCCTTTCTTCAAAGAAAACGGCCGCATTAGGCGGCGCGCCATTTGCAGCCGTTTTTTGTTATCTGCGGCGACTCTTCGTGCGATGCTCCGAATACTGCCGAATAGAAGAGATCTTGCTGTCAGACTCAGACATAAATGCCTTGAGCTTTTCTTCAAACAGCTGATCTGCCGTTTTAGGTGCAGGAGGCGGTGTCGGTGCAGGGCGGAACGGGCGGTTTTCCCGTGCATTTTCCGGTCTCGCGCTTCTTTCTTTCTGTACTCTTGCCTCCAGGCGCTTGATCGACAAATTTACCTTATCGCCCTCAATGCCGATGACCATTACCTTCACATCCTGATTTTCCGTCAGATGCTGACGAATATCACTGACATAAGTGTTGGCAACCTCAGAAATATGTACCAAACCGGTCTTATTCTCCGGAAGGGCAATAAATGCGCCAAAATTTGTGATGGATTTTACTTTGCCTTCTAAAACTGCTCCTACGGTTAACTCCATGCTGAAACTGTTTCCTCCTACCCTACGGGATCGAAAAATATAGAATCCGGATCGACAAGATCCAAGTATTTGCTTGCAATATGTTTAATGCTTTGTACGGTGCCGAGCTCGGCGATGCTTTTTTGAAGCTGCTGATTTTCCTGCTCCAGGCCGGCCGCTTCCTGGCGCAGCTTGTCCCAATAGTCCTGAGAGTCCGAAATCGAAGCGCGCAGCGTCAGGATCGCTACGATCGACAACACGATCGTCGCCAGCACCACGCATTTGAGCAGAGGCGAACTGCGACGAAAACGCAGCTTGAACGACTTTTTCTTTTTTGCCATAACGCGCACCTCTTTTCTTTTTGCTTGCATACATTGTACCCCATTTTTTTACACTTGCAAAGAGAAATTTTGAAATTTTCGTAATTATTTTGCAAAATTGTTTGAATGGATAGATAAAAGCACCAAAAACGCGACCTATACTGTCCCAAAATATGGCAAAAAGCGGTCTTAGCCACCGTCCGACTGTCCTGTCAAACATAATCCCGCCAACAAAAAGACCTGCAGTATAGCCAAATCGCAGATCTGCCTGACATACCGCAAACCCCAGATAGAGCCACACCCAAAAGGCGCCAAGCAAAAAAAGCAGATCCGAAAGGTTTGTCCACTTGTTTCGTAAAGGGCGCAAAAAACCGTAGTATGCGCCCAATATACACCCTAAAAGGCACGCGATAGCAAACCGCTGTGCCGCGATTGCCGGCGTATTCATTTAAATAAACGCTGAAGCAGCCCGCCGCTGCTGCGCGGCTCTTCATAAATAAGCGCGCATACCTGCCCGTCAACTGCAACCTGCCCACCGTCAAGTGACAAGGTTTTTAACTGCAGCTGCTTTCCTTGTACCAAAAGCGTACCAAGCGCCGTTTTTAATATGACTGCCGTATCATCAAAACTGACTACCTCCGTTACACCGCTCATCGTCAGTGCTGTACGCTCATTCAGCGTCAGCTTATGCGGAAGCGAAAGTCTTTCTTCTGCCATGCAAATCCCTCCTTGCTTACTTAAAATTTATGCCGCCATAGAAAAAATAGAACGCATTTCGTTGACACCGGAACGCTTTGCGAGTATAGTATTTATCATAGAAATCCGAATTTTTGTGGGGTTTTGTATGAAATTAGAATATAAAAAGATTGCCCCCGGACAAGGCCATGCAGCAGGCCGCGAACTTTTGCGCTCACTCTATTTTTCACACACGGGAAAGCCGCTTGAGCAGATCTGTATATCCGAAAAAGGCAAGCCTTATTTTGCTGACGGCCTTGTGCATTTTTCTATATCGCACACAAAGTTGCACGCCTTTTGCGTCATTTCTTCCCGCCCCATCGGCATAGACGCTGAAGAAGCTGACCGTCAGATTGATCTACGCCTTGCCGAAAAGATCCTCTCAAAAGAAGAAAAAGCACAATTTGACCGCGCGCAGGACAAACAGCGCGCTCTTCTGACTTTCTGGGTTCTTAAGGAAGCTTTGGCAAAATGCGAAGGCACCGGTCTGCAAGGCTACCCCAACAAAACTTCCTTTTCGTTAGATGATCCGCGTGTACAGTATATTGACGGCTGCATCGTTGCCATTATTGAAAATTAATCGCTACCTGTTCAGGAGATGTTTTTATGTTATTTGATACCCATGCACACTTAAATGATCCTGCCTTTGATGCAGATCGCGATTTGCTCATTTCCTCGCTTCCTCAAAAGGGCATCGACTTTGTGCTCAATGCCGGCTGCAGCCTGCAAAGCTCGCACGATTGCATCGCACTTGCGGAAAAATACCCCTTCATCTACGCTTCCGTCGGCTCGCACCCGGACTCTGCCGACGAAGTAAATGATGAGGTTATCGAAAAATACAGGATATTATGTAAACATGACCGCGTCAAAGCCATCGGCGAGATCGGTCTGGATTACTACTATGAGGACATTCCCCGTGAAATTCAGCAGCGCGCTTTTCGTATGCAAATGCAGCTTGCGCAGGAAGTCGGTCTTCCTGTCATTATCCACGAGCGCGAGGCGCATCAGGACGGCTTGTTGATCGCCAAAGAATTCCCGAAGGTCACCGGTGTATTCCACTGCTATTCCGGCTCTGCGGAAATGGCGCGTCAGCTTGTGAATATGGGCTATTATATTGGCTTTACAGGTGTTTTGACTTTCAAAAACGCGCGCAAGGCCGTCGAGACCGCCACTTCTGTTCCGTTAGATCGCATTGTTTTGGAAACAGACTGCCCCTTTATGGCGCCCGAGCCGTTCCGAGGCAAGCGCTGCGACCCGAGCTACCTCTACCGCATGGCAGAACGCCTTGCCGAGCTGCGCGGCATTTCTGTAGAAGAAGTCCAGGCCGTTACAACACAGAATGCAAAGAAGTTATATAGAATAGAATAAGGAAAAGCACGCGTTTGCACATATAGCAAACGCGTGCTTTTTGACGCATAATTTTCAATTATTATATATCGGTATACCAGTTGTTGTTTTCCGATTTCGGCTGATTGCGGAATTGCTTGACAAGACCTTCGCAGAAGCCCCACACGGGCGGCTCCAGCCATTTATCATATAAAATACACATATAAAGTGCCTGATGCCAGTTTTCAAGTGGAATAAACGCCACATCTTCGCGCTCCTGCACACAGCTTTGCGGAACGAAGCAGAAGCCAAAGCCTGCGCTGACCATGCTCAGCGCCGCCTGTGCAGTATTGACAGAGCAGACGTTCTTTTCTTCCGCTCCGGTTGCCCACTGCTCAAAAATATGATCCATATTATAATGAAACGCCACCTGTGGATAACCCTGCAGATCCTGATAACGCAAGTGGCTTCGTTTGGCAAACGGGTGATTCTCGGGCAGTGCTACATAGAAGCGCTGCTCGCAAAGCTTTCTGAAGTGAAGACTGCGGTCGCGGTTTGTCGTGTCTACCAATGCCATATCCAGCTTTTCCTGGCGCACCATATCCATCAGGCTGTCAGCAGAGCTTTCCGTGATCTGGAAACGAATACGCGGATTCTGACGAGCACAGTTGGTAATCTCCTGCGCAACCAAAACATCCAGCGCACCGGAAACAAGACCCAGTCGAATGACAATCGGACCGCTTGTCTTGCTTTCGTGGATCGTCTGCGATGCCTGATGCAGCTGCTGCAGCGCCGCATCTACCTGATCACGATAGTATCTGCCCTCTTCTGTCAGACGAATGTTTCTGCCAACCTTTTCAAAAAGCCGTACGCCACCGAGCTCATCTTCTAAGTTATGAATGGCACTGCTCAGCGATGGCTGGGAAATACCCAGACGCGCCGCCGCCAGCGTATAATGCTCGGTTTCTGCCAAAACAGAAAAGTACCTTAAGTAGTTGTAGTTCATTTTTACTCTCCTCGCAAAAATCTATAGATACAAACTATAAATAAAATATCATAAACATATTGGTTTTTGCAAGTAAAATTTGTATAATCCTCTTGTGTTCAGAAAATACCGCCCTTTGGCAGTGTATTATGGAGATATCTTATGAGCTTTACTTACAAAGGCCTCAAGGCTAATCTTACCAAACATATCATCACCGACGAGGAGCTTGACAAGCAGATCGAGCGTGTGCGTCAGCAAAATCCGCGCATCGTTGCTGTCAACGACCGTCCCACACAGACCGGTGACGAGATCGTTCTGGATTACGCAGGCTTCTGCGACGGCGAGCAGTTTGCCGGCGGCACTGCGGAAAATCAGACGCTGGTGCTCGGAAGCGGCATGTTTATTCCCGGCTTTGAAGAACAGCTGTTAGATAAGGTTTGCGAAGAACCCGTAACGGTAGAAGTTACCTTCCCTGAGGAATA
>JAEIGA010020592.1_pt1 | contig 10054 bp, 6 predicted proteins | sample 9270691 | NCBI WGS metagenome assembly JAEIGA01 (sample SAMN17057246, study PRJNA624740) | gut metagenome | biome: biome; isolation source: fecal sample | host: Bos grunniens | place: China: Xizang | collected 2019
TCCTAAGATGTCAGTCTATGCAGCCAGCAAATGGGGCGTGATCGGCTGGTCAGATTCAGTCAGAATCGAGCTCCAGGAGATGAAAAGCAAGGTGAAAGTGACCACTGTCGCACCTTATTATATTAATACGGGCATGTTCGATGGAATAAAGTCACGCATCATCCCTATCCTCAAGCCGGAATATGTGGCAAAGAGAGTGATCCGCGCCATCGAGACAAACCATGTCTTCAGAGGAATTCCATTCGGTTTCCACTTCATCCGTTTCTGGCAGACAGTTCTTCCTGTCAAAGTCTTCGACTTCATCTTTGGCAAGGTATTCGGAATCTACCACGCCATGGACGACTTCAAGGGAAGAAAATAATTAGTATATTTGAACTGAATATAAGACTGACACAAAATGGAAAACACGGCAACAGACAAGATAATATCCATCAGAGATGCCCAGAAGGCATATTTTCATAGCGGAGCCACACTCGATGTGAGGTTCCGCAAAAATATGCTCAAGAGGCTTCTTGCAGCAATGGAAGCATGGGAAGGAAAGCTTTGCGACGCACTTAGGACAGACCTTCACAAGTCTTACGAAGAGGCGTATCTCACTGAGATCAGCATCGTGAAGGCTGAAATCAGAACCCACATCAAGCATGTGGAAAAGTGGGCACGCCGCAAAAAGGCAGCAACCCCTCTCAAACTTTTCCCTGCAAGGAGCTATATCGTGAAGGAGCCGCTTGGAAACGCTCTCATCATCTCCCCCTGGAACTACCCTGTGCAGCTCCTGCTGAATCCTCTCGTGGGAGCGATCTCATCCGGATGCACAGCTGTTCTGAAGCCGTCACCATATGTCCCTACCGTCTCAAAGGTCATCGAAGACATGATTTCAGAGACATTTGCACAAGAGTATATTGCTGTAGTTCAGGGACATAGAAATGTAAACACTGCCCTGCTCGAGCAACGTTGGGACATTATCTTCTTCACAGGAAGCCCGGCCTTGGCCAAGACTGTGATGGCTGCTGCAGCCAAGAATCTGACACCTCTTATCCTCGAGCTTGGAGGAAAGAGCCCATGCATAATCGACAAGACAGCAGATCTCAAGATAACTGCACGCAGAATAGCATGGGGCAAGACGCTTAACAGCGGTCAGACCTGCATCGCACCGGACTACATCCTCATCCACAAGGACATCAAGGATGCATTTGTCAAGGCATTCAGCGAGGAGGTCAAGAACCTTCATGGTCAAAACATTAAAGCCGACAAGCACTATGTCAGGATGGTCAACGACAAGGCGTTCGAGAGAGTTGCAGGTTATATCAAAGATGCAGATATTCTCTGCGGAGGTGCAACAGACGCATCTCAGCGCTTCATAGAGCCAACACTCATTGACAACCCGCCGCTCGGCTCCCCTGTCATGACAGAGGAAATATTCGGACCGGTTTTCCCTGTAATCACCATCGACGACGAGGGTGCAATCCTCGGACAGCCAGATAACACCGGATCTTCTGCTTCCGGTCCTTCTGCTTCCGGATCTTTCAAAGAGTGCGTCATCGACTTTATTACTTCACGTGAGAAACCACTAGCCTTCTACTACTTCGGCAAGGAATCAGACGGATGGGATATTATCAGAAAGACTTCATCCGGCGGAGGCTGCATCAACGACGTGATCATGCACATTGCCAATGAGAACATCCCGTTCGGCGGCGTAGGCAACTCAGGAATGGGCCGATACCACGACAAGGACAGCTTTGAGGCATTCACCCACACAAGATCGATCGTGTCCACAGGCAGATGGATCGACCTCCCGTTCAGGTATATGCCTTACAGGATGTTCGGTCTCGTCAAGAAAATACTTTAACTCTCTCCAAATAGCCAGAGCCAACTCTCTTAAAAGGTGGAGCAAGCCCATTGGCGTATTCGCCAGTTGCGGTGCCTGCACTTCAACTATGAGAGCAACGCAGCCGGCGAAAACGCCTGCCAGCTGCTCAAAAAGGTTGCGCAAGCTACGCCCAAGGGCTTGCGCAACCTTTTTGTGATATGCTTGCGAACTGGAACAGAATATTGCGGTGAGGCTTAAACCAATGACACTCAACAAGATGCATGGTTTGCCTCGCAGTCCAAACCATGCGAGGCAAACCACCCATCACACTGATTCACAAAGCATTACGCCTCACCCACTAATGGGAGATTCAGTACAGGAGGTACTCCGCATGTTTTGTGCTGGAGCCGAAGCACACTTGAAGCACACCTGTACCCTCTTTAGCCGTGTTTTAGACACAGGTCGTAGTAAATATGTGGAAATATGCCATTTTTCGGGACACCTGTGCCCTAAAATGCCCAAAATCGGACACAGGTCCGGCAGCGGATACGAAATGGGAGGGGGCTTACATGAAAAAACATCTCCAGAATAGCCAGCCCTAAAGACTGCTGCCTCCGATAAAGCTGCGGAGCATTGAAGTCGAAGGCACTTCCTTGTCGGAAACAGGAGTGAAATAGCTGAGGAACTTCTTGAGTCTGTGGGCTTCACTATACTCAGGACAGTTCTTCGGCACAGTCATGAGAATACGCTCGGCATGCGCACGCACCACTGCGAACTCAACGAGGTAGGCCGAGTTGAACAGCACATCCGCACACTCCTGATATGGATAAATCCACTTCACCTCAGAACGACGTACATTCGGCCAGTGCATGATGGACTCACGCGCTGTGAACGCTCCTTTATTGAAGTCGCGCATGATGCGTCTGAGCAGACGGTTATCACTTGTCGGGATGCAGTTATGGTCGTCAAGCGAAATGCTGGTGATGGTGTTGATGAAGATTCTGTACTTTGCAGACTCCGGCACCTGATCGGTCAGACGAGGGTTGAGTGCATGGATTCCCTCGATCAGAAGAATGCTGCCCGGCTCGAGTTTAAGTTTCTTTCCATTGAATTCACGAAGACCTGTAACAAAGTTATATTCAGGCACTTCCACAGTCTCCCCATTAAGAAGTTTCATCACGTCACTCTGGAGATAGGCGTGGTCCACAGTGTCGAAATTATCAAAATCAAACGAGCCGTCAGGAAGTCGCGGAGTATCAAGACGGTTCACAAAATAGTCATCAGTCGAGAACGAGATCGGACGTATACCGCAGGCCTTGAGCTGGATGCTGAGTCGCTTGCAGAAAGTCGATTTTCCACTGCTGCTCGGACCGGTGATAAGCACAAGTTTCACTGGAGCATCCTGATCGTTGACTCTGCTCTCGATCTCCTCGGCAATCTGAACGATCTTCTTCTCCTGAAGGGCCTCGGCGATCTTGATAAGGTCACTCGCCTCTCCCCTCTGGCACGCGAGATTCACGTCTCCCACATTGTCCAGACCCATGATTCTGTTCCATTTGAGATTCTCAGAGAACACCTCGAACGTCTTTGGCTGCTCGCTGAATGGTGCAAGCTCTTCAGGTGCATGTCTGTTCGGAACTCTCAGAAGAAGTCCGCCCTTATACATGGTCAGAGACCACACCTTCATATATCCCGTGCTTGGAAGCAGGGCCTCATAATAGTGGTCCGGAGTGCCGTCCAGAGTGTAATAGTTCACATACACATCTCCAGATGTCTGAAGCAGCTTGACCTTGTCGTCATATCCCTTTTCTCCAAAGATTCTGATCGCCTCCTGAATCTCCACCTCGTGCCTGCGGAAAGGAAGGTCCGCATCCACAAGTTCCTTCATCCTGGCAGTGATCTTGTCCAGGTCCGAATATGAAAGCACAGTCTGATCCGCCTTTGTCACCGAACAGAAATAGCCCTTGGAAATCGGTCTGCGCAGCACCACACGGCATCCTGGGAACACATCACCGGCAGCCTTGCACATCAGGAAGCACAGCGAATTGCAATACACGCTTCTACCTATATAACTTGTATAGTCCAGAAACTCAACCTGTCTGCTGTTGAAGACACGGAACTTCAATCCCTGTGTGACATTGTTCACTTTTGCGGCAATAATGGGATATTTGCTCTGAATATCGAAAGATGGAAGAATATCCATCAGAGTCATACCTTCAGGAAAAGACTGGGATGTTCCGGTGTTGACACAGAATACTTTGATCATAGGTCTATGCTTTATCTGTGGCTGCATTGCCATAGAATTACAAATATAGCATTGTTTGAGCGTAAAGTCAAAATTTAAATACTACCTTTGTTTTAATGTAAATACATTATTCATGGACACAAAAGGACACAATATAATATTGGGCAGCGGCTCGCCGCGCAGGAAGGAGCTCCTCTCGGAACTTGGATTCAATTTCGAGGTGGACACCAGGAACACCTTCGAGGAAGTATATTCAGAAGATACTCCGCAGGAAATGATTCCGGAGGTGCTGTCGGAAGGCAAATCTCATGGATTCCATCGCGATCTCACTGAAAACGAAATACTTATCACATCGGACACCCTCGTCCTGTGCGACGGACGCGTAATGGGCAAGCCACGCGACAGAGAGGATGCAGGTGACATGCTGAAGGCACTCTCAGGAAAGAGTCATAAGGTCATCACAGCTGTGACAATGCGCGATTCCAAGAGAATCAAGACAGTGAGCGACACAGCCCTTGTACATTTCAAAGAACTGAAAGACAGTGAGATAGACTACTATATCGACAACTATCGCCCATTCGACAAGGCCGGTGCATACGGAATCCAGGAATGGATAGGATATATAGGAATCGACAGAATCGAGGGTTCATATTTCACGATCATGGGACTTCCGGTCCACCTGGTTTACGAACTTTTACTTGAATTCATCGGATAAATTTCTTACATTCGCAAAGATATTCTGAAACTTAAAAACATATCAAATATGACACTTATCGAAAGCATCATCGAGCGCGCGAAATCAAACAAGCAGCGCATCGTACTTCCAGAATCACTTGAGGAGCGCACACTCACAGCAGCAGACAAGGCTCTCGCTGACGAGATTGCAGAGATCATCCTCATCGGTAACCCAGACGAAATCTTAGCTCTCGCAGAGAAGCTCGGTCTCAAGAACATCGACAAAGCGACTATCATCGATCCAGCAACAAGCGAGAAGACAGCAGAATACGCAAACCTTCTTTACGAACTCCGCAAGAACAAGGGCATGACTCCAGAGAAGGCTGCTCAGCAAGTTCTCGACCCACTTTATTTCGGTTGCCTCATCATCAAGAGCGGCGACGCAGACGGTCAGATCAGCGGTGCACTTTCAACAACCGGCGAGACTCTCCGCCCTGCACTTCAGATCATCAAATGTGCCCCTGGCATCACATGCGTGAGCGGTGCAATGCTTATGATCACTCAGACTCCTGAGTATGGCGAGGATGGCGTACTCGTGGTTGGTGACGTTGCTGTGACTCCGATGCCGGATGCTGCTCAGCTCGCACAGATCGCAGTCTGCACAGCTCAGACAGCAAAGAGCGTAGCTGGTTTCGCAGATCCTAAGGTTGCAATGCTTTCATTCTCAACTCTCGGTTCAGCAAAGCACGAGGTTGTTGACAAGGTAATCGAGGCTACAAAGCTTGCCAAGGAGCTCGATCCAGCACTCAAGGTGGAAGGTGAACTTCAGGCAGACGCAGCCCTCGTGGCATCAGTAGGTCAGAAGAAGGCTCCTGGTTCAGAGATCGCAGGTCACGCAAACGTACTCGTGTTCCCTTGCCTCGAGGTTGGTAACATCGCATACAAGCTCGTTCAGAGACTTGGAAACGCTGACGCTATCGGACCGATCCTCCAGGGTATCGCTCGTCCGGTGAACGACCTCAGCCGCGGATGCTCAGTTGACGACATCTACAAGATGGTAGCCATCACAGCCTGCCAGGCAATGGACGCAAAATAGTCGTCACCTAAGCAGACAACATAAAAAATACGGTTTTAAATCCTTACAAGATTTAAAACCGTATTTTTCTTATCTACCCCGTGACTAATTCATCAATGAGTAGTCATAGTCATCTGTAAACTCGGTTGCCACATAAGTGCGTCCAAACCTGTCAGTAGCCTCAACGCGTATTTCAGCATTCTTGTCCTTGAGGGTATATTTGTACATGTGATAGCAAGCTGTGATATAGCTGCTCCTTTTTCCGGACTTATGTCCTCTTCCCACAACGCCCACATGATAGCCGATAGCCCACCAGTCGCGGCTTGTGTTTACTGACGGAACACTTGGGGTAACTGCATCAACAAATGTAGGTGTATCATCGGCCTTTGCAACATGAGGTATCAAAGTCATATCTCCGCTATACACACCATTTTCGTAAACCTTGATCTTCCAATCAGGATCAGCATTGAAGACATTAGCCAGAATCACCTGTTCGCCATACGGAACAGCAAACTTCTCATAGCTTCCTCCACCAAGGATATCGCCACGATACAGACGAAGCTGATAATCACGTGAGTTCATGCCTTCATTGACACCCTTATAGTACCAGTTGGTAATGGTATTGCCGTCAATTTCATAGACACCGTATCCGTTAGGAGAACCATCTCCATTGACCTTTGAATACCACCAGCAGCCGCTGACTGCAGCATGAACATGTTCATATATACCATCATGAAGAGTAGGCTCATTTCTCGAATAATGAGTATGGCCTGACATAATGTGCGCTTCCTTGAATTGTTTGAGCAGATCCAGTACATTCTGAACATTGTGCGACACATATTCCTTACTCATATTAGACACTGGAATATGAACACATAAAATCACCATCTTGTTCTTAGGCACTGCAGCAAGATCCTGTTTCAACCACTGATACTGCTGGTCAGTGAACCTTGCAGTATATTCCGAAGCCGAAGAATTGCTGTACCATTGCATATTTCGCATGCACACAAAATGCACATCTCCCCTGTTCCATGAGTAGTCAATCGGACCGAAGATTTCCTCAAAAGCTCTCTGTGCCTTTATATTATAGGTAGAAGACGTCTCATCAGGCTCAAGAGGCATATCTCCCTTGAAGTATGTATAATCATGATTACCCATCACCTGGAAGATAGGCATACCCGTCTTATCCTTATGCATCAGGTCACGCATATCATCCATCTCAGGAACATTATTTCTATTGCCCTCAGAATATACGACATCGCCCAATGTCACACCATAACACGGAAGTCCCATGGTCTGTGCATGCGCCCTGAGATCCGGAACCGTTTCATTGGCGAATCTGGTCAGATGGTTGCTCTTGCACTGTGGATCTGCAAGGCAGAACAAAGTGAACTTATCCTCCTTGCCACCAGCTTTGCGCTTGAGCGTGAAGTCGTATCGTGACTCCGACTGTGAATATCTTGTAAAGAATGCAGGCTGACCATATTCATTCACCTGGACCTCACAATCTTCCGGCACAGAATAATATATATAATAGGTATCAGCACATGTCTTAAGGCGGTATGTACCCTTGTAGTCAGTGACTGCAACATTATATCCGTCAGACACACTGACACCACTGGCAGGTGTACCGTCCTCATAAGTCAGCTTACCAATTGCAGTGAATGGTTCAAGCACCTCTTCCGGCAACTCTTCTCTCGAAAATTTTGAAAAATTCAACCCAAGCTGATACACATTACCCCTGAGATTGACTCCAGAGATGACCTGAAGCGGCTTTCCATCACCATCCAGGGTATATTCTGCCTTATCTGTACAGACTGTCACCTTATTGATTCCTCTTGATTGAGGAGCTATCGCCATAAAGATCTTGATTCCTTTCGCCTTTGTCTTTCCAAAAGCATAAGCCTCCGCATCAAGAGTGACTGTAGTCTCAGAAGAATCATTGAACTTCACAGATACACTTCTCAGACGTTCATCATACTTCATGTCACGATGATTGCCATAAATATTGAAGCGAATGGCAGCACATTCCCACTGAAGCTGAACCCCAGTGAATCTATATGAGCCGTCTGGCTGTCTTGCAGCAGAGCGGATCTCGTCGGTTATAAATGCGGCAAGCGGAAAGTTATCTCCATTCATCACTCCGTCGGCATATTGAATCTGATTCGCAGCAATCGGGATGTTCAGACTATAACTACCCATGTCTGAATAATAGCGCACCCATGCATCCGGATTACTTGGAACAGTCACTGCACGAATATCTGATTCCATGAATGATCCCAGATTAACCTCACCGGAAAAAGTATATGTGGCCGGATCAATCACCAAAGTTGAAGAAGTTGACTTATCATGAGATATTGTTCTGGTGTTAGCAATCAGGACACCCATGGTTTCATTGCCACACCAGACCAGGTTTTCACCTTCAAATGTAGTCCTGGTATCCACCACTGACTCAGAGGCTACAACATCAACCTTGACGACATTGTCAACTACAGGTTCCACGAGATTATTCTCTTCAACACTACATGAAACGGACACAAGCGGCAGTGCCAGGAGTCCACCTGCGATATAAGATAAAATTGATTTTCTCATAGCATCCTCACGATTATAATTCCTTTTCACCAAACCAATTTGAATCAGGAAGTTCAAATGGACTTGCACACAACACTCCCTCACACACAGTATCAAGCAAGATGCACTCTGGCGCAAAATATTTCTGTTCTGACATATCAATAATTTTAAAATCGGGCAAAATTACTGATAATTCTTCTGATTCCAAGTTAGTTTCAGAAATCTCAGCAACCCCTATATAGACAAGTCGTAAAAGGGTATAATATATCCTCCACCTGCCACAACAGAAATATGACATCGTCGTTACTGAAGTCGGCTTCAATGAAGGTGATCGAATATTCCTGGACAGTGATATCCAAGCCCTGCAGCACAGCTGTCAAGCCATTATGCTCATAATGTCCCTCCAGGATTTCAGATGACAATCCCCTAGCTGATGATGGACTATAATCCATCCTGATCACAACGTCCCCACTATTTCCAAAAGTCACGACGATCCGACTGATTTCCAGCGGCCCGAGCGGCACCTGTTCAGACTCCCATACAGTTTCATCAAAAACATCCTCATCAGGCAATGTGTACATACACATCGTATTGCAAACCGCAGTCATCACCAATAAACCGGTTATGCACAAAGTTGAAACAGCATTCTTCATACAAAAACAGCAGGTCAACACCTGTCAACCCGCCATTTCCAATCTCTATGCCGAAGAATCTCCCCTATCAAGTCCAGATGGCCTGGCGTACTTCGCCAGCTGCGGTGCATGATTCCCATTAATAAAAAAGTAGCGAGCATCTCTGCCCGCCACAATATGCATTACATCGGATTTTTACTTTGCAGCGAGGACTGATACTTCCTCGACACTTAGCCCAGTCAGTTGCGCAATCTGACTTATATCCATCCCGGAATCCAACATCCTTAATGCAACTTCAGCACGTACTTCAGCACGTCCTTCAGCACGTCCTTCAGCACGTCCTTTAGCTCGTCCTTCTGCTCGTCCTTCTTCGATTGCTTCCTGACGAGCATATGCCATTTGATTTCTTAAATCTCTTTCTGTTGTCATCTTATGTATTACTTTATCACGTGTATCTTGATCCATATTATATAGTTCAGACACCTCGAATATCTTCCTGAATATCTGATGCGTCAAAACCTTAGGGCATTCCTCAAGCACCGCCATATTCTTAAAGCAGAAGTACATACCCTCAAGAACATTGCCATCAAGTTCATCTATTGATTTCTTGAACTTCGGCAGTTCTATGAAGATAAAGGTTACCCTGTCCGTAAGAAGTCTTTGAGATGTTTCTTCATGCAGTCTGTAAACACTTTTGACATCTGGGCGCTCCTTATTGCCGTCCATCTTAAAGTTCAAGATGTTGATGACATAGACCGGTAGGAAGTCATAGGTGTCAGCCCCTGCCTCCACCTGACGTTGAATCTGAAATGTAGAGTAGTATATAGCCCTTTCTGGGTAGAATGGCTGCTTTCTTCTCTGCACCTCCACAATAATCCTTGCCCCACTGTCTGTCTTGCAGAACATGTCATATACCACTCCTTTAGCATCACGTTCTACGGGGTGCATTTCTTTGTCAATGAACTCCAGATCAACAATCTTCCTGTCTGGGATAACTTGATTAAGGAACTCTATCATCACGTCCTTTGTGGACTCCCTTCCAAAGACCA
>JAEIGA010020593.1_pt1 | contig 10054 bp, 12 predicted proteins | sample 9270691 | NCBI WGS metagenome assembly JAEIGA01 (sample SAMN17057246, study PRJNA624740) | gut metagenome | biome: biome; isolation source: fecal sample | host: Bos grunniens | place: China: Xizang | collected 2019
GACGTTAACGCGCAGGGAAACCAAGTCAATTTAAACAACGTGATCCCCGAGAATTTCGGCTATTTTAAGAGGTTCCCGGATTATTTAGCAGATAGGCATGTTTTTTATCGAAATAACATCCAATTCGTTGACATGATATTGTGCCAAGGGGTTGGACAGTACGCCAGAGCGGGCGATCATTCTGATGTTTTCGTTGGGGAAACCCCAATTAATGAATTGGACGGATGCCAAATAAGGGTATACGAACCCGGCGAAGAAATGACCGCGTTAAATTCAATTGAAAATAAATCATGGTATTGTTACTACAGTTCAACACAGGTAACGCAGAGCGGCCACACCTTAAAAGGAACAAAAAAGGAAGTTGACCAGAGTTCCCAGATTAACCCAAGCGTTGATTTTATCGAAAACACGTTCCTCGGGCAGTATTCAACCGTAAAAACATACGGTGGGGGCGGTTGTTCGGGGACGGGCGGAACAACCGTTTACGAACGTCATACACTAAATTTAAATTGGGAAGTTGGGGCGTATTTTACAATCAGCGGGAGCAACGGCACCCGTTTGGTTGGTTCAGCAGATACGGACACCATCGAACAGGATTCCGAAGATCCGACAATTACCCATATAACCGCGGACATTGCGGGGAATTTTTCCACAAACGAAGATTTGCATAAATCATGGTTACGCCCGCACCGTGAGGAATTGGACGAAGACCAAAACCCCGTTACAATCGCGGGCGATTCCATACGCGTATTGGTTGAGAAAACCACCAAAGTAACATACACACTGCAGGGCGGAACAAGCGGTCCCCGTGTTTATACGGACGAAGCAACCGCCCAGGTTGTAAGTCTGTGCGAATTGTTGGCTGTTGAGTACGACCCCGCAACGGAAAGCACGTCCATAATTGTGGACGTTCCAACCGCAGAATTGGACGCGGGCACATATCCACAGGCACCCGCAACCCCGGGCGGGGCGTACAACGTGAGTACATCGACCGCGATTAACATTGTTATATTGCAGCCGATGCCCGCAGATTATCCATATTCTGACAACGGATTATACAAAATTGATTCACACGATACCGCGACCGGAGTTTATACCGTTTCCCGTGTTAATTCGAGTTACGGCGTAATTGCCGATTGGGTGGAGTTTTGGGGACAAGGAACGGAACAGACGGGGTTAACGTTTGTTTTGGATGAAGCATCCGAAGCAATGGCGGGGGAAAGCGTGGGACCATACCGCGCCTGTCCGGTGGGGGCGTCATCCTCAATTTTTGAGTACGATATTAAATTTCCGCAGGGGTTGGGATATTTACAAGACAATGGCACGTTTAGGAATTTGACCGTTGAAATCGAAATAGCGTACCGCATCGCGGGAAGTAATGACCCGTGGACAACGGAAACCAAAACATTTACGAATAACACCAATGACGAATTGGCGTTTACGTATCAATTGGAAGTTGAAACCCCCGGTAATTATGAGTTTAAAATCAAAAATTTGTCCGAGGAAATCGACAACACCCGCGCCCTGCAGGAGTGCCGATGGGTTGGTTTAAAGTCGGTTATATCGACAAAAAATAAATACGACGACGTTACCGTTATTATTGGACGTTTTAAAGGTTCGGAAACATTGTCCGAATTGAGCAGTAACCAGATCTCGACATTTTGGACGCGTAAATTACCGACAATTGAAGACCCTTCCGTAATTGCGGCAACGCAGGATTTAGCACCCGCAATAAATTATATTTGTAATAATTCCAAGTATGCGGGGATTGTTGACGCGAATTCGTTAGAAGAATTTAACAATTTATGGAAAAGTCAGCAAATAACATTTAACGGAACGTTGGACAGTTCGAGCACGTTACTAGACGTTTTACGCGATTCTTTAAATGTTGGTTTTGCCGCGCCCGTAATCCGTAACAACAAACTGGCGTTCGTTAGGTTGCATGAGCAGGAAACGGACGAGCCGTTAACCCAAGTTTTTACGCCGCAGAATTTAACAAAAAGTCCGGAAATTACGTTTAATTTGCCGCGTGATGATGAAACCCAAGAAATTGTAACGGAATACACATCACCGGAGACATACAAAACCGAAACAATTTTCTGCAGTTTGGACGAAAACGGGGACAAAGTAATTACAAGTTACCCGAACAGCGACAAACAGGAAAAGTTAAAAGCGTTCGGCGTAACCAATGAACGCCAGGCGGAAGCCATGGGGATGCGGCGGTTACGTTACATCAAGAACACCCGCATAACTTATGAAATTGAAACCGAATTAGACGGGTTAAATTGTCAATATAACGATTTGGTGGGGTTGTTTTTGGACGAAAACCTGTCCGACATTACGGGAAGAATTACCGCAGTTGAGGGAACCACCGTTTACACGGACATGGAAATACCCGAAGAATTAACCACGGGCGTTATATACATTCGAAACAAAAACGGAACCATGGGGAATTATGTTTATACGCGTAATGGACCGCATGAGTTGGAAATAGATTCCGCGATTGTTTGGGATGACCAATACGGCGTTTCGATAGAATATCCGTTTTTTGCCATCGGACAATTGGTTAAATGTTGGGTCACGGACGTAATCCCCGCAGATAAGACTTGTAAATTAAAGTTAATCAATTATGACGCGGGTATTTTTGCGGATGATTTACCCGAGGTTTCGGAATAATTAGAGGTTCAAACATGAAAAAAGTTTCTTTTTGTGTTGTTGATGCGGGATATATAGATCCCGCCATCGTTGCGATAAATTCGTTTTTGAAATTTAACCGCAATATCCCGTTGATTGTGTTTGCAGAAATTGGAACCAACATCCAACGAATTGAAGACGCCACGGGAAACAATCCCCAAGTAACGATTTTAACGCGGGAGTTCCCCCGCGTTGAGTGCGAAGCGTTCGGACAGCATAACTCGTGGTTAGAATTTTTCATAAATCGGGCAGCATTACCCGCGTTCGCAATGCGTATAAAGGCATTGGAAGAATTGAGAGAAACCGCGGACATAATTATCAATTTTGACATGGACGTTATTTTTTTAAACACCGTGGAAAAATTGGCATGTTCGGCAACCCGTGAGGAAATCCTCGGCGTGAGTGAGCGGGAAAACCGTTCCCGTTGGGTAAAGGCGTTAAATGTTAAAGACATCGTAAACACCCAAAATTACATAAATTCGGGGTTTGTGATTTACGGAGCTGATGCCGCCGAAAAATTGACGTTGGAAGAATATTCCGCGTTTTTGAACAGTTTTCCGGATGACATATACTGCCCAGAACAGGATTTTATAAATTTTCAGTGCACCGAAAAAATACGAATAATTAACGATGCGTATAATTTAATGTTTACGTCCACGGAATATACAACCACCGCCCCCGTTATGATTCATTATTACGGGCGGGTTAAACCGTGGAGCGTTGAGGGCATACCCGCAGGCGTTGGGCATTATTTCCGCCGTTATTTAATCGAGGCCGAGAAAAACCAAAGTTATGTTAGTTCACAATTTTTAGAAAAAATAAAAAATAATGTTTCAAAATTAGAATTTTGGGGCATGTCTAAATAATACGAATTGTTTAAAAACGTGGTTTTATCCCGCACTAAAATGAAATGAAAGAGAGGGGGAAAACGTTAATTATTAACGTTTCGTTTTAGTGAAATCAGAAAGGGGGAAAACATGGACGAAGTAACCCATACCATACTGCCGAATAACGGCGGTTGGGGCGGCACCGCGTTGGGCGCGGGTTTTGGCGGTTTAATTGGCAGTTGGCTCGGAAACGGGTTCGGCGGTTTTGGCGGTGCGGGAGCACGCGCGGGCATCGGTTACGATACCGGAGCAATTAACGGCATTGCGAATCAGTTAAACAACGTTTCCGGTCAGATTGCCAACGCCGATCGTGATCTGCTGATGCAGACAAGCGGGCAGAATCAGTTTATTGGCAATCTGGTTAACGCCACAGGCGATGCAATCGTCGGAGCAGTTAACGCGGGAACATTAGCGCAGACCCAGAACGCGGGCGCGACCAACCTCGCTATGTGCCAGGGGTTCGGCGGTATCAATTCAGCCATTGATCGCGGTTTCGGAGCGTTGAATTTAAACGTTGCCGAACAGGGGGCGCAGAGCAGACTGCAGGCGCAGGAATTGGCATCACAGCAACAGGCCTGCTGTTGCCAGGTAATCCGAGCAATTGAAACCGAAGGATGCGCAAACCGAGAATTACAGCGCGAGATCCAGACACAGGCGTTACGCGATGTTCTAACCAATACACAGGCAGAAAACGCGGCGTTAAAGGCGCAGTTATTCCAGACAAACGCCATGGCCGCACAGACTGCCGCAATTATTAACGCGTTAAAACCAACCACCACAAACGCAGGCGGTTAATGTGATGATTCAGACGCCCGCAGATTCCGCGGGCGTTTTTTGTTGAGGTGAAAAAATGGAAATTGAAATTATCACAGTTAAAAGACACGGAACCCAAGTCACTGAAGAACCGAAAAAAGACATTTATAATAACAGTCCGGACGCGGAATATATGAAGATGTGCCATAAATGGGACATGAACCCGCCCGAAACATGGAAGAATTACGACACCAAGACCGAAGCGGGCGTTAAAAAAGTAATCGAAATGGAATACCGGGAGTTGGCGGACGCCAAAACCGAAAAAGACACCATGACGAATATTTATCATTTATCCGTAGCGTTATTGAGATTGTGGCGGTTGAAGAATGAACAGCATAAACAGCAACCTAATTAATAATTTATATCCCAACGGATTGGCACCAGATTTGAAGTTAACACAAATTGACGGGTGGGAACCCGTGCCCGAATTTGTGGACAGTGACGGGCAACGTTGGAAATTGATTAAATCGGCATCTAGCGGTATGGGAGAAATACCCGACCCGCAGAGTGTAAACGTAATTGATTATTGGAACCATGTTCACCCGGGGAGCAACGGCAAAATTTATATTTACGTGGTTGAGGGCGTAAGGGTTCCGAAGACGGCACGGGAAACCGCCTGCCGTGTCATGTATTCATGGTTTAGCACCGTGGACAACAAAGGATTTACCCCGCAGATGATTAAACCAACCGAGTGGTTAACCGCGAACGTTTACGCGTCAACAATCAGCGACGCACGGGTCAGCAAATTAAAATCATTGTGCAAAATTTCGGACGGAGATAAACAGCCGACACCGCAGGAAACGGGAACAGGTTTCCCGCCACCAACCCCGTTAATCAATATGGAGATGTTACAGAATGACACCGGAACAAAACCAAACGTTGGAGAAACTGCTGCAGATAGTCAGAGAGAGCGCGGAAGAAATCATAAATAAACAGTATAACGAACGCGATTTATTGTTATATTTGTATCAGAAAGGCTTTGAATTTATGCAAAACCAAAGCAATCAAAATGTTGTGGACATCGGTTCCGTTGGGTTGGCGTATGCGGTTATGCGGAGCGTGAAGAATGACCGAGAAAATAACTGACCATTTAGGGAATGAATACCCGAGTTTACGCGTTATGTGTAATCATTACGGCGTAACCGTTGCGTTGTATCAGTACAGACGATCCCGCGGGTTGGGTAAGCGTGACGCATTAGAGAGCCGATGGAAGAAAAAATTATACAAGTATAACACCCATATCTTTACAGACCCCGAGGGTTTACTAGCATACGCAGGGGTTCAAAGTATGGACGAAATCGAAGACAAAGTTATTATTATCAAGTGACAAAAACCCCGCCGATTGGCGGGGATGTTTTTATAAAATTTTTTCAATTTCCGCAAAAGTTCCGGCAAACCACCCCAATAAAGGGAAATCCCGGACAATCAATAAATAAATCCGTACCATGATTTCCGAAGTTACGGGCACGGAACCCGATTCCAATTTTTTAACGTACACGGTGGATATTTTCAGACGCTCCGCAAGTTCCACCTGTGTTAATCCCAATGTTGTGCGCACGTTTTTAAAGTCCAGATTATCCATAAATCCCCCGTTAAATGTAGTTTGGTAATTCGTCAAAAATACGTGATAAATCGTCAACGGTTAAATCGTTGTATTGCTGAATTACCGCCCCGGAATTTGGGAAGTATAAAACCATGTCCGTGGTTACATCATCATGAGAAGTATTCCCCATCATAGCCGCAGCGTGAACGCATGCCATGGCGAATTTTTTCGCGTTCGCATCATACGGGCGGGTAAATTCATGCGACATTTTACGGCAACGCAGAGACAAATGGACGGTTAAAACGTTATTCAGATTCATAAACACCTCGAGAGGGCGGAACCCCGCCCGCTAAATTATTAAAACAGTATGTTAATTAATTGGTAAATGTCCAAGTCATTTATACAGTCGCTTGCGGTTTCGTTACGGATGACGTAGGCATTACCACGGAACGGAACCACGGCCATAATTGTATAATGTTTCGGTTTAATGCCCGTGTTTTCGGTTATTTCCGTGTCATTGTCCGCAATTTCGGACAATGTTTCCATGAGTGAATCAAAACCGTTATGGCAGGAATCAACAACCCCGGAATCAGCGTCAAAAATAATAAATTGGGTTCGTTCGTTTAAACGTTCCAGAAGTTCCACCGCATCGTTAACAATGGATTCGTCATAATTATTGAAACGGGATAAATATTCCCCGTCAGATAATGCGTTAATCCATGACGCAACGTTTTTGGCGGTACCGTTGCCGTTGGTTTCGATTTCTAAGTCTGCCAATACATCGTATTTATTTAATTTCATAATTGCACCTCAGCAAGCGGGGCGAACCCCCGCAGTTAAAATTAAATGGCGGTTATTCTATATTCGCCGTTTGCGGTTTCTCCCAATTCAATGGAGATATTACCAACGCCGTGTTTTCCGTTGGTAACGTTCCAACCGTTGCCATTGGAAACCAAAACAGAGTTAAACCAGTTATAAACAACGCCTTCATATTTGTGGGTTGAATTCTTTTTATTTTCGCGTTCGAAAATAATTAGGGTTTCGGAAGTAGTTTCCATTGATTCAATTTCAGAGATTGCAGCAACCAAATTTTTGGCGTTCAAAACAAACAATTTGTTGTTTTCGTCTAATGCGCAGTATTTAATCATATAACACCCCGTTAATTAAGATATGTTTAACTTGTTTATAAGTATAATTATAAAGGTATAATAATAACGTGATAAACATCACAATACAAAATAAAAGATAAAAAACACCCGGAAGAGAGTTCCGGGCGAAAAGGTTAAAAATTAACGGGTTGGGGTTGAATAACCGCCGTTGTTATAGTTCCCGCCGTTAGCGTTGTTGTTATAATTCCCGCGGTTATTATACCCATTGTTGGAATTGTTGGAGTAATTACCGCCGTTATTATATCCATTGGCATTGTTCCCACCATTGGAGTAATTACCGCCACCGTTTCCGTTCGAGTAATTGCCATTATTCCCGCCGTTGGCGTTATTTCCGCCGCCCAACATCACCATTTCGTTGGCGTTAATTTCGGTTATATAACGTTCCGTCCCCGTTTGATCATTGTATTTACGGGTGCGGAGTTTACCCTCAACGTACAACGGGGAACCCTTGCGGATGTATTGGTTAACGATGTCCGCTAATTTATCCCAGAAAACGACGCGATGAAATTCCGCGCGATCCTGTTTTTGCCCGTTCGCATCCGTAAAAGTTTCGTTGGTTGCGATTGATAGCGTGACCACGGCATGACCGCCGTTCGTTACGTTATATTGAGGATCCGCCGTGGCGTTCCCCATGATAATAACCTTGTTAATTCCTTTCATACATACCCCATTATTTTTTTAAGCGTTTAACATTGTTCTGGTAAATTTCCCGCAAATAATTTTTGTCGGGTTCATCAATTTGGGGCATTCCCGAAATCATGTAACCCAATTGTTGAAGTAATGCCAAGTCCTTAGCATTGTTCAACGTTTGCGCCAAGTCTATTGCCATAGACGACACGGCAGGAACGGCGGGAGCGGCAGGAACGGAAACAGGTTCCGCGGGTTGCAGATTATCCGGCAACGGCGGGAGTGGCAGATCATCCACGGCGTTGGAAGTAGTTTCCGCAGTTTCCACAGGGTCCGCAACCTGGGCAGTTTCGGTTTTTTTCTTGCGCCCGCGTTTTGGTTTTAATTCCGGTATATCCATATCGGGGGTGGATGCATCCGGCAGAATTTGCCCCAGAATTGAATTATTTTCCGGAAGTTCCGGAGCGGGAGCGGGAGCAGGAACGGAAACAGGTTCCGCGGGTTCCGTAATTTCCACCGCGTTGGCGTTCAGCGGTTCGGCTGAGGGGGTATCAAAGTTTATAAAACGGTCATCCTCAGAGTATGCGGAAACATTAAAGGCCTTGCGGACGGAGTTAACAAACGCGCGGTTTTGTAACATCGTCATAGGCATTGTTGCCCATGGTTCGGACCCCGTATACGCCTCGTCGAAAAAAGTTGTAATTACGATTGGGTGGGCGCGATCCTTGCGGTATACGATGCATTTAACCCAATCAGCAACGGAGCGTTTAACGGTTACGTTGTTGTTGGTTTTAGTTCCGCGATTGTACGTGATTTTGTTATATGACAATTCACGGGTTGTAAATGGTCCAAATTCGAATGAACAGCCGTCAAATTGTGGGGAGCGGTTGGCGATTGCATTCCATCCCTCAATTGATACCACAATTGCCAATTTGCCGCGGGAGACAAAACCGTAAATTTGTTTTAGAAGAGGATTCAACCCGAGGTTTTTACATTGGATTAAAAACGTGAAAATATCCTCTTTGGTTACGTTTTGCGCCCCATAATTTGAAATCATTTTATAGGCGTATTCAAACATTACCGGGGCGGAGACATTAACGCCCAATTCGTTAATTACGTCGATGGTTGCCTGTTCGTATTCGGCGGGCATGTTTACGCCGAACGCGGAAACCATGGCGGGGGTTAAGTTTTGATTATCCATGATTATTTTTCCTTGTAAGTTACGCGCAGGGTGCGGGATTCAGACGGTTTTTTAATAGTGTAAGCGGAAACCAATTCGTTGTATATTTGGCGTTCCTGTTCGTCCATTGCGTCAACGTCCACGGTTGAGCGGTTGGAAGCCTTAAGCGTTGCGAGTTTTTGCCCGTTCGGCAGTACCAGAGAAGCAGCGGAACCAATAGCCGTTATAAGTTCGGCTTTGAGTTCGTCTTTTTGTTTATCCAATGCGGAAATTTGGGCGTTAATGTCATTGTATGCGCGGACGATTTCCAACGTTTCGGAATCAGCCACCGCCGTTTTTTCGTCATTTTGGAAAAAGGTTTTAACGTAATCGGCGGAAGTCGGTTCCGGTGGGATTCCGTCCAAAACGTTGCGACACCAAAACTCGGAACACCCGGCATAAATATATTTCGCGTCCGTTTCGTTAAACGGCACGTTAAAAATACGGTAATCGTTCCCGCCAATAAGTACCGCCAAATAACACATATGGAAACCCGTTACCATCATGTAATGTTGGCATTGCAGATAGTAATTTAACGGGATGTCGGATTTATCGGTTATGCCGTTTTTGTTTTCGTCAAAAAACTCATCATTTGCGTACCATGCGGCATCTAAATTGAATTTATGATCGTTGTATGCGGATGATGTCTTACATTCCAGAACACCGCATTTTTTACCATCCATGATTATGGCTCGGTCAATATTGCCCACCATCCACGGGGCGGATTTCATAGAAAAATGTTTATTGCATTTAGCAACCCCGAACCCGGTTACATCGGAGAAATGACGCGCCACAACATCCTCGAGGATATGCCCCCACAGTGTAAAGCGGTTAGAAAAGTTGGAGTTATCCTGCCCCGTTTTTTTACGCCAGACATCGAACGGGGTTTTATGCCCGAGCATATCGAGATTAAGGACGGAAGCAACCTCAGAACCGCCGACACCGAGCAAACGGCGGGTATACCATGCGTTGGTTTCGGATTCCCCGGCATGCAACGCCAAAATGGCGTTTTTGCGGGTTTTATGTTTATCAAGATAGGAAGAAAAATCCATAAACACCTCTAATTAAGTTTATACATAACGAACGAAAAGAAAATAAACCA
>JAEIGA010020594.1_pt1 | contig 10054 bp, 10 predicted proteins | sample 9270691 | NCBI WGS metagenome assembly JAEIGA01 (sample SAMN17057246, study PRJNA624740) | gut metagenome | biome: biome; isolation source: fecal sample | host: Bos grunniens | place: China: Xizang | collected 2019
CTATTCCAGCGCATCGAACTCAGGGGTGCTGTAGAATTGACCGAGTGTAATCTCAAACGCATCACACAACTTTTTGATGGTAACGTTTCCAGGATTTTGGCTTTCACCATTCAAGATGCTCTTGATAGTAGATTGAGGAACTGCGGATAACGTGCTAAGCCCATTGGGAGTGATGCCCCGTTGCTTGCGCAGCTGACGAATTCTGTATGCAATTGCCTCTGCAGTATTCATGTGCACCACCTCCGGTTGATTTATCACTAATATGATAACCGAAATAAAAGATGCACATTAGTGACTATTCACTAACTTGAAAAAATATGCTATAATGACGATATATCACTAACGGAGGAGTGTTTATGTCGGTATGTGCCTTTTTCGGGCATAGTGAGTGCTATGGTCTGGATGCAGCAGTACTCCGGAACGCCATTGAGAATTTGATTAAACAGGGGACAAACGAGTTCCTGGTAGGTAATCATGGTCAGTTTGATGGGATGGTGTTTTCCTGTCTGCAGGACCTCAGTAAAGACTATCCAGAGATTTCGTATTCCGTTGCTCTTGCGTACTTGCCAACACACAAGGAGGAGTATGATATATATCGCGGACACAGTTTTTATCCCGAAGGTTTGGAGATTGGTCCCGCAAAATTCGCTATCGAGCGGCGGAACAGGTGGATGATTGATGCATCCGATTGTTGCCTATGTTATATTAATCATACCTGGGGCGGCGCATACAAATTTGCTCGTATGGCAAAGAATCGCGGTTTGCAAGTTATCAACCTTGGTGGCGTGGCCATAGAGGGGAATCCACGCAGGAGGAAGAAAGAATGAAGAGAATCTTGTGCACAAGCATTGTTCTGATAATGCTGCTGACTGCTTGTTCCGCACCGGCGCAGCAGGTGCCGCCAACTACAGAGTTGAGCGGAGACTATACATACGGTGTTTACGAACTGGATTTCCATATTGAGCGTCTGTCAGGCTGGCCGTTTGAGAGTTGGGACGTTGTCTATACATACAATGACGAGATAATCGAAAGTGGGCATCAGGTGCTGTTGTCTGTGGAAGTATTTACCTTCTATTCTGTTCAGGTGGAAATGATTGAACGGGACAATCCTAAGAATTCGTTTGCCGCAACTTTCCCTATCGCCATCTGCGATGGTGGCTCCGGTAAGACGGAGATAACAGTCACTGGCAGCAATGGCAAAACTGCAACATTCAAAGTCACCTGCGATGTGACTCAGGTGGGGAAACAATAATTTATACACAAGCATAAAAATAACCCAGGCTGTTGGCGCAGCCTGGGCTTTTTGATTTTGGTGGTGGGTCTCGTCGCGTGGAAAAGGTGTATGCTTAAGTAGTTATTTCTACATCGGATTCACCTCAATTCTGTTCGCGGCTCTGTTAGCACGGAATTTGGTCCTTCAAGATGGCCGTCAAAATCAGCACAGCGCACATCTGCATGGCGCGCCCCTCGCCGATTGCGGGGTTTTGACCGACTAAGTCAAACCACGTCGTATAGCTGTTCGCGATACGTGACAAGCACGAGGACCAGCGAACACCGCGGCTGGCAAGACCGGGTTTATCATATGCAACCGCAACGGCGTGAGAGGTAAAAACACGACCGTTAGGTTCTCTTTTGGTATTGCGCATCATGGAAAATACGCTTTGCGCCAAGGCTTTTAGGCGCTTATAAGATGGCTCATCGAGAGGCCCTCTTCGGATGGCGATTTCATCGAGAAACTGCCGTATTACAGCGGTTTCTCCGACACTGGTGAAGAGGTCATATATCAACACTTTACCCTCGATGTCTTCGGAGGTGATAGCAGGTAGCTCCGGTTGTGCATGAGTCAGGACTCTGTCGAAAAACGCATCGAAATTGGACCGTTCCACAAAGCGCCGGACGTCTTCCGTTGCTTCATCAATAGTGACGATAGGAACCTGTTCGTCCAACAGGCGGTAGAGCTTACGAACTTCTGCTTCCTCGTCTGTGTGACGGCTGGTTTCCAAACAAGAGAGAATCACGTCACCGTTTTGTTTTTCCAGCTTGATGAGGAAACGTGCGTGCGTATCATCTTCATCTTCTTGCGTCAGCGTGATTGTACTTTCGCTGATGCCAAATCCATCAGCAATAAAGCCATTTCCCTTACGCTCGAAGGTTACTCTGTGACGGGTTCCTTGGACGTCACGAATCAATGCATCGACAAACGCATCTGTCAGCGTTGCGTCGTCCTCGGGGTCAATTCCTTCGCTATCGGTTGCTCCTTTTGTCTGGTCAAGCAGAGCCTGCGAGAGGACGCCATATAGCGTGAGGAGCGGCCCGGAATTGCCGGCAGCAATCCATTCCATGGAGCGCATTTCCGTCGAACCATCAGGGTTCTTGACCTCCAAAACCGTTTGAAAATAGTCCTCAGTCTGTGCCTCAGCAAACAGAGAGATGATGTAGTTCCGTTCCTTGTCGTCCAGACGAAAGCCTGCAACTCCGGAGCCGCAATCAGGACAATGCGCCCACGGATTTTTCGTGCCGGCAGTCAATAGCTCTTGAATCAAAGCATCTATGGGAGTTTCCTCACTGTTGGTACCCAGTTGGAATTCAAGTTCAAAATTGTTCATGTATGTAGTCTCCAATCGTATAAATTATTATGAAGGCAATGCCTGTCATTTGTAGTGTGGTTACATATCCAATAGCAGATTTGCAATGATATCGGATGCAACTTTGAGGCGGATTTCATCGGGGGTTAACTCGGCATATTTTGCCTCTTGGATTATGATGTGTGCGTTGACCCACTTAGCAACTGGGTCGGTGACGATGTTCCCGCAAATTTTTCCGTCCGCATTTATAAGTGAAAGCCCTTCCACCAGGAGTGAACTTTCTTTGATGCGTGCGGACTGAATGAATTTGACAAGGGAGGTAATCATTTTGCAGCGACGCCGGTATTCGGGGCTATCGTCACTGATGTCTGCGCTTAGAACCGAGGGGTCCTTGCATTTCATCAACCGTTCCTCGATTTGAGCAGCAGTTAGAGACCGGAATACGTCAATGATTTTCAAGCAGTGGTCATCCATGTCAGCAACAGATAGGTGTGTGCTGTCGTCATGTGATGTAGATTCGCCGTAGATATCGCGGTGCTTAACCGCAGCATTAACCCATTTGTATAAGTGGGCAAGATGTGTAGGCACTGCGGGGCTTCCGTCAAATTCCAGCAGGTTATAAACGAATTTTTCCGCTTTAGAATAGCTCAGGCAGACGGTCGTGTGCTTCTGTCCTCGCTGCCGTTTCAGCTGAATGTAGCTGTCACCGGATAGCCCTTTGGTGAAGAAGGTTCCCCATCCCGCCTGGCTGTCACGCTGCCACTTGATTTTAGGTGGTGTGTTTTCTTTTAGGTCTTTGATGAGCTGCCGCACAAAGCAGCATGCTGTTTCTTCCGAGACCGATTCGCCTGGGGCATTTACTAAGTATAATGTTCGTTCCATAATGATACTCCTTTTGTATTTTGGTTTAATATATAAACGCAGTGTCATGCACTGACGGTAATAAAGTAACTACCAATCCCAGAAGATTGCCGGAAGAAAGGAAAGAAAGTCGGGTTGCCCCGGGATTGGTAGTGCGCAGCAACTTTCTGCGCTATAGGAAATGCACAATTGAGCTTTTGTAGTATGGCTAAATAGGAGAAGACAGGTGATTCCAGAACCTACGAAATCGAAAGTCAATTTGAGCAACAGGAGATGTTAAAAGCTCTTAGTGTGCGCGATTGTTAAATTTCCTCCTTGTACCATTGTTATTTACTACACTTTAATTATGACTACGCGAGGATGGTCATAATGCAGGAATGGAAAAAGAGAGCGATTAGCTCGCTCTCTTTTTAGAAATAGAATTCCTCTTGCTTTTCGGTTCGCATATCCTCTTGGAATTTAGTCCACAAATGTTCTTTTTCGGTGTCGGCCAGTGTGCCCATCAAGTTGAAGAGGTTAGAAATGTCGTAGCAAAGCTGTGCAGTAGATACGCGAAGCTTGTGTTGAGCCTCTTTCAGATAAGATACGCTGGCACGCAGTCCTACGCGCTCAATTTCGAGTTCGGTGACTTCGGCACTCAGTTCGTCTCGTTTGCGCATGAGTTCTAAGTACTCTTGCAGGGTGGGGGTATTGTTGTCGTTCATAACGGGTCCTCCTTATGTATTGTTATATAAATAATGACAGTGAATATCAGCGTTCGTCATCTAATTCCTTGAGAGCATCGTATGCTGGGGTAAAGTTAGCATTTAACAATAACTCATCAAATGCAGACCGACCGTCGGCAATTTTAATGCTTGCCAATCTTGCAAAGAATTGCTTGATAGGATGAATAAGCCTTTTTAGACGCTTCACAGTGGCGTGTAAACGATTGTTCTCGGCGGTAAGTTTATCTACTTGTTTACGTAGTTTTGTGCGCTCCTGAACCATTTCTGCGTTCTCAGCGCGCAATGCGGTTTGCTGTTCTTCGAGATTTTGATTCTCGTGTATTAACGTTACGCGCTCTATAGTTAACGATGCGTTTTCCTCGCGCAATTTTTGGGCAATGAACTCCTGTTTATTTAGGGTGGTTTTTCCGGGTGAAGCGGGTTCTGCTTCGATAGAGAACCCGTGCTGCACTGCGATTGCTACGTACATTTCACGGCACTGCTGTGAGAATGTTATCAGCCGATTGTTTGACTTGTCTTCCTTTTTATCTGGGTTAGGAGATTCGATGCCCATCTCTGCCAATGCTTGGGTCTGATTAGGTTCATAATCCCCAGAGGCATTCGTATGTACGAAGCACATCCTGAGATGAGCGTGTATATTTGATGCCTCTTCGTCATTGTGGATACTATAATCAAGAATGCGGACAGCGGGAAATTTCGTTATCAGCGCGTGTACATATTCTGAAACTACCTGGACAAATGCCTCGTCATCCTGGCAGCGGTCATCGCGATTGCCGATACACAAGATTTCTTCGCGCGGAGCTTGTCTTGCTGATTTGTGCACCGCTTCTATAGTGCGCACGCGAGAACTATGCCCGCCTTTTCTGTGGCGCTCATTTTGCTTTTCCAGCCAATCGTTGAAATAGCGCTGATACATTCTCAGTTCGTGTTTCTCAAAAGAATCATCACGGTCTTTTGTCTTGATGTTTCCGTCTTCGTCGGCTACGAAATATAGATTTCGTGAAACAAGTTCAGGCGTGATGTGGGAAGTGTTTTGAACATTGAAATTTCTATCTGCATGTTTGCTTGAATATGCTTTGCCGGTGCTTTTTCCGTTTTTGATAATGCATCTGCCGCCATGCAGCGTAGCGCGTTGTCTTTGCTCCTCCATATTGCTACCTCCTTAATTGTATTCGCTATAATAAAGACATTCGTGTGGTGGGGATACGGGCAGGTTTGCGATTTCGCAGACCATAACTCCGTACGTTATGTCGAGACGACACAACACGGAGGTCTTTCCAGACGGGAGGCTGTCTGCCGACCCTGTCAGGGAGACTTCTGTGCGAAGAGCACTCTTGCTCAGAGGGAGCCACTTGCGAAGTGGACACGGTCTTCCAGACGGGCCCGCAAGCGGGAGGTGCCTCCCGGTGGGCTCCTGTGCGGAGTGCCACACAAATTTTCCTCATCACAACAGCAGCACCTTTTCCAAGGTACAGCTATTGTTCTTCCAAAAATGTGCGTGAATCACCTATAAAAATGTCTTGTGTACAAAAATAGCTAATTCTATGCATTTAATAGGTGAACGCGCTTTTAGTAAGCGCGAAATAAAACGAAGTGAGGAACACTATGTTTAAGTACGCACTGGAAAAGAGAATGGTCGAGGAATTCGACCTGCAAGAGGTGGATACGCTCGGGTTCTATCGAGCTGTATTCCCCTCGGGATGCCTGGAAGAGACAGGCAATCAAAAACCCGGAAAATATAATGCGATGGTTCATGCCATTATGCCGGATGGCAAAAATCACCACATCTTATGTGTCCATGATGACCTAAAACAACTGACGGAAATTAGGTGTAGTAATGCCAAAATGACTTGCGTGAGCTATATTGGTAAGGAACCGGAGCCGGGGTATGAACGGGAGATATTCGCTTTTTTTATTAGGGTGAATACACCCTCTAAGTTGGAAGGTGCAGAGGCGCTGCTGACGGGATTACAGGGTTATTTAGAGTACGGAATGGTATCACGGAAAAGTCCTACAATGGTTAATGGCAAATATCAGTGGGACTACTCGGGAGAGCGGTCTATGTCGATTGTCAGGCCGAGCTTTTTAGTGGTAGATAAGGAACAACTGTATTTCTGCTATGTAATGGACCGGCCTATTCCGATGTTTGAAAATTATCAGAGGAAGCTGCAGGCAATTTGCAATGATTTGTCTAAGAAAATCAATCAGGGCTTGCGACTGCCGATTCCGGAGCCGCAACATATTTTGACTGAGCGAACCGTCGTGGGTAAAAATGGCTGCCGTGCATACAGACTCCCTGGGGATGAGCTGCACCGCATTTCGGTAGATGAACTGAATGGTTGCGTTGCAAAAGCAAAACAGCTCCACATCAGCACCCCAAAAGAGTGGACTTGCAAACCAGACCTGTTTGAATGGTTCAAGCGTCAGGTTTACGAGAATGTGGACAACGAGAATTTAAAGTCCCGTGTCTTTGTTGCGATTGCTGCCTATGCTGTCAAAAGCGGCGTTACAAAAAAAGAATTTTGGAACACACTAAATGAATTTTCTGATGTGTTGGCACACCGCTTCGGTCCCGACGAAATTAAAGAGCAGATTACGGATGCTTGCTTCTTCTATGCATATCACTCCTACTGGCTCAAACGGCGCAAGATTGTACAACTGAGCGAGGATTGTGGTTTTGAGATTAAGCAGAAGCCGCGCAATCATGGAAAAGACCATAAAAGCCGCACGGAGCATTGCCAAGAAATTAATGCAGCCCGCAAACTGGAAAAAGCAGTTTTGGATTGGATGAGCAGCCACCCCGGGAAGAAAAAGATTGATTGCGCCAACGCCCTCGGAATTTCTCCGTCTACCGTTACGAAATGGCTGCCAAAAGCGGCTGATGCTACCGCAGAGCAGCCAAGAAAGCCGCGCAAGAAGAATGTATGTCCTTGTTGTGGCGGTAAGTTAGCACAGGTGTTTTGCTATGGGCTAAAATTCAACAAACGCTCCGGAAAGTACAAGCAGCGGGTTTCTAAGGTTTGCCAAAATCCGAATTGCGAGAAGCACAATCAGGAGGTTTCTCACAGATACCGCACTGTGGAGGATGGTTTCCAAGAGGAGCGTAACAGCGGTCCTATTTACACCCATGTGTATGGGAAAGAAGAGCATAAAAAAGCGCCGGCAACACCGACGGTACAAGAATCGTTCATTCCAGCCAACATTTCTGATGCAGACGATATAGGATGGCCTTGGTAATATCATTCTCAATAAGCCCGCCCACGGTGGCGGGCATTTCTAAAAAAGTGCATTTCGCGCCAATTGGACAGGTGGCTTTTTCACGTCATTGATAAATGCCTACTAATTACTTATATATGCATAGCAAAGGAACATACGGATGCCCGGTTCGGAGTCACCGACGGGTGCTGCGGTATGGAACGCCGAACTCCTGGACGGTTACTTTGTGGCAAGAGCCAAAAAAGTCCAGGACTGAGCCGCCGGAGGGACGGGCGGGCATTCCGGTTCCGGATATGGGTAGAGCTGCGACGAGCGGCACACGGCAGGACCAGTGTGCACACTGGCAAGTGCTTGAAATGGTCCTGTAAGCCCACCGCCGCGAGGAGCATAGCGATTTCAACCATAAGCCGAGCTGCGACGACGGCAATGAGTACGGTAGGACCGGCATGCGCACAGGCAGGGCTGGAAAAGGTCCAGTAAGCTCACCGGCCTGAGGAGCGGCGATAGGCAGCAAGCTCGGCTTGCTGCTACAGCGAAATATTTACACCGTATTCGTTAGACTGTATTTCAAATATCCAAACCACCCGAGCTCGAATCGAGGCACGAAATTCGAGCTGCCGCGCGGCTTGGAGCGCAAACTGCTGCGGTTTCGTTACGTTAATATGTATTACACTCTTAAGTAGAGATACGAAGTATTGGATTATCAAATCATGTAGTAGCGAGGTATGCGATACTATCGCAAGACTTTGCGATACTCTATTGCAATTTTATTTGGGTAGTGCTATAATATATTCTGTTATATTATAACCACCTACCATAATGCCGAGGAGGAATCGCTATGGTATCGTACAAGCCGTTATTCAGACTTTTGGTAGACCGTGACATGAGTAAAGCAGACCTGATGCGCGCTGCAAAAATTGCACCGAACACCATGACGAAGATACGCAGAAATGAGGAGGTCAGCATGACCGTCCTCAACAAAATTTGTGCCGTTTTGGGTGTGAGTTACGGCGATATTATGGAGTACATCCACTTGGAGTCCACGGAGACTGCCGAAAAATAAAGTCCAGTATATTGGACACCTACCTATATACAATGATGGTGGGTCAAAATCAAAAGAATTCTACTGGAGGTTACATATATGGCAAAAGCTGCAGCCAAACCGAAGAAAGAAGTATCTATGGAGGAAGCCCTCTGGAAGAGTGCCGACAAACTGCGCGGTTCCGTCGAGCCGGCAGAATATAAGCACGTTGTCCTGAGTCTGTTCTTCCTTAAATTTGCCAGCGATAAATTTGAAAAGCAGCGTAAGATGATTGCCGAGAAGTTCGGCGAGCGATTCATCGACAACGTAGCTTTCTATACAAAGGATAATGTTTTCTTTCTGCCTGAGGAAAGCCGCTGGTCCTATATCATTGAGCACGCAAAGCAGGACGATATCGCATTGAAGATTGACACCGCTCTGTACAACATCGAAAAGTCCAACCCTGCTCTGAAAGGTGCGCTGCCGGATAACTATTATTCCCGTCTGCACATCGACACTGCCAAGTTGGCATCCCTTCTGGATGAAATCAACCGCATGAATACCGATGACGAGGAAAACGACATCATCGGCCGCGTGTATGAATACTTCCTCAGCAAGTTCGCACTGGCAGAAGGCAAGGGTAAAGGCGAATTCTATACGCCCAAGAGCATCGTTAATCTGATTGCCGAAATGATTGAGCCTTATGACGGCATCCTCTATGACCCTTGCTGCGGCTCCGGTGGTATGTTCGTACAGTCCATCAAGTTCGTGGAAGCGCATAGCGGCAACAAGAAGAAGGTTTCCATCTACGGTCAGGAATACACAAATACCACCTTCAAGCTGGCTAAGATGAACCTGGCCATCCGTGGTATTGCAGCGAACCTGGGCGAGATGGCAGCCAACACCTTCAGCAATGACCAGCATAAGGATTTGAAGGCAGACTTCATTATGGCTAACCCTCCCTTCAATCAGAAGGAATGGCGCGCCGATAACGAGCTGATTGACGACCCCCGCTGGAATGGTTATGAAGTACCTCCCACCAGTAACGCAAACTACGGCTGGATTCTGAACATCGTGTCCAAGCTATCTCAGAACGGCGTGGCCGGCTTCCTGCTTGCCAACGGTGCACTGTCTGACGATGGTACCGAGCTGAAAATCAGAAAACAGCTTATCGAGAACAACCTGGTGGAGGCAATCATTATCCTCCCCCGGAACCTGTTCTATACCACAGACATCAGCGTTACGCTGTGGATTATCAATAAGAATAAGAGAGCCCGCGTTGTTGAGCAGAACGGCAAGGTCAAGCGCTATCGTGACAGACAGAAGGAAATTCTGTTTATGGACCTGCGCCAGATGGGCAGCCCCTATGAGAAGAAGTACATCGAGCTCACCGAAGAAGACAGAGCCAAGGTTACCGGCGTCTATCACGCATGGCAGCAGGAAGGCTTCGAGGACACCTATCAGGATGTTCCGGAGTTCTGCTACTCTGCTTCCTTGGACGAAGTCGCTGAGAAGGGCTATACCCTGGTCCCCAGCAGATACATTGAGTTTGTCAACAGGGACGAGAATATTGATTTCGACACCAAGATGAAGACGCTCCAGTCCGAATTGGCGGAGCTGCTGGTAGCCGAGGAGCAATCCAAAGC
>JAEIGA010020595.1_pt1 | contig 10054 bp, 7 predicted proteins | sample 9270691 | NCBI WGS metagenome assembly JAEIGA01 (sample SAMN17057246, study PRJNA624740) | gut metagenome | biome: biome; isolation source: fecal sample | host: Bos grunniens | place: China: Xizang | collected 2019
CTTGGTTCTCCTAGAAGAGGGGGTATATGATATATTACATTAGTTTCAATTTCGTCCCATTCAGTTAATGGTTTTCTTTCCATCATTAAGGTTCTTTTCTCCCCTTCAGTTAATTTGATTCCGTTTTTCATTTTCTCTTTGATTTCCATTTCTTTTTTAATTGGACACCAATCTGGTTGTTTAACATCTTGATTAGCGACCATAGAAAGTTCAATCAATCTTGTTGTTTGAAAATGTTCGCAATATACATTATCTCTTTCTTGTCCTTGCATTGTATAACTTGCCCTACGTGTTAATTTAGGGCATTTATTACATAGACCACTCTTACAAAGTGATATTTTAGTTTCTTCCAACATATTTTATAAAAAAAAAATAAACTAATTTAAAAATTAATCACGAGAGTATGTTGTTAAACCCCGATAAAACATATCACTATCAATATACTCATCATCAATTTCATTTTCTTCAATAATATCATCTTCATCTATGATAGTATTTTGTTCCATGATATTTTGAATATCAATTTCAATTTTTTGAATAATTCTATCAAGATTTGTATCATGTGGATTCGCTCTTTTAAGTTCTTTATATTTGCCCAAAATATGAAACAAATGATTCACATCAGCCCCATGAGGATTAGAATTTTTTAATTCAGCTTGAGTTGCTTCTTCGCCAAAAATTTCACTACAAAAATTATTGAAAATTGAAGCTCCAATATTACCTATTTCAGATGGGTGCATATTAAATTTGTTTTCCAAATAATGATGTAGAAGTGTATTAATCACACAAGTTATAAGCGCAAAATTATCGTCTCCACGATATTCATGTTCTTTATATGACGTTTTAGATGTTTCGATTGATTTTGCTAGAATATGATTGAAATCATTGGGTAGCTCTCTAAAACGCAAATATAGATTACGATTTTTCAATTCTCTCAAAAAATGCTTACCAATATTAGGTAGCAAATTAATTAAATCTTGTTTATTCATTAAAATAATTTTTTTTTTGATTGTTAAATTAATAAATTTTGTGTTGCAAAGATATTATTTTAATTTTATATTAACAAATAAAGTATTGTTAAAATATATTAAAAAATAATATTTTTGTTTTTTTTTAATATTATATATACCTTTGCATTGTTTTATTTATTAATAATAAAATATTAATAATTAATTTAAATGATAAAATAATTTATATTAAATTTATGAGTAATATTATATTAAAAAGTGATATTATTAAAGATAATTATACTGATTATATCACTGAAAAATTTGACTTGCAAGTCACAAATGAAATTATTTCTCAAATTCCAATGATTAACATTGAAGAGTTAGATTCTTTTGAGTGGAATATTGGTTTAATATGTGGTAATAGTGGTAGTGGAAAATCTACTATATTAAAGCATTTAGGAGAAATTATTGAACCATCTTATGATTATAATAAATGTATTGTTAGTCAATTTCCTCATTTGTCTGAGCAAGAAGTATGTGATTTATTAAGTAGTGTTGGGTTATCATCAATACCCATTTGGTTACATAAGCCACATGAATTAAGTAATGGTGAAAAAGCTAGATTAGATATATGTTGGTATTTAGCTAATGCTAAACAAGGTTCTTTTGTTTTAATAGATGAGTTTAGTTCAGTTATTAATAGAAATGCATCTCAATCAATGTCTTATGCTTTACAAAGATATGTTAGAAATAAAAATATAAAAGTTATATTAGCATCATGTCATTTTGATATTATAGAATGGTTAAATCCAGATTGGATTTTTAATTTAAATAAACAACATGATGGTGGGTGTGATATTGAGCATTATATATATAATGAAACAAAGACATATAAAAGTGTTGATGAAAAAGATGTTTTAACTAAAAATTTTAATATTAATTAACAATAATGATACAACATATAGAAATAGATAAAAGTAAAAAAGAGAAGCCTATAATAAATTTAACAGTTACTCGTGTTGAAGCTAATGTATGGAATGATTTAGGATTTGAAAAATATCATTATTTAACACCTACTTTAAATAAAAGTTGTAAATGTTTGTTATTTATGTGGAATGATATTCCAGTTGCTTTTGTTGCTTTATTAAACACCCCTCGTAAAGGTGTTAGATTTGGTCATGCAATTAGTAGGATTGTAATATTACCAGATTTCCAAGGTTTAGGGTTATCAACCTATTTGTTAAATTTTTGTGGCGGTATATTAAAATCATTGTCTGATAAACATTTTTTATATATTAAAACAATACATGATAAAATGGGTGAAGCGTTGGAACGTAACACTAATTGGACACCAACTTCTTATAATGGAAAAATTAGAAATGAAAATGCTATTACAGCAGAGGGTGAAAGATATAAAAACAGATTAGCTAGGAAAAGTTATTGTTTTAAATATATTGGTGGTGCTATATATGGCTATGAAAAATTATTATTACCTATTAATGAATTAAGGGAAAAAAAGAAAACCAACAAGCAATTAACATTAGATTTATCTTGAAATTTAATAATTAAATGCTATTTATATTATATATAAAAGATTAAAATTAAATATAATATATATGGCAATTATAAATTCATTAAATGTTAAAGGAACATTATATGATGTTGGTTTAAATTCCAATTCTATTGATGGTGGTCTTATCCTTAAAGATAAGAAACTAACAATTGATACAGCATATGGGTTAGATATTTATAATGATTCTTATTCTGGTGGTACTGGAATTGGTGTTATGGCTAGTGATGGGATTGTTGTGAATGGTGCTGGTGTTTCTGTGAAAGCTGGAAGTGGTATTACTGTAAATTCAAATGGTGTTTCAGTTAAGGCTTCAAGTGGTATTTCAGCAAGTACAAATGGTGTTTCTGTAAAAGCTGGTGATGGACTTTTGCTTAACTCTAATGGTGTGTCAGTTGGTGCTGGTAATGGTATTTCAGCTGGCACAAATGCTGTTGCAGTTAAGGCTTATAATGGTATTACTGTAAATTCAAATGGTGTTTCGGTTAAAGCCTCAAGTGGTATTACAGTTGACGCTAATGGTGTTTCTGTAAAAGCTGGTGATGGTCTTTTAAATAATGCCAATGGTGTTTCAGTTGGTGCTGGTAATGGTATTACTGTAAATTCAAATGACATTACTGTTAAAGCTTATAGTGGTATTACGGTAGATGATAATGGTGTTTCTGTTAAACTTGGTGATGGATTGAAGTTTAATAGCAGTAGCGCTATTACTTTATCAAACGATTATGCTTTAAAATCTGATTTTAATACTTTAAGCGGTAAAACAATCAGTGGTATTAAAGCTAGCAACGTTAGTGCAACGATTTCAAATGGTGTTGCTGATATTAGTTCTTTAATCCCAAAGAATGAAGGTATTACAGACTTATCATCTTATGTTGGCGATGGTTTGAAATATGCTAACAATAAGATAGCAGTAAACACAAGTACTGGGTTAACATTTAACGGTAATTTACTTGAAGTTGATTTTTCAACATTAAAAGCCTTAAATTCAGATTTCATTAAACCGTATAACGGTATTACAGTTGACAATGCGAATGGTGTTGGTGTTAAAGCCTCAAACGGTATTACTGTTGATGCAAATGGTGTTTCGGTTAAAGCCTCAAGTGGTATTTCAGCAAGCACTAGTGGTATTTCAGTAAAAGCTGGTGATGGACTTTTGCTTAACTCTAATGGTGTGTCAGTTGGTGCTGGTAATGGTATTTCAGCTGGAACAAACGCTGTTGCAGTTAAAGCTTATAATGGCATTACTGTTGATGCTAATGGTGTTTCTGTTAAAGCTTATAATGGTATTACAGTTGACAACGCAAATGGTGTTTCGGTTAAAGCCTCAAGTGGTATTTCAGCAAGTACAAATGGTGTTTCTGTTAAACTTGGTGATGGATTGAAGTTTAATAGCAGTAGTGCTATTACATTGTCAAATGATTATGCATTAAAAACAGATTTCAATACTTTAAGTGGTAAAACAATCAGTGGTATTAAAGCTAACAATGTTAGTGCTTCAATTACAAATGGTGTTGCTGATATTAGTTCTTTGATTCCTGAAAATGAAGGCATTACAGACTTATCATCTTATGTTGGCAATGGTTTGAGATATGCTAGTGACAAAATAACAGTAGACGTTAGTACTGGCTTGACTTTCAATGGAAGTTCACTTGAAGTTGATTTTTCAACATTAAAAGCCTTAAATTCAGATTTCATTAAACCGTATAATGGCATTACTGTTGATGCTAATGGTGTTTCAGTGAAAGCTGGAAGTGGTATAACAGTAAACACCAATGGCGTATCAGTTAAACCGTATAACGGTTTAACAGTTGATGCAAATGGCGTTAGTATTAAAGGTGGAAATGGTTTAATAGTAAATAGTGAAGGTGTTTCAGTAAAAGCTTATAGTGGCATTTCAGTAACAAATTATGGTGTATCAGTAAAGGCTGGTGATGGTCTTTTAAATAACACAAATGGTGTTTCAGTTGGTGCTGGTAATGGTATTACTGTAAATACAAATGATATTGCTGTTAATGCTAACAATGGTATTACAGTTGATGCTAATGGCGTTTCGGTAAAAGGTGGAAATGGTATTACAGTTGATGGTAATGGCGTTTCGGTAAAAAGTGGAAGCGGCATCACGGTTGATGAAAATGGTGTTTCTGTTAATGTAACTACTGGTTTAACTTTTAATGGAAATTCACTTGAATTAGATTATAGTCATTTAAAAAACAACAACCATGATTTTATTAAACCGTATAACGGCATTACAGTTGACAAGACAAATGGTATCTCTGTTATTGCTGGTGATGGTATTACGGTTGATGGTAATGGTGTATCTGTTAGTCTTAGTGATGGGATAACTTTTAATGGATTAGAAATGTATGTAGATGCTAATGGATATTTACGTGTACGTAGTGGTGGAACTTCAGCGCCTACAACTACTAGTGCTCCGAAATAGATAATAACATAAAAATATAATATAAAAAATGAGTAATTATAAAATATTACATAAAAAATCCATATCTAACATGCCACAACCATCTAATTTAGAGTATGGTGAATTAGCTGTTAGATATGGAGGAAATCAAGAAACAATTTTTTTAAAAAATGACAAAGATGAAATTGTTTCCATTGACGCATTACCAAAATTAAGTAAAAATTATCAAGCTATTGATTACCCTCAAACAGAGCAAGGTGATTTTAAAGCATTAACAAGTGGCGACACAATAGAATCAGCAATTACAACAGTAGAAGAAAATATTGTTACTTTCATTAATAAAGTTAGCGATTTAACTGGTTTTGAAGGTTTAAGTTATCAACAAAATAATGATGAAACTATAACATATATTAATAAAGCCATTAGTTTATCAGATGCTGATAATCTTCTTGATAAAGCTATTTCTAATTTAAATAAAAATATCAATATTGAGAATAAAAAAGTTTATTATTGGAAATGGGATGGAAGTATAACTTATGACGAAACTAAAAAAGATACCCTTAATTTAAATGCATTTGATAACATCAAAGAAGCTGATATTGTTATAATAAAAAACAATTCAGAAGAAAATGGTTTAGCAACATATCATACTAGCTTTGTTACGAAGAAAGTAGCAAATCTTGCTAATTATATTTTATCTTATTATGAAATTCGTAGCGAAGAAGATACTATGAGTAATACTCAGATGAAAATCTTTGAATATGAATTTGAAATAAGTAATGGTTATTATAAGGCTAATAATAAGGGTAGTGAAAACTTAGCATTTATTTCAGATTTAGAGAATTTTGTTTATAGAGACGAATTTGAAGATGAAATTACTAATTTTGTTTCAAAAGATAATATAACTAATGGTAGTGGTCTTACAGTAAATTCTAATGGTAATATCTCAGTTAATATTGGTAAAGGATTAGAATTCAATGAAGATGGTGCTATTGTTGTAACTGCGCAAACAAGTAATGGTGAAAATGTTGATTTTTCAAAATTAAACGAAGCACTTTCTGAATTTAGTGCTAATACAGAAACACAAATTGATGGCATTAATGAACGTATTGATACTTTAGTTAGTGGTAATACAACAGATGTTATTGATACTTTTAATGAAATTACTAACTTTTTAAGTGGTGTTACTAATCAAGAAACATTCCTTGATAAAGTAAATGATATTAGTGCTTATATAGATGAGACTAAAGAAGAATTAAATGTTGCAATTTATAATTCAAAAAATGTTTATGTCATAAAATGGTCTGGTTATAATCAACCAATTTTAGCTAATTTAAATGAAGTTGAACGTGCTGAAGTTGTTATTGTATATAATACAATAACATCAAGATATAGCATTGTAAAAAATAAAGCTTTTGAATTTAGTAATGAAACTATAACAAGTTGTACATTATCATTTAATGAATTTGATAATGAAAATGTTAAAAATATTGAGTATGCGATAACATTTTATAATGATAGTACAAGACCAATCGTAGTTAAAACAAGTGAAAACAAGTTTATTACTGAAATTAAAGTAAATTCAACTGGGGTAACTGCTTCAGGAAATGGTATTGCTGATATCAGCAACTTAATCCCTCAAATAGGTGATAATAACGGTTCTTCTAATATTACGGATTTATCATTATATGTTGGTAATGGATTAAACTATGACAATGAAAATGATAAGATAGTTGTTAAAAATGGGTTTGGCGTTACACTTGATGAAAATGGGGTAAATGTCGATGCTAATATTTTTGCTTTAAAGGAAGATTTAAATTCATTGTCTTATGTAAAAAAAGTTAAGATAAATGATGCGGAACAGTCTGTTGATGAAAATGGTGTGGCTGCTCTTACCATTAATATTAATGGTAGTAAAGGAAGTGTTTCTACTGAAGACCCATCTGTTCTTGGTTTTTATAATATTACACAAAGCATTAAGATAGATAATGATTCAGACCCCATTGGCTGTAGTATTGATGGTACATTACATTTGAACGGTGTTCTTGCTACAAGTGCTCGTGTAGAGGAATTAGAAGGTAATTTATATGAGGTAGAAGAGAATTTATCAGACCAAATTGTTAATTGTATTACAAAAAATGATATAGCCAAAGGTAGTGGTCTTACCATTGAAAATGGTGATGTTTCTGTTAAACTTGGTGAAGGTTTAGCATTTGATGGTGATGGTGCTATTGAAATTACAAGTGAAGGTATTACTGATTTATCAGATTATTACACAAAAACTGAAAGTGATAGTAGATACCCTTCAAGCATTAAGGTTAATGGTACAACTTTTTCTAGTATTACTAACGGTACTATTGATTTAGGGACAATTACAAGTAATGAATCTGTAGATTTATCATCTGTCTATCTTTGGGACACTAATGATAATGGCTTCTTAGAAGATGGTGTATATGATAAAATGTTAGAGGCTAATATTATTGTAGTTAAATATGATAATAAATATTATATAGCTGAATCATTAGAAAAAGGGCATGACCAATTCCTAATACGTTTTAATGTTAAAATTATTAATGAAACTAATGATAGTATTGTTATAAAAGAATATTATATTAATAGTACAAGTTATACTTTTGATATTAGCGAAGAAAAAATATATTTACCTCAATCAGTTTATGACCTTAATGATACTGAATTCTTACTTCAAGAAGCTAGTATAATTAACGGTAGTGGTCTTACAGTAAATTCTAATGGCTATGTATCCGTTAAACTTGGTGAAGGTTTAACATTTGATGCAAATAGCGGTATTACAATTAATAAAGAATTTGGTTCTAATATTAATGGTAACTGTATTACTGAAATTAAAGTTAATGGCACTGGAGTAACCGCTTCATCAGATGGAGTTGCTGATATCACTAATTTAATACCACAATTCGGTGATGGTAATGGTTCTTCTAATGCTGCAAGTAAAGATGAACTAATAAGTGTTCAAAATGAATTAAATAATAAAATTAACACTATGATAAGTGTTGAAGGGACTATTTTAAAAATTAAATTTTAATAAGAAAATAATACATTAAAAAATATACAATTATGGCTATAGAACGTAAAATTATTGATAAGTTAAATATTAATAATACCAATTATGATTTATCATTACCCGAAGAAAGTATGGGTGTTGGTTTATCTGTAGATACTAGTAATAAAATAAATTTTAATATTGGTAAAGGGTTAATTTTAGATGGTGAAGATAATAGCATAAAACTTAATCTTGGTACTGGTTTAGGTTTTAATCCCGAAAACAATACTGCGGTAATTGAAATTGGTGATGGTTTAACATATGGTTCTTATGATGTTAAAGTTAAAGCATCAAGTGGTATTACAGTAAACCATAATGGTGTTTCTGTTAAATTAGGTTCTGGTTTAGAATTTGATAGTGATGGTAAAATTGTTGTTAGATACGAAATGGGTGGTTCACCTGATGATTTACAAGGTGAAATTGATAAAGTTAATGAACGTATTGATACCTTGGTTAATGGTAGTGGTGACACAACTGACGTGATTGATACTTTTAATGAGATTACTGACTTTTTAAGTGGCATTGAAAACAATGAAACATTCCTTAACAAAGTAGATAGCATTAATAATAAATTTAATGATTATGTAACAAAAGATGAGTTTGAAGCTTTTTCAGCTTACACACCAGATGAAGAAACAACTTACATTAATGAAGCTACAAGTTTAGCTGAAGCAGATTCTCTTCTTGACACAGCACTTACTAATTTAAGTTATAACATATCGAATGTTGACAGTAAAATCTGTGTTTGGGAATGGAATGGTGTTTTATTTGCTGAAAACATGGCACAAGATAACATGAGCGCTTCTTTTGAAGACATACAAGCAGCAACAATTGTAATTGTGAAACGTTCAGATAAAGGTATTGCTAATGTTGTTAAAGAAAAAAATATTGTTAACAATCGTTGTGACTTGTTATATGAAGAATTTGATGAAACTACTCATTCTGTAATAAAATATAACATTTCAATTACAAATCAAAATAAATATTGGGTTAATAAAACTGTTGGTGATAGTTATTACACAACAGATGAAAGTGATAGTAAATATCTTTCAGTAGATTATGTTTCTAACACAGCAACAACTTATATTAGTGGTGCAACAAGTTTAGTTAATGCTGATAATCTTCTTGATAGTGCAATTTCAGCATTAAGTGGTAAAGTAACTGAATTGGAAAATAAAGGTTATGATGACACTGAATTAAGAGGCTATATTACAACAATTTCAGCAGCAACTGACTCAAATACCACTGCACTTAACAATAAACAAAAGAAAGCTTCTGTTAGTGGCACAACATTAATGTTATAAAAAAAAATATTTAATATATGGCAAATTTTATTGATGAAATACAAATAAATAATGTAAATTATCAAGTTACTTTAAATAGTGGTATAACTTCAAATGGGTTGAATGTTGATTCAAATGGTAAAATTTCAGTTAAACTTGGTCATGGTTTGAAATTTGATAATGGTGCGATAACAATGTCAACTGAGTATGTGTCAAAAACTGATTTTGATAATTTAAGTGGGAATGTTATAACAGACTTATCAACATATGTTGGTAATGGTTTGAAATTTGATAATGATAAAATAAATGTAAATGTTAGTACTGGTTTGACTGTTAATGAAAATCAAGTTGAATTAGATTACCCAGTTTTAAAGACGATGAATTCAAACTTTATTAAACCGTATAATGGTATTACTGTTGATAATAATGGTGTTGGTGTTAAAGCTGGTAATGGTATTACTGTTGATTCTAATGGCGTTTCAGTTAAACTTGGTAATGGTATTACATTTAATGATTTAGAAATATATGTTGAAAATGGATATTTACGTGTACGTAGTGAAGTAACAGATGCTCCTACAACTGGACCGATATAATTGATATAAAATAATAATGAGAAAAATAGCGTAGTCAAAATACTATGCTATTTTTTTTGTATATTTAATTCTGTATTAAAGAGTTTTATTTATTATAAAATATATTTATAATTATAATAATTATATTCTTTAAACGAAAAAAATATATTATAAATTA
>JAEIGA010020596.1_pt1 | contig 10054 bp, 9 predicted proteins | sample 9270691 | NCBI WGS metagenome assembly JAEIGA01 (sample SAMN17057246, study PRJNA624740) | gut metagenome | biome: biome; isolation source: fecal sample | host: Bos grunniens | place: China: Xizang | collected 2019
AATTCCCGAATAGCTCAGTTGGTTAGAGCATCTGACTGTTAATCAGAGGGTCCTTGGTTCAAGTCCAAGTTCGGGAGCCAAAGAGAGGTTACGAAAATGATCGTAACCTCTCTTTTTTATTTAAGCACCGCTTTACCAACCCTTTCTTATATTGTCAGCCATTATTCCGACCAGACGCTGACGAGCCTCAATACTTGCCCATGCCACATGAGGAGCAAGCCTCATCCTTTCAGGATGCGTCATCTGAAGATAGGGATGATTCTCAGGGATAGGTTCTACTGCAAAGACATCGATTCCGGCACCTGCAATCACACCTGCATCGACAGCGGCCGCCAGGTCCTCTTCCACCACGATTGCACCACGGCCCATATTGACAAGATATGCAGTCGGCTTCATCATAGCCAGCTGCTCTTTTCCAATAAGATTCCTTGTCCTGTCATTCAGAGGAGCGTGAATTGAAACTATATCTGAAATCTTCAACATCTGCTCAAGCTCCATACTTGGATATTCCTTGCAATGGCCCGTTCCAGAGGTCGAGAAATAACAGACATTCATACCAAACGCCTCTGCTATCCGAGCGACTTTCTTTCCGATATTGCCTAGTCCGACGATACCTATGGTCTTGCCTGAAAGCTCCCACCAGTTCCAGTTCGGATCAGTGAACATCCCGCTTCGGGAATAACTGCCGGACTTGACGCTTTGGTCGAAATACGGAGCGCCTCCTACAAGCGAGAGAATATGCATGAATGTAGACTGCACCACAGAATCGGTCGAATAGCCTACTGCATTACGCACAGGAATGCCCTTAGATGCCGCATAATCAACATCAATATTATTCACTCCGGTAGCCGCGATACAAATCAATTTCAGATTCGGAGCTGAGTCTATCAACTCTTTATCCACCAGGACTTTATTTATTAACAGAACATCCAGATCCCTCACTCTTTCACGAGCCTGCTCAGGAGTGGAACTTTCATAGCGGACAAACTCGCCGAGACATTCGAACGGTTCAAAGGACACATTGCCCATTGTAGCCGCGTCCAGAAAAGCAATTTTCATGACTTAGAAACATTAGTTCGGTAAAGATAAAATAAAAAGAGGAGAATCAAAACAAAAGACTGCTGAGTTCCTTATCAGAACTCAGCAGTCTTTGACAGTGCGGATGATAGGAGTCGAACCTACACGCCGTGAAGCACTCGCACCTGAAACGAGCGTGTCTACCATTTCACCACATCCGCTTTCAGAAAAGTGGGACAAATATACAAACTATTTTTGATTTACGAACTATTTTCTTCAATTATATGACAACATCGAACTTATATTCTTTCTCCCACCCCTGAATCACTATCGAAAGATGAGTCACCGCTATATCCAGATCTATAGTAATATCTTCAAGATCCGGGGCATTCCAGTCATACCCGCTCTCCCTTATATAGTAACCTAAAGGGAATTTCTTAGCTATCTGATCACCGGTATCCACCTCCATTACAAGCGAATCGTCTTTCTGCCTTGGAAGATTCACATAAAATGAGGATTCGTCATCTGATTCAAGGAGGACCCTGAAATCACCGGCAGCCGGAGTGCCGTCCGCCATGTAACCATTCACATTTCCAGATATTGCCAACCTCAACGGAGACGACACAGCCATCCTGACATTCAAAGTCATCCTGCAGAAGCTCTTCCGCATCACGACAGTCTCCGTCACCGATTCATATGAAGCGTCTATCGCAGATGAATGTATATAAACCGGAGGACAGTCCTCACCATAGGGAATCTCCAATACATCCGTCAAGGCATCCCCCCGACCGGACCAGGCACAGAAGTCAAGCCCGGTACGGGGTACATATGCCATATAATCTCCACTGAACTCCTCCTTCTCCACGACATCACTCAATATAATTTCATCGTCATTCTTCACAAAAAACTCCACCTCCTTTATATATGTTGTATCCACTTTGGAAAAATCCAACAAAAGCTGACACGGACATACATCTCTGTTCTCTTTCACAGAACATCCTGCACAAAATATGAAGCCCAGCGCAGACAAGAGCATATCAGACACCTTGCACCTCATAGTATCAGATAGTTTCGTTAATCTTAGGTGCATCTGTCCAGTCCACCACGTTGACAGTAACTGATGCAGTCTTCACATCCACCGGGATATCAGGGGAAGGCGATCCCGGACGAGTGACAGTAAGATGAACTTCGTAGGCAGTATTTCTCTCAACATTAGGTATAGATACAGGATAATAGCATACCTGATCTCCCAAACGAGCCTGAAGGACCATACGTGTATAGCGAGGGCCCCACACCGGATCCGAAGAATCTGTCTCAGTGGCATTCGGATACACATAATACGCATGCTCCTGGTTCTGAGTGAAGGTCATTGTTTCTGGATTCTTCACTGTAATGTAAATGGAATTGTTTCTCTCCAGCATGAAGCACAGAGGACCGTTATCTTCCTTCTTCATCTTATTGTACCAAAGCTCCGGAGCTTTATCCTCCAGATATCCGGTGCTGCCTGCAACGTTCAGCATATAGATATCTGTAATAGAAAAGGAAAGGCCTTTATAATAGTCCACTTCCATTGCGTTTGTAATGGATGCTATCGTCACTTTCGCGGCAATACGCGACACCGGTATCGTTATTTCCGTCGCGCCTTCAATTTTTTTAGAGACCTCGCCCGTCATCTGCAAAGAGGCCGTATCATTATCTGAGTAATAAGATGTTCTGCCACAGAGGTCTTCGTACGACTGCACATCAGGCATCTCCGGAGCATTGACAAGGGCGACTATCCTTTTATTGCCGGGAGTGCATTTGACAGTGGTCGTCGCCGAAGACAGTGTCTCTCTCTTATATTGTTCACAGTGATATGCTTCGATGACGTTTCCATCATCAAAAACATAAACCTGTACATTAGTTATTTTATTTTCCTCAAGCGTTCCTTCCGACTTGGTCTCTCCACTCCTTAGCGAAAGATCTATTTCCACAAGTTCAGAGACATTTTCAGGTTCGAGTGCAACAGGTTCATTACATGATGCCAAAGCCACGGCCGCAACAGCCGCCAAATAAAGTTTTCTTTTCATAATCAATTGGTTTAAAAATTATTACTATTAGCGCTAACTAGTTTATACATTTCAGGATCAAGATTCGCACGATGGCGCATATAAGGATCGTATGCGATACAGAGTTCGAAATATCTCTTCGCTTGATCAAACTGTTCCAGACGTATAAGGACCATCGCCATGAGATAGCAGACTTTAGGGTCCTTGTCGTTCAGCCTTCCCAAGACATCCAAGGCGGAATGATTGTAATCAGCAGACATGAATGCCAGGGCAGAATTATAATCGTCATAGGGGCGTAGAATTGTCACCGCACGCTTATAATCAAGTTGCTTGATTGCCTCAATACCAGCCATATATACTGTATCGAGCTCTGTCGTATGGACTGTGTCTTTCTGCATTCCCACACGATGCAGATGAAAATCGAAACTCACACTTCGAAGCTTTGGATATATCTTCTCCCTCATATAACGGTATTCAGACAGTGAGGACAATTTTCTTTCAGCAGCATCAGGAAGGGACAGGTCTGACGTTATCTTTAGGATCTTCTCCTTGACAGAAGGCTTGATCACTGTATCATTCGCCACCAGTTTCCTGAACTGCTCCCAATTTTCCGGAAGTTCTGACGCCTTCAGACTATCACGCCATTCTTGCGGAACAAATTCTCCGATATAGTTTCTGACAGATTCCGAACGGGCGGCAGACAAGCGTCTGTTTGATGAATAGGATCCTTCAGGAGAACAAGATGCCACAATAACCAGCGAATCAAGCACCAGATCATCCCTTGCCATGACATCCTCAATGCATCTCAACACTCTCTTCAGCTCAGATGAATTGTCACTCAGAGAAGTATCCACATCAGAGCGTCCCTGCTGAAAATCAATGAATGCCTTGGTATTGTCATACACATTCCTCTCCACCACATAGCTTCTATATTTTGGTCTGTCATCCACAAGTCCAGAGAGAGAACTGATATAAAATGTAAGGTCATCCGGAAAAGGAAAGTGATATATGCACTCGCCTTTTTCATACAGTCTTCCGTTAAGAGACACCGTGACTTTTCTCAGCTGCGGTCTGCTCTTGAAAGTATGGACATATCTATATATGAAGTCACCGTCAGATGCAGTCAGGACAGTATCAAGTCTGATTCCTTCTGAAATTATAGGATCCTTGACATATTTATCGAACATAGCCCTTTTTCTTTCCTTTCGCCTCTCATTGCGTTTCCACTTCAATTGTTTCGAATAATGCATCAGGGCGGCTCTCTGCGTCACGCCGAAGAGATTCTCTGCTTCCGGCGCAGGAACAAATGATGAATCAGTCTTCATTGCATATGTATCCGGATAATGTCTTTCTATGAAAACCTCCAGCTGACCTATACGGATGAAATCTGTGCTATCGGTTATTATCGATGAAAGAAACGCACGATACCTCTCATATCCACGAAGCTGTCCGACCCTGTATTTCTCTCCTGTTATATAGATCGCATCCAAAGGAACAGTATCATTCTGTATTCCCATCAAAGGATGTATCTTCAGCTGCCACTGAGAGTCTGACATCTGAGAAGGAACCGTAACATCAAAACTCACAGACACATATCCTGCACGCTCGGCCACATTGCGGAAACGGGCCACTACCTTGGAAGCATTAATGATATCAGTCGCCACCATTTCTCCGGTTTCTGTGTCCTTGATCGCGTTCATTATTATCGGCCCATCCGACAGAGTCCCCCTGATACTGTCTATTACGACATCTTTCTCCCCCTCTTCATCAAGGGGCTTTTCTTCAGAAACCGAAAGAGTCATCGCCACCTCTCCAGAACGGATTTTCCGGATCTTGCCTACTGAAGAACAGGCAGTAACTGCCAAAAGGACCAGGCTGACTTTCAAAAATTCAGAAAACATACACCAATGCCACCAATATATCATCAGGAAGGATAAACCATCTTTTACCGGACATCTGAATTCCTCCGCACTCCTGGCAGGAATACCTTCTGAACCAATCTGTTCCAGTCCACCCACCCAGGCCGAATTCGATATTCCAGTGAGGATTTATCATATGAGTATATCCTGCACAAAGTCCGATTCCCACGCGGTCTCCCTCCTCTGTCTGTCGGGAAACTATTCCGCCGAAATTATATTCCTGATACTGAATCTTTCCAGCCATCCACCATCCCGACCAGATGTGCCATGGCCAGAATCGTGCTCCTAAGCTGCATGAACGGCGTCTGAGCTGGAACTGATTTTCAAGACCTTTACGGAAAGTGAACGGGTTGTACTCTACCCCTAAAGATAGGCTCCAGTATCTTGACAGGGAATATGATCCTTCAGCATTGATAGTGCCGAGACACGCATAGTCCAGAAGATTGGTAGACAAGGACAGCTTCTGAGCCTCAGACTTGAATGAAGACAAGGCAAACAATACAGCGATTAAAGATAAAAACCTGTGTCTCATATCAATATCTGCTGAAAACCTGCTCTATCATTTCACGGTTATCCGGATATTTCATCAGGAGAGCATTCTTAAGATCTTCCCTGGAATCCACTTCTGGAGTCAGAACAGAGAATATATCAGCCTGATCCAGCCCTCTGTCATCCATGAATCGAAAAATCTGAGGATAGAACCACCAGCTTGTTCCTATTTCAGGAAACGCCCCACCGTATCTCTGCTTTATGAGCTTGCTCTCCAGATACCAAGCCCACATTTCACTGACTTCACAATGCCCGGAACCGGCACCGGTTCCACCGCCATACAGTTCACCTCCGGAAGTTACATACGACTCTATGATATACCTTATATATGTATCCCAATAGTCGGTACCTACTTGAACAAAATGGCTTGCATGAGACAATTCGTGACAGGTATCCGAATATATTTCCTTGTATGTGGACGAATCTTTTGTTCCAATGGTGATGTCAGGAAGGAAAAATTCCAGTATAGAGGAATACTTGCCCAGGAATGATTCCATCAGGTCATTTCTGAGTATCGCCCCATGATGGAGCATGACTGCACTGTCTGTATTCATGGAATTCAATATCCAAAGTCTAAGTCCGCCGGGAGGCGGTGCTATTCCCAGACCATCTATATTGCAGCGGCTGATATAATCATATACGGTATTGTTCACCACACATCTTCTGAAAAGCTTATCATCCGATTCGTCCGTCACAGTCATATTGACCCCCTCCGGACCCGCCTTGCCGAGTGTGGATACGGAAGCCGGCACCAGCACCATATTGAACCCGATGGAAAATCCCAGTTCGTTCTTGAATACCAGACGATACCTTAGGTCGGAAGCATAAGACTTATCCATCTGGTAATATCCATCTCTATCGGTATAGCAATGACAGAATTTCACGAATGAATTGCATGACACCCTCACGCCGGCGACACCGAATGGCTTGCCTTCATTGAACTCTTTGTCCTCAATGGTTATACGCCCAGAAGGTCTGACTTTCTCTGAAGCCTTTGTCTGCAGATCTGAAAGGCGGTTCTGATTGCCGGTCAGAATATATGAACGGCGTTCAACAGCCTCCCAGTCGATCCCATCTGAACGTGTACCAGGGTCATTCTCGGCAATATAACACTCATCAATGATCTCATAATCAATCGCAGGAAACTCGAAATCAGGAGGTACGACGGCATATTGCCATGTAAGATGATCTTCAGGAACAGACGGATCATGGTACCAATCCCCGTCGACAGCAATATCATAGTCAAGAGGATGATCGGTAAGTACCAGACCCAGACGGATGAGACTATCAAACTCCTCCTCAGTAGCAGGAAGAAAACGGACATAAAGATTTGTCGTCTTGACATCGACTCTGTCCGCCTTTGTCGGATAGAGAGAATACAATGCCTTAGTGATATTAGCCGTGGTATAAGGATTTTCGAGACGGTCACCCAGAACTATCTTTCCATGCGGTAAATGTCTGCCATACGAATAATCCAGATTCTGGTCGGTTCTTGTCCAATCCTTGCTGCATGACATCAGCATCAATGTCAGCAGAGCTAGTGTTAATTTGCCTCTCATAATACTTTCGTTTAATTACGATGGCAAAGTTCCTGACAAATAGCCGTATACTCAAAAAGAATACGGCTCTTTGCAAAAATCGGCATTCTACGCGCGTAGAATGCCGATTTCATAATAAAAATTTATGCTATTTTTATAAAAAATCAAACAAATTGTTCCACAAAATCCCGTGGAACATCACTAAAAGTAACTTACAGTCTTCTGCTCCACAGCAGAAAGGATGCTGTTAGCCACACGACTGACACCGAAACGGAAAAGATCCTTATTAAGCCACTCCTTACCAAGAAGAGACGAAACGATAGAATAGTAGCAGAGTGCGTCTGCGGCAGAAGAGATACCACCAGCCGGCTTGAATCCAATCTTCTTTCCAGTGACTGCATGATATCTGGCAATGCACTCGCACATGATATATGCAGAGAGCGGAGTTGCGTTCACATCCACCTTGCCTGTAGATGTCTTTATGAAATCCGCGCCTGCTTCCATAGCAAGGAAGGATGCTTCCGCAATATTTTCCGGGGTCTTAAGAAGACCTGTCTCAAGAATCACTTTAAGATGTACATGTCTGTTCTGTTTGCCGGCTGTCTCATCTATAACACGTCGTACCTGACGTATTTCCTCTGAGGCAGCTTCATAGTCACCGGCCAGGAATGCATTGAGTGCCAGGACGATATCCACTTCATCAGCACCCTGCTCCACAGCCATTTCCACTTCTTTAAGCTTAACTTCGAGAAAACTCTGAGATGAAGGGAAGCATGCCGATACGACTGTGATATTGAAATCACCTTTTCTTGCCTGCCCTACCGTAGAAGCAAAATTTGAGAACACACACACTGAAGCCGGATAAGGCCACTCCGGGAAAGTATTGTGGAACACATTGACCTTCTCCACAAGCTTTGTCACAGATGCAGGAGTGTCGTCTGTCTTCAATGTAGTAAGATCCATCATCGAAAAACAATCCTTGTAAACCTGCTCAGTAGCAATGTTTTCCATATTGGCCGCAATCATTTCTATTGCCCTGCCGATCACATCACGGTCAGGTGTATAGCCATATTTTTCCGAATAATTCATATAGTTATAGTTTAAAATTTCAATTTAGAATCAACAATTATAGTTACCGGTCCGTCATTAACAAGTGAAACTTTCATATCCGCTCCGAATATTCCCTTTCCAACCTTTGTGCCGAGAGTTTCCTCCAGTTTCCGAAGGAAGCTTTCATACAAAGGTATTGCCACATCCGGCTTTGCCGCCTTTATATATGACGGACGGTTTCCCTTAACAGTGGATGCATATAGAGTAAACTGGCTTACGACCAGTATATCACCACCAACATCTTTTACAGATAGGTTCATAACTCCCTCTGCATCGTCAAAGATACGCATCCCGACAATCTTTCTGACTGTCCAGTCAAGGTCTTCCTCCGTGTCCTCATCTATAAAAGCCGCAAGTACAAGAAGTCCATGTCCTATGGATGAGTCATATCCTTCAGCTGGAACTCTGACACAAGCCTCTGAAACCCTCTGGATTACTACTCTCATTACCCTCTTATCTGTATTTTATATCCTTCATCAAGAAGAGGCTGCACAAAAGCGGTCATCTCTTCCACTGTATATTTTCCAAGACTCTTGTCCGGAGTCTCTCTGTCAATGGTATAAACCATTATTTCCCTCGGACGGAGATCGCGGACAATATCCATCCATTTCTGCAATGCCTCTTCAGTGGCTGTATCAAAATCCGGTGACCTCAGAAACATAGTCTGAAGAATGAAGTTTCCTTCAAACCCTCTCAGGGCATGTACAATGTCATCGAGATGATAGCTGCCTACCGGTTTGTTTATCAGCCTGACGAGCTCATCCGAAGATGCATCAATCTTCAAAATCGGGTTATCCACACGCTTAAGCGCCTCAGCTACAGACGGTCTTGCCACGAGAAAGGCATTTGAAAGCACCGATACCTTGGCATGAGGGAAAAATCTGTCTCTGCATTCCAAAACAGCATCTACAATCTTCGGAAAATCCGGATGCATTGTAGGTTCACCGTTGCCGGAGAATGTAATCGAATCCACCCTGGTTCCTTCTGCCGAGAGGGATGACATTTTCTCTTCAAACGCCGACACGATTTCTTCATATGTCGGAAACCTTCTGTCTGCCACGCCGTCCTTGTTCCATCCGCACTCACAATAGACACAATCAAAATTACATAATTTCCCCTTGGAAGGAAGGATATTCACTCCCAAAGAAGAACCTAGCCTGCGGCTGATAATCGGCCCGAACACTATATCGTCGAAATGCAGCATCAGATTATTCTCTTTGAACAGCTGTTCTCTGTAATATATCCTTCCGGATCAATATTTGTCACTCTGACAATGCCTGGACGTTTTCCTCTGGTGAGAGTGCCGATTTCAGTCTCTTTCCCGAGAAAACGAGCTCCGTTAAGGCTGGCCCAGGTAAAAAGTTCCTGCATCGGAACCTGAGGGAAATTGGCACGAAGACATATCAGTTCCTTCATCATATCCAGGTCATCGTTGCTCGAGAGCGAGTCTGTTCCCAGCGCGATAGCCAAGTCATTCTCACGCATCAGCTCAATTGGTGGCAAAGCATTATGGATAAAGATATTGGATAGAGGACATATCGCAAAGAAAGGATTCTTCATAACTTTCTTCAAGGCATCTATGTCACTCTGCTGAAGACATACATTGTGTACCAGCAGAATATGCTCGTAGTAAGGAGCCTGCCTTACAGCGGCAAGCCTGTCAAGGAAATATTTCAATGACGATTCTCCCGTTACAGGAGGAGTGCTCATTCCTGAACGCTTACGGTTCTCATACATGGCCCCGGAACCGCTTATCAGAAGGTCTTCCTCTTCCTGACTCTCCTGAGAGTGGTATGAAAGAAAGCCCTTTTCAAGTCCGGCAGCTGCAGAAGCACTCAACAGCTGAGGACTCATTGTATAGCATGAATGCGGC
>JAEIGA010020597.1_pt1 | contig 10054 bp, 9 predicted proteins | sample 9270691 | NCBI WGS metagenome assembly JAEIGA01 (sample SAMN17057246, study PRJNA624740) | gut metagenome | biome: biome; isolation source: fecal sample | host: Bos grunniens | place: China: Xizang | collected 2019
GATCAAATGTGACGTAGCTCTTCCCTGTGCGACCCAGAACGAGCTCTTCCTGGAAGATGCAAAACAGCTGGTAGCCAACGGATGTATCGCAGTGTGTGAAGGCGCGAATATGCCGACCACTCTCGATGCCACAAAGTACCTTCAGGACAGCGGCGTCTTCTTCATCCCCGGCAAGGCATCCAACGCAGGCGGTGTTGCCACATCCGCACTGGAGATGTCCCAGAACAGTGAACGTCTCAGCTGGACATTTGAGGAAGTCGATCAGAAACTCCAGACCATCATGGCCAACATCTACAAAAACATCAATGCTGCCGCAAAACGCTACGGCAAGGAGAATGATTTTGTTTCCGGTGCCAACATCGCCGGTTTCGAGAAGGTCCTCAACGCCATGCTGGCTCAGGGTATCTGCTAAACATTTTCTCACGAAAAGAATACTCGGTTACATACATATTCAATACATTTGTATCACAAAAAAAGTGCGTCGCGGCAAACCTGCCGCGGACGCACTTTTTTCATTGATCTGTATATCCTTACCTTATCTTTACTTTTTTAACAGGGCTCCATATCCCATATACTTTTTTACCCTTCACTTTTTTGTATGGGCGGATCTTTGCATAATATGTCTTTTTGGACGGAAAATTCACAATGGTGACCTTTGTTTTTTTCTTGTTGTAGAACCTCTGGATCGTGTAGCTCTTGAAGTTCTTTTTCAAGGAGAAATAGCACTGGTACCCGCTGATCCCTTTGACCTTTTTCCATTTCATGGTTACGGTTTTGGCTTTCGGGGATTTTAGAGAAGTGATTTTTCCTTTTTTGTTCAGTCCGGGTTTTTTCTTCTTCTCCGTCTTTTTTTCTGTTGTTGATTCTTTTGCCGGTTCTACGGGATCCGACGTTTTGTCCGTTGTGTCACCGGAAGGAGGAGTGACCGCCGGGTCGGAAAACCATTTTCTGTAGCGGTAAACAGTCCTGGTCTCCACTTTTGTAGTGTCGTTGGAGGTATACTTGCTGTCCGTCCAGGCTGACCAGTCTCCCCAGGAACTGAAAATCTTATTGTAGCTGACCCATGCACACCGTTTGATGGTGATCCTCTCTTTAAGCCACCAGTATGTATCCTTACAGACCGTACTGTATTTGTCACATTTTCTTGCATTCGCCGATTCCGTCAGCGCGATGTTGCTGGTTGAATAAAAGGCATGGAAAGTGGTATAACTGCCGGTCTTGTTACTTTCGATATATCTGTTATAAGCCTTCTCCAGTTTTGCGCCTCTGCACCAGTGATAATAGATATAACCGATGGTGGAGGTAGATACGGTCACTTTCTGAGAGCTGGTCTCACTGGCTTTTTTCGGTGTTTTGTTGTATTTGGAATACAAGGTGTGATTCTTATTAAATCCTGCTGTCCAGCTGGCTGCATAATCGATATTTCCGGAAGATGCTTTCTCCCACAAAGCAGTGCGTGTGGCTTTCCGGTACTGGGTCTTTTTCTCCACCTGCATGGTGTCGGATGCTTCTGCCGGAGTTGTTGACCATCCTGTCCAGTCCCCCCAACTGCCCGCATATGTACATGCCGGGAACAGATACGTCGCGATCATAAGTAAAGCCAGCACTTTTACAATGGTTTTCTTCATCATAACTCCTCCTCTAACCGATTCCTTCTTTTTGACAGACATATACCTTCCGGTCATCTCTCTGCCAGATTTAATAGTACTCTTCTATAAATGTCAATGCAACAGAGACAGATAATATTTCATTTATGATAGGGATGATGGTGGATGATCCGGTAGCCACGATAGATCTGCTCGGCCAGGATCATTGCCGCCATAGGGCCCTCCATCCGGAAACAGGACAGGGAAAAGGGCCGGAAAGATTCCGGATAGCTTTCTCCGGTCTCCTCCGTTCCGATATAGAAAGAGACTTCCTTTCTCCTCTCCCCTTCCCAGGCGGTGATCTTCTCGCTGAACTCTTCCGAGGAAAAGGAAGGACCCGGCACAATATACCATCCCTCCTCTGATTTGGTCAGAGATTTCTTCCACTCTTTCTCTTTGCGAATGAGCCTGAGATTGACCTTTCCGTATCTTCCTATTCTTTTCTCATATTCCGTTATCGCCTTCTTATAAAATGAAGGCATTCCCGACGGACTGTAAAGGTAAATGAAAAACTGCATAATCTCCCCTGTTTACCAAAGGCCGGTACCGGCACGCACAAAAGTCCCGGATCAGGCCATACTTAGATGGTCCAATTATAACAGACTGTGGAGGTCATGGCAATTTCCCTGTTATCTTCTCCGGGAAATATGCTATACTTTTTCTAAAAACAGGGAGAAAGGAAGGAAATGAAGATGAAAGAAGAACGGGAAGGATCGGTCCTGAAAAGATTTCTGAAAAGCCCGGTAGGGAAAAACATTGCCTATTTTGTCCGTTGGGTGGTCATCGCCTACATCCTGGGCTTTCTGGGAGGGGTGACCGGGGGCGTATTTGCCAGGCTGATCACGGAAGCGACTAAACTGAGGATGGCATATCCCCGGATGATCTTCCTGATGCCCCTGATCGGGCTTGTGATCGTCTGGCTCTATCATCTGCTTGGTGAAGGGAAAAACAGCGGCACAAACATGATCCTGGCTTCCATCTCCTCCGACGAGGATATCACCGTCGCCACAGGGCCCCTGATCTTTGTCTCCACGGTCTTCAGCCACCTGGCCGGAGCATCGGTGGGAAGGGAAGGTGCCGCTCTCCAGCTCGGAGGATGGATGGGATCCCTCCTGGCAAAGATAAGGCTTTTCCGTCTGGATGAAAGGGAGAAAAAAATGACCACCATGGTGGGAATGGCCGCGGTATTCTCCGCCCTTTTCGGGACTCCGGTGGCCGCCGCATTTTTCAGCATGGAAGTCATCAGTGTTGGGATCATTTATTACGCGGCCATGCTCCCCTGCCTCCTTGCCGCTTTTCTGGGACGGGATGTTGCCGTCCTCATGGGAACGGAGTATGAATCATTTCATTTTAACGCCCTGCCGCAGCTGGGCATCCAGACCGTACAGCCGGTGGTCCTTCTGGGGCTTCTGCTGTCCCTCCTTGGCATCGCATTTATCATCATTCTCCACGGATGTGAGCATAAACTGAAAGAGTGGTTCCCCAACCCTTACATCCGGATCTTCGTGGCAGGAACAGCTTTTGTCCTGCTCACCATTCTGGTGGGAACCGACATCTACGAAGGCAGCGGGGCCGAACTGATCAAGATGAGCATAAAAGGTGATGTGGGAATAGAGACCTTTCTCCTGAAGATCCTCTTTACCAGTATCGCCATCGGTGCCGGTTTCAAGGGCGGCGAGATCATTCCCACCCTGTCCGTCGGAGCCAGTTTCGGTGCGGCATACGGAAAGATCATCCATTTTGAACCCATGCTGATGTCCGCCTGCGGGATGATCGGCCTGTTCGCGGCAGTCACCAACTGCCCCATCGCCTCCATCCTTCTGGGGCTGGAAATGTTCCACGGTGACGGGATCGCTTTCTTCGCGGCCGTCGTCTCCATCACCTTCAGTCTCTCCGGCTATTACAGCCTCTACGGTACACAGAAATTCATCTACGGCAAACTGAAAAATGTTTACCTGAACCGTCTGTCCAACCATTGATCAGGGAAGCAGCCTCCGCCGTCACACCATAACCTTTCTTACCCACCTGCCCCGGACCAGACGGACCATGAAGATGGTTCCCCGGAAGAAAAGCTCTATGGTCATAGCCAGCCAGTATCCGTACAGACCCATCCCGGGAACCAGGAAGACCGCCAGAACAAGCCGTACTCCCCACATGGAGAAGAGGTTCATAAGACTGGGTACCAGGGTATCCCCCGCTCCCCGAAACACACCGGTACAGCAGATGGAAGCTCCGTAGAAGGCCTCAGCCACCAGTTCCATACGGAGGACACCGGTACTGAGTTCCGCCACCCCGGGGTCACTGGTAAGCAAGGAGAACAGATGCGGCGCGGAAATGTACATGACCACTGCCATCAGGCTCATGAAAGCCATGCCGGAAAGGACGATCACCCTGGAAAAACTCCTGGTCAGATCCTTCCTCCCGGCACCGATGGTCTGACCGATGATGGTGGTGGCTGCTATCCCGATGCCGTAGCCGGGCATGTAGCATAATCCTTCCGCCGTGATGGAAAGGGAGTTTGCCGCCACCGCCACCGTGCCCAGATTCGCAACGATCCTGGTGGCTGCGATATATGCGCTGCACATGAAGATCTGGTCAAAAGAGATGGGGATGGCGATCTTTGCCGCGGTGGTCAGGGTATTTCTCCTCCACCCCCAGCTCCCCTTATGTTTAAGGCTCAGTTTCTCATTGCGGAAACAGACGAGATAAAGCATGACAAGGGAGATGACCACCTCCGCCAGGGCCGTACCCAGGGCAGCTCCTGCCACCCCCAGACCGGCGCCCGGGATCATAAGACTGATCCCGCCGGCAGAAATACTCCTGGAAGGAAAGATAAAGAACATATTGAAAATGACATCCAGGATACAGACCAGGGCGGAAAAAAGCCCTGGTGTTTTCATATCCCCGCTGGACTGCATCATTCCTGATGCCAGATATCTCATGATGGCAAAGGGTATGGAACAGCAATAGATAAAAAAATAGGTTCCGGCATCTGCCAGGATCTCCTCACTTCCCCCCAGCCAGGCCGGGACGGATCTGCTGATCCCGATACCCATAAAGGCGATGAAAAGACCTGTCAGCAACAGGACACTCAATGACTGCCGGAAGACATTTCTTGCATCATTCGGTCTGCGTGCACCGGTAAGCTGGGCCACCTGTACGGAGAAACCATTGGACAGGCCGATGCAGGTGCCCCCGATCAGCCACGTTGAAGAAGCCACCAGGCCGATGGCCGCGGTGGCATTTGCTCCCAGACTTCCCACCATCCCTGCATCGATATACTGCATGGCGATGGAGGTAAGCTGGGCCAGGATAGCCGGAAGGCTCATCCGCAGTACAATACCCAGCTCTTCTCTCCAGGTCCCTTTTTCATTTCTCAGATATCTTTCAAAATGTGTCTGATTCATCTTCTTTTTGTCAGTTACTCTCTATCCCTTTATACACCATACACAACATGGTCAGATCATCGAATTGTTCGGCATCACCGACAAATTCCGCCACGCTGTTTTCCACATTCTCAAGTATGATCTTCGGGCTTCCGCCGGGATTGACATTCAGGGCATTCAGCATCCGCTCCGTCCCGTATAATTCAGGTTTACTGTCCGTCGCCTCCGGAACCCCGTCGGTGTATAGGAACAGACTTGAGCCGGGAAGCATATCGATTTCGTACTCTTTATAGATCATATTCTCCATGGCTCCGACCACAAAGCCGTGACGATCTTTCAACAGCTCAAATCTGCCTCCGGGCATTTTGATCACGGGGTACTCATGTCCGGCATTGGCCGCCGTAAGTTTTCCGGTCGAAATCTCCAGGATCCCCACCCATGCCGTCACGAACATCTCTTCCTTGTTGTTGGAACAGATGGCATCGTTGGTATCCGACAGGATCTTTGCAGGGGATTTATGCATGATGGCATTATTTGCCAGAATGATCTTACAGGACATCATGAACAGGGCTGCCGGGATGCCTTTTCCGGATACATCCGCCATGACCAGACAGAGATGATCATCGTCGATCAGGAAGAAATCATAGAAATCTCCCCCCACCTCTCTGGCCGGTTCCATGGCAGCATAGATATCAAACTCATCCCTCTCCGGGAACGGCGGGAACACATTGGGCAGCATATCAGCCTGTATGCGGGTGGCCAGGGCCAGCTCGGCACCCATCCGCTCCTTCTCTGCCGTGATGGTCTCGATCCGTTTCACATGGTTGTCGATCTCATCCACCAGACTCATCACATCCTGGGACAATTCACCGATCTCATTGTTCGGCTGGACCCTGGACAGGTTTGTGATAACCGGCTCACTGTTTTTGGAATCCCTGTAGATCCGGATATTTTTCTGAACCTTCTTCAGTGGCCGGATGATGATAAGAAGGATCAGGGCAAGGCAGACCCCTGACAGGAAGACCTGGTATGTCATGGCGATAAGACTTCCGCTGGCCGTATCACTCTTCACCATTTTTATGATCTCGGACAGGTTATATGTCATTCCGATAAACAAGGGCTTCCCGTCCAACATTCCGAAAGAGGAATAATAATCCACATACTCACCGGCATCCGCAAGATGCTCTTTGTTCCGTTTTGCGCTGCGCATGGCTTCCTGCTGGCTTTCGGACACAGTGACCTCTATTCCCAAAGGATAAACCTCCAGATAGTTGCTTCCCCTCACGGAGTTTTTATCCGCGGCACTGAATAAGAAAAACTGCTTCTGGTAACTCTCGTCCGACAATACACAGAATAAATAATCTACGTGATAGGTTCTCTTGATCTGATTGACCCGGGTGATCAGCCAGGAATAGACGATCTCGGCATACAATTTCTGGTCTTCTTTCGGAAGAGCCTTGATCTCCAGGGTATCCATGTACTTCAGCTGCAGATGCGGATGATGCTTATCCAGGAGCTGACACTTTTCTTTCGTCTTCAGCCCTTTCCGATAATCCGTATCGTATTCTATATCCATATCCTCATGGTGGGTATACCAGTAATTCAGCAGCCATTCATAGGCCGGATATTCCTTGACGGAGTCTTTCACCTCAGCGGCGATCTCGGATGCCAGCTTTTCTCTCTCCCTTTTTACACCGCCTTCAGAAGCGGCACGCTGAGAGATATAGGTCAGACTGCCGCTTGCCAGTATTCCAATAATGAATAATAACGAAATCTGTCTGATAATTCCGATTCTTCTTTTTCTCATCATCGTTCTTCCTATCTTTCGAAACTGTATCGTATGAACATGTCCTTCTTCACTCATCTCTTTTACTAACCCTAATATTATCACTTTCTGAGTTTCCATATCAAGACATTCACACAATCATTTTTAAGATGGATCCCGGTTATTATCCAAAACATGGGAAATTCCCCTGAAACGACAAAAAAGGGAGCCGTTAAGCTCCCTTGATCAACCATATTCCATTCATGGATCATTCCGGGTTTCTGCGAAGAGCGGATCTCACGGAACCTTTGGGGTCGAGGATCAGAAGCCTCACTACCCAGATGACCAGACCCAGGGCGACCACAGAAAGACCCAGGAAGCCGTCGTTGACCATATCCTCCAGTGCCGGGGTAAAATAAGCCGCACCGAGTTCAGCATACTCGAAGAGGGCATCAACCAGCCACATGATGGAAGCACCCCAGTACATAAAGAGAAGGATCCCCAGTTTCATGCTGTCGTCCTTGCGTACATACCATTTTACCGTGGCGATAACCGCGGCAAATACCGTGATCAATAAAGTCATATGCCGCCTCCTACATAATGTCGGAATCGGTTTTTGCCTCCGGACGTCTGACGATGACATCGGCGACGATACACATGCCGACCCATACCAGTGTGATCAGAACAGCCATCGAAACACCAACCGTAGCCATCTCGTGAAGCATCTCCGCCGTATCGGACTGACTGGCCATCGCTGTCAGGAAGGGGAACCAGGGCACAACTTCACCGTGCCAGATATGTTCAAATGCCAGCAGGACCACACCTCCCCAGAGCATCCAGGACAGCCATCTCAGCTTCCTGCTCCACGGGATCGTTGACTTGACGGTCATTTCACCGCTGTCCTTTACCGACTGTTCCTTTTTCTCTTCCACTTTTTCGACGGCTTTTACCACCGCAGCCTCCGCTGCTGTCACTAAAAAACAAGCCATAATGTCTCCTCCTTTTCTCCTTGGGTTTTACCGGTACGGATGATCAGTACAAGTAAAAAAAGGCATACGAATCTCTTCCTGAGAATCGTATGCCTTCATGACACACCTTTAAATCAATTCCATCAGCACTTCTGTGCTTCCCATATTCCGATATCTTCAGATATCTTAGGATAGTTCATTATACCCTTTTTGCCCCGCATCTGTCAATCGTCTGTCCTCACTTGACAAGATCGGGTCACAGGTAACTTTTCAACTGCTGTACGGCATCCGCGATCAGTCTGCCGGTGGAGAAATCCGAAACCCCGGCAATATAGTTATCACAGTTGCTGAAGGGTATCATGATTCGTTTGGCTCTTGCCTGGGCGATGGTGCGGGCCATATCCGGGGTGATCTCCCCCAGCATGGCATCGGCGATTACCATGCCGATGGGACCGATGATGATATCCGCTTTATTGCTCACCACCCGGGCCGCGTTCTCCCCTGTGGCGGCCTCATCCGCCCCGGCTTTCAGCATGGCACTGGTGGCTGCGGAGTTGGTCCCGACCGCGATGAGATAGGTACCGGTGACCTCTTTCCTGATCTGGCTGATCAGCTGTCTGCCCAGTCCTCCTCCCTGGGCATCCAGGATCATGACCACTGTATCCTTCATTTCCCTATTCCCCCTTAAAAAGATAAAAATGACTTACTTAGTATAATATCATAATTATCCTAATGATAAAAGAAAAAGGCACCAATCTCAAAAGATTGTATGCCCTTAATTCAATCCTTATAAGTATCCAGAAAATGATGCATCTGGCCATTCTGCTTATAAGAAATCAGTGTGTCGAGACACACGTTATTCATGCTGTTGAAGATATTAGTCTCAATATGTAGATTTGATTCCTTCAGACGCCGGATCAGCAACTTTGTCTCCATCCGTTTTGAGATCAACGCCCCATCCTCGCGGCAAGAGCTGCAGGTATCGGTAAAGTGACATGCACATTGGATAAAATGCAGACCGTGATAGTCCCGCCATGCCTTGATATCGTCCTCACGAACAAAATACAATGGCCGGATCAGCTCCATTCCTTCAAAATTGGTGCTGTGGAGTTTTGGCATCATGCCCTGCATCTGACCGCTCCAGAGCATTCCCATCAAGGTTGTTTCAATGACATCGTCATAATGATGTCCCAGTGCGATCTTATTACAGCCAAGTTCCCTGGCCTTACTGTAGAGATATCCGCGCCGCATTCTTGCGCACAGATAACAGGGGGATTTTTCTATTCTGTAGACCGCATCGAAGATGGAGGTTTCGAAGATCTGTATGGGAACACCGAGGGTCTCGGCGTTGTACTCTATCAGCGTACGGTTTAGCTCGTTGTATCCCGGATCCATAACCAGGAACACTAGCTCGAAGGATAGTTTTTTGTTTCTTTGCAATTGCTGAAACAGTTTTGCCATCAGCATGGAGTCCTTGCCGCCGGATATACATACCGCTATCCTGTCCCCTGGTTCGACAAGCTCATACTCCATGATTGCCTTATAGAAGGGATTAAACAGCCTTTCCCTGAACTTTCTTCTTTTCCCGAGGGGTTCTTCAATCTCCTCGGAGCGGTCTTTTTTAAGAAGCTGTTTTCTTAGCCAGGAATCGTAGCCGCCCGATAAACTATAGGCATCATATCCCAGATCCCGAAGTTCTTCACAGGGAATGATACTTTGTGTTCCGTGCATACAGAACAGGATGATTTTCTTATCCCTGGGCAAAAGATTCTTCTCCATATGCTCAGCCATGTCCCTCAGGTTTACAGCCCCCGGTATGGTGCCATAGGAATAGGATATGCTGTCTCTGATATCGTATAGTACATATGTGCTTTCTGGCAGATCTGCCAGCTGCTCTATTGTTATTTCACTCATGAATACCTCCGCCATGATCTAATTACCTACTTATTTCATAGGTTTATTATAATATCACGGTTTCAGTATGATTTCAATACATTTTAGAGGTGCATCTTCTCCTCCTTCATCACATTCTCTGTATTCTTTTCTTCCGCTCATGGATATTCTTCTTTTATCCCGGAAAGAATCGAAACCTATACCAAACGGTTTCATAATACTTCCGCATACAAAATCAGAAGCCGGTGACAGGTGGATACCTTTAACATCCCGGGCATGGTTCGTATTAGATACGTTTAAAAAACATAATGAAGACCGTGGCTGGTATGATGATGATTTTATCTTTCTTAATATTAAGACTCACAAGCGCACTTCTACAGATGCCTTGTCAACCTA
>JAEIGA010020598.1_pt1 | contig 10053 bp, 9 predicted proteins | sample 9270691 | NCBI WGS metagenome assembly JAEIGA01 (sample SAMN17057246, study PRJNA624740) | gut metagenome | biome: biome; isolation source: fecal sample | host: Bos grunniens | place: China: Xizang | collected 2019
CTCATTTGTTCCCGCAGCCAAACAATCCGCTCCTCTATCTCCTTTAGTTTATCTACATACATATACATCCTCATCTCTTCGTTCACCTACATCCATTGTACAAGGAAAGATGGATAATACGGCCCAATAAAATATGGAAACAATAAAAAAACAGGCAGATAGGCGGGCTTTCTCTGACGATGGCCACCTTTTTCCCACCCTTCATACCCATTGTATAGGTGAAGGGTGGGCGTTGCCTGGCTTTCCCCACCTTTCTCCCACCCTTCCTACCCGTTGCATGGGCGAAGGGTGGGCGTTGCCTGGCTTTCCCCACCCTTCAACCACACTTCATTTCCATTACATAGACTGTCTCGAATTCACACAAAATAAAAAGGACCGCAGCATTCTGCGCTCCTCATATAACAGATGATTATTAATTCACTATTTGAGTCTTTTTAAATGCAGGGCTCAGTTCACTCCACACGTCAAAAAGATTCCCGTCAGGATCAGCAAACACAAAGTTTTTGCCGGCATGTCCCCTGTCTTCAATCTCACCGACAGGCATTTTTCGTCTTGTGAAATCCTCATGCAGTTTCGTAAGCGCTTTCTCTCCATCAACTTCAAAGGTAAGGATAAAATGGTTCTTACCTGCTCCATCTATGAAATTTGCGCTTTGGTCTGCTGCTGATTTTAATAGGAAGAAGCTTTGTCCTGCCAAGTCTACAATCGCTTTTTCTTTATCAAGATATTTTAATTCTGCCTCTAAATGCTGGGCATACCATTTCTGCGAGCGGTCTGGATCTGTTACGGGAATATAAACGGTACCGACTCTATTAAGCTTTTCATTCATGCTTATTCATCCCCTTTGTCTCTGGCCTAGTATACTATTTCGCTATTTCATACATTAATTCCTTCCCTAGAAAAAAATAAGCAGGGGAATCCTGCTTATTTCATTTCATTTTTATTCGTAATAATCGCATGCTATTGAGCGTCACAATTAAAGTAGCTCCCATATCAGCAAATATGGCCAGCCAAAGGGTTAACCAGCCCGGTATAACAAGAAGCAGCGCTAAGGCCTTTATCCCAAGTGAGAAGATAATATTTTGCTTGATGATCTTAAGCGCCTTTCGGCTCAATTGTATTGTGTATGGGAGTTTATTAAGATCATCCGCCATCAAGGCGATATCTGCTGTCTCTAATGCAGCGTCTGTTCCCGCTCCTCCCATGGCCACGCCGATGCTTGCCGCCGCTAAGGCTGGTGCATCGTTTACTCCGTCGCCAATCATTGCGACGTGGCCATATTCTTCTTGCAGTTTCTTAATATAGGTCAATTTTTGCTCTGGGAGCAATTCAGATCGGACATTTGTTACGCCTACGCTTTTCGCAACTGCTTCAGCCGTGCGTTTATTATCCCCGGTCAGCATGATGGTTTTTTGGATACCTGCTTTGTGCAGCCTTTTTATGGCTAGACTGGCAGATTCCCTTACATGATCAGCGACGGCAATCAATAGCATGATGCTCTGCTCTGTTGCTAAAGCCATAACGGTTTTCCCCTCAGCTTGAAGGGAAGTGATACGGGCGTTTATTTCATCCGTTAATAAATCTGCCTTCATTTCCCTGAAAAGACCTGGGCTACCGACATAATAACGGGTCTTGTTAATGACTGCTGAAATGCCCTTGCCTGTAATGGATTGCACATTATCAGGTTTTATGGCATCAATATCTAGTTTTAGCTGCCTCGCTTTTTCGACAATCGCTCCGGCCAGCGGGTGACCCGAACCTTTCTCGATAGCAGCGGCCAACGTCAAGGCGTCATTCTCTTTAAGGCCAAATGTAACCATATCTGTAACTACCGGCTTCCCTTCAGTAAGCGTTCCTGTCTTATCAAATGCGATTACCTTTAAATGGCCTGCTTCCTCCAAATGAATGCCGCCTTTTATAAGCACTCCGTTTCTTGCCGCATTGCCAATCGCTGTTACGACAGCCACCGGAGTGGAGACGACGAGTGCACAAGGACATCCTACGACTAAGGCAGCAAGTCCTTGATAAACCCAAGTGCTCCAATCTCCGTCAAATAGCAGCGGCGGAACAATCATAATCAGGAAAGCCACAGCCATGATGGCTGGTGTATAGTACTTTGCGAACCGATCCACGAAGGCTTGTGATGGAGCTTTCTCCGCCTGGGCATCTTCAACTAACTGAATAATTTTTGCTATCGTTGTGTCCTCGGCACGTTTCGTAACTTCGATTTCCAATAATCCCTCTTCATTTAATGTACCGGCAAAGACTTCATCACCAGCACTTTTTTGCACGGCAATGCTCTCACCCGTTATAGCCGCTTGATTTAGGGATGAACTCCCCTTCTTGACAATTCCGTCCATAGCAACCTTCTGTCCAGGTTTAACGATCATTAAATCATGAAGCTCTATCTCATCAACCGGCAAGACCATTTCCTGATTCCCACGTCGAATCAATGCTTCATTTGGTGCAAGATTCATCAAAAGCTCAATGGAACGACGCGCCTTATCCATTGAATAACGCTCAAGTGCTTCGCTGACGGCAAAGAGGATGACAACAATGGCCCCCTCTCTCCACTCCCCTATGATTGCAGCACCGATGATAGCAATCGTCATTAAGGTGTTCATGTCAAAGGATAATTTACTTAAATTCTTCAAACCAGTTAAGAACAGAGAATATCCGCCAACCGCTATCACTATGAAGAAGCCAATCGTCGGGATTATATGCTGCTCTCCATATACAGCTGATGATGCAAAGCTAATGAGAAGAATAAGTACAGAGAAATACACCTTCCAATTATCTTTCTGTTTCCAAAACGGCACACGCTCAGCTCGTTTTTCTCTCTCATCCCTTATTTTCAAATTTTCGAATGCGCCAGCTCTTTCAATCTCATCGAGGGTTGCTTCGCCTTCCACAAAGATCTTGGATGCACCAAAATTAATCCTTGCATCTGTGACGCCATCTATGCTCTTCACATTATCCTCGAATATCCTGGCACAATTGGCACAGCTCAATCCTTCAATACGATAGGTTTTCCCTTCGTGATTCTGCTGTTTCTGCTGAAGTTCAGCCATCTGCTTTCACCTCTTTTTTATGAGCAAGAGCCATCAACATTATTTGCTCAATATGGTCATCATCTAATGAATAAAAGACGAGTTTTTTCTCTTTCCGGTATTTTACGACACCTTGCTTGTAGAGATTCCTCAGATGATGGGATGTATTCGCAATGGTTGCGCCAATGATATTGGAAAGGTCACATACACAAAGCTCCTCCTCGCAGCATAAGGCATAAACAATTTTGGACCGATTCTCTTCAGCGAGCGCCTTGAACAAAAGGGTCACATCGGAGATATTCTCCCGTTCTATTTTCTCCTGTACCTGTTTAACCTTCAGTTCATCAAAACACTCGACCTCACATATGTCTCTCTGTTTCATATAATCACCCATTTCATTCAAGCGTTTGTTTGATTATATATATGATATCATTGCTTATCTGATTCATTCAAACATTCACTTGAATGAATTAACCTAAAGTCAAAAATAAAAGGATAAGCGCATCTGCTTATCCTTCCTGCTTCTATATTACCTGCCTATGATAAACCGGCATCCTCAAGCGCATGTTTACGCAGTACTTGCTTCAATACCTTCCCGGAAGCATTCCTTGGCAATTCTTTTGTGAACTCCACTTCTTTCGGTTTCTTGTAGGAAGCAAGCTTACTGCCGCAATACGCTATCACCTCTTCCTCCGTAAGGTTTTCACCCGGCTTTAAGATCACGATTGCCTTCACGCTTTCTCCCCACGCTTGATCCGGAACTCCAATGACCGCACAATCTATGATCGAAGGATGAGCCAATAGCACGGCCTCAACCTCAGCGGGATATATATTTTCGCCGCCGCTAATCAGCATATCCTTCTTCCGGTCCACCACATAGATGAAACCCTCTTCATCCATCCTGACCAAGTCACCACTATGGAACCATCCGCCCTTAAAAGCTTCTTCCGTTGCTGCCTTGTTCTTATAGTATTCTTTCATCACACTCGGTCCACGGTAAATAATTTCTCCAATCTCTCCAACCGGAACATCGTTCATCTCCTCATCGACGACACGCAATTCAATATTCAAAGCTGCCCGCCCCACAGAATCCGTCTTCCTTAGGGCATCGTCCCCCTTTAGAATCGTAGCTGATGAAGTCGTTTCTGTTTGGCCGAAGGTATCAATGAGGAAAGCATGATGAAAATGCTTCAATATCAAATGCTTTAACCCAATCGGACAAATGGCTCCGCCTGTCGTGCAGCTCGCGACAGAGGACAAATTGAATTGACCGATATTTGGAATCTGGAAAAGGTAGTTCCACATCGTAGGGACAAGCGCAAGGGTCGTGACTCCTTCCTCCTCAATCGCCTTTAGGACGGAAAGTGGATGGTACTCCTTTTGAATGATGGTTTTTCCGCAAACAAGAACGGTCCGAATCAGAATCATAATGCCTGCAATATGGAATAAGGGGACAGTTGCCAGCTGGATTTGATGCAAGCCCGCCTGTCCTTCCCACATCATGTTGAACCCATTCACGCACAGATTCTTATGTGTGAGGACCGCACCCTTTGGCCGGCCAGTCGTACCTGATGTGTAAACAATCATGGCGGGCTCATCATCATGGATGCCTGGCGAGCTATACGGCATATCTTGTTCAAAAAGATGACTATATGGCAGGAAATCCATATGCTCTGGCACCTCGCCATTCACGATAACCAAACGGACCTTTGGAATCCGTTCCATCATCTCCCAAACGATGCCCGCGTACTCCTCATCAATAAACAGTACCGCACAGTCTGAGTCGTTCAAAATATACTCAAGCTCCATCACTCCAAGGCGGAAATTAATGGGCACTACGGCATGCCCAGTGAGAGCTGTGCCAAAGAACACCTCGACAATGGCAAGCGAATTCTTCATGAGGAAGCCAATCTTATCCTCCTGCTTAAGCTCCCTTGCCATCAGCCAGGCTGCCAGTTGACTTGCACGCTGGTCGAGCTCCTCAAAGGTCAAGGTGTCTCCCTCATACTTAAAGGCATCCATGGATGGTGAACGATGGGCAGCGCGCTTTAATAGCTCTCCTACTAAGAGCTGTGAAGAAGCATACAATGACGATGTTGCCATGGTCCTCTCCTCCAATCCTATTAATGATCACGAGCTAATCATTTCCGTATTGATTTCATTAAATGAGCATTTGGCACCTTACAGACCCATTCTCTTTGCAATGATTACCTTCATGATTTCATTCGTGCCGGCAAAAATCGGAGAAACGGCAATATCCCGGTAGCGGCGGGCAATCTTGTATTCTTCCATATATCCATACCCTCCATGAAGCTGCATGCATTTCGGAGCATTTTTCCTTGCCATATCGGTAATCCACCACTTGGCCATTGATACCTCAGTTTCAATTTGATCTCCATTCATATGTCTTTGAATCAATTGATCAAGAAAGGTCCTTCCAAGCTGGACTTCCGTCGCAATTTCAGCCAAGGTGAATTGCGTGTTCTGAAATTTCGCTATCGGTTTCCCAAAAGCTTCTCGTTCCTTTACATAGGAAAGTGTCAATGCCAGCATGTCCTCGGCAGCCACCTGACCGCCGATTGCCGCAAGCAGCCTTTCCTGCTGCAGATTTTCCATTAAGTATTTGAACCCTTCTCCTTCGTTACCGAGCAGATTCTCTGCAGGAACCCTAACGTCCTCAAAGATTAGCTCTGCCGTATCCTGGGCATGCATTCCCACCTTACGAAGCTTGCGCCCTCGAGAGAAGCCCGGTGTATCTTTCTCTACTATGAGCAGGCTGATTCCTTTATGGGCTGGCTGTACATTCATATCTGTTTTACATGCAACAATTACGACATCTGCATGAATGCCATTGGTAATGAAGGTTTTCTGGCCGTTGATGATATATTCATCACCATTCTTCACTGCCGTCGTTTTGATTCCGGCCAAATCCGACCCTGTGCCAGGCTCCGTCATGGCGATAGCTGTGATAATGTCCCCGCTTACACATCCAGGCAAGTATCGTTTCTTCTGCTCCTCTGTACCAAACGATTCAATATAAGGAACCATAATCCCGCTATGGGCACCCGGACCTGCCATTCCCCCGCCAATTCTCCCTGTTTCCTCTGACAAGATTGCCGAATAACCAAAATCACCGGAGGCGCCCCCATACTCCTCGCTGACAGATGGACATAAAAAGCCGTTCTCGCCCATCTTCCGCCAAAACTCCCTTGGAACGAGCCGCTCTTCTTCCCACTGTTCAAAATAAGGAAGGCATTCCTTCTCTAAGAATTTTCGCAATGAATGACGAAACATTACATGCTCATCCGTATAATATGGACGTTCCTTTTTTTGCACATCAGATACCGCTGTTTTGGCCATTACTATTCCTCCTCTTCTTTCGCGAATCTCGGCAAAAGATAGGGATGCAAAACGAAAGCTCTCCATCCTTTTTTGCCATCTTACTCTCGTCTATAAAAGTGCAATATTCATGCCAACACCTAAGCCCGGCTATAAGTTGTCCTTTAACAGCGGTGTTCCGGAATTCCCTACATTCCCTTCCAGACCTGTCTGATACCCAAACACCTCACATCCATTTTTTACATGCACTTGAAATATTGTCTTTCCGGAAAGACTATGACAGTATAAGAGCAGATATCATGCGAGAGAAGAAAAAAGCACATACTTAGCCCGCTTCTCTCAAAACATAACGGAGGAATCACCATGGAAAACTTACCAAATTGCCCGAAATGCGGGTCTGAATACACATATGAAGACGGAAGCATGCTTGTTTGCCCTGTTTGCGCACACGAGTGGACACTAGAATCTGAGGCTGAGAACAATGAAGATGTTAAAGTCATCAAGGATGCAAACGGTAATGTCCTTAATGATGGCGATACTGTATCTGTCATTAAAGATTTGAAAGTTAAAGGAAGCTCATCCGTCATCAAAATTGGCACGAAAGTAAAAAACATCCGCTTAGTTGACGGCGATCATGATATTGATTGCAAAATCGAAGGCTTCGGTGCAATGAAACTGAAATCTGAATTTGTTAAGAAAATCTAAAGAAGAAAAACACCTGCCGTCTATTTGTCCGGCAGGTGTTTTTATAATAAAATTGATTATTGTTCAAAGCTAGCACCATTCTTTCAAGGTATATATAGCATGGTTTTTTCAAATAGAAAAATAGACTCTATGTAAGGATAGCTCCCCAATGTCCGCTAAGAAGGCAGCGATGAACAGTCTTATCCTGCTTTTTATCCCCTTTTACAGGATGAATTCATTTTTCCATGAAGCTCAGAAACGATAATATCTTTCTCTGACATGACATAGCCATGGCTTGTCATCAGCTTTTCTTCAAGTGTATCAGGCAGACGATTCTGGTCATAGGCACAAATCAAATAAAGACCTAATTCACCGACAACCTTATCAGCCTTACTTTCAAACTCCTCCAGAATAGGAATGATTCCCTCCTGCTGGCCCCATTCGACATGTGCCCAAATTCTAAAAGAGATTTCTTCATCAAAGAATGGCTGCAGGGTGTTTGATAGATGGTCGAATATAATGTCTGGCTGAAAACTGCCTGCTGAGACATAATAGTCAAAATTATTGATCATATGAATGGACGACAGCTGTTCTCTCGTCAATCTTATTTTTAATTCATCACGAAGGATATTCATGATTCGCTGGCTTTCAATCAACAGGATATGATCTCCCTGCTCCAAGGCAGATTCAACATAAGCAATTAAATTACATATATACGTATCTTGTTCTTTAATTTTATAAAAAATATGAACACCTTTCTCTTCTTGAATCATCTGATTGAGCTTTGAAAATTTTCTCTTTAGCATATTATCACATCCTTAATATCCATTTGGATATTTTTATAGTAACATTCCTAAATGGGCATATGTTTCATTTAAGATAAAAAGATAGACTAATCAGTTTATTTTCATCAGCCAAATAAATCGATTTTCATAGCATACAACTTGCGGCTAAAAAGACTTTCGGGTACTCCTCTATACGCTCGAGAATAAAAAAAGGGGATATACCGATGTTGGTATGTCCCCTTCATATACATATTAATAAGCTGTCCAGCCGCCATCTACAGCCAAGACGGTACCATTTACAAAGCTTGAATCATCCGACCCAAGGAATAGGGCAGCCTGAGCGATTTCTTCCGGTTTCCCCGCTCTTGGATTAATGGCCATTCCTGCTTGCTGTCTAGATGCACCGAACTTGTCCACATTCGTCATGGATGCTGAAATATTAGTCATAACAGCACCAGGAGCAATAGCGTTGCAACGGATACCTTTTTGAGCATACATATAGCCTGTATTTTTCGTGAAACCAATGACAGCATGCTTAGATGCTGTATAAGCTGCACCGGCTCTTCCTCCATGAAGACCTCCTGCAGAGGCAATATTCACGATGACACCGCTTTCTTTTCCAAGGAAAATTGGCAATACTTTTCTTGTCATGCGCATGACGCTTGTTGTATTAACAGCAAAGACTCTTTCCCATCTTTCATCCACGACATCCCCGGCCGGTTCAAATCCGTCCATAATTCCTGCGTTGTTGACAAGAACATCAACGGTTCCATATTTCTCTACTGTTGTATCTACCAGCGTTTGAACATCTTCTTCCACAGCCACATTTGTTTTCATAGCTATGGCTTCCCCGCCTGCCGCTTTAATTTCTTCAACCGTTTCATTTGCTCCGTCTAAATTTAAATCAGAAACGACTACTTTCGCACCTTCTTTTGCATACAGCTGGGCAATTTGTTTTCCCATGCCTGATGCAGCACCAGTTACTATTGCTACTTTTCCTTGAAGTTTCATCGTCGATTTCCCCTTTTTCTCATAAGTATACAGATGTTGAAAAATATACATCTGTCTATTTTTAGTATAAAATTTAATTAAAATTTATACAACATATAAGAATTTCATATTTGTTGACTAATAGACAATTATCAATAAATATATCTATTATCACTTTAATTTTGTACAAAAAGGGGAATATAGCATGGCGATAGATCGGCGAGTTTCTAAATCAAAGCATGCATTAAAACAAGCCTTAATAATCTTAATGAATAAAAAAACATTTAAAAATATCACCATCTCGGAAATCGTCGAGCTCGCAGACTTGAACCGGGGACCCTTCTACAAGCATTATCAAGATAAAGAAGATTTATTAAACGATCTTATTCAAGACGTTCTATCTGACCTTACGGAATCCTACCGGGCTCCTTACAAAAATCAGCCAACCTTTTATTTTGATCATCTTACTGCGTCAGCAATCAAGATTTTTGATCATGTCGCAAAATATTCCAATTTCTATACCATCGTCATTAATGATGATGCTCTCCCTGGGTTCTTGAATAAAATAGGTGAATTACTGAAGGAACTGGCTATCAAAGATCTTATGAAGGATTTTACCGACCTAAATATTGATCCCAAGCTAATGGCAAGTTATCAATCCTATGCGATATTAGGACTGATTATCGAATGGGTCAAGGGCGGATTTATTTATACCCCCTCCTATATGGCAACCCAGCTGTTAAACATCCTGACGATAGAAAAGCCTCATAAAATCAAGTAGATAGGAAAAACCATTAGAAAAAGCCTAGGGATATGTCCCAGGCTTTTTTCATCTATTCTTCTACCTCACAGCCGTCACCAGTACAGACATCTCTGTTCGGTTCAATCCGGCTTCCTGCAGAAAAATTATTCTCCTCACTCCACACCTGATTAAGGGTTTCTTTGAAAAGCTCAAGCGGCTGAGCCCCAGAGATGGCATACTTCCGGTTAAAGACGAAAAACGGCACACCTTTGACGCCAATAGTCTGTCCTTCCAGCTGATCCCGGTGCACGTCAGCTGCATAGGCATCGCTAGACAACACTTGCTCGGCACGAACTTGATCCAGTCCTGCTTCATGCGCGAGCCTTAACAAGGTTTCATGGCTGCCAATGAATTCTGATTCGGTAAAATGAGCACGGAAAAGCCGCTCTGTATAGACAGAAGC
>JAEIGA010020599.1_pt1 | contig 10053 bp, 3 predicted proteins | sample 9270691 | NCBI WGS metagenome assembly JAEIGA01 (sample SAMN17057246, study PRJNA624740) | gut metagenome | biome: biome; isolation source: fecal sample | host: Bos grunniens | place: China: Xizang | collected 2019
TCATCTATTCCAATCCGGACAAATATTTCGAAGGTCAGGATATGACCGATGCTCCGGTAGTACGCGATGACCTTCAATATCACGCAAAGGGATGTTACAGCGCTTATGCGGAAATAAAGAAGAATAACAGATACTCTGAAAATGGGCTTATTGAAGCGGAAAAGCTCTCCCTTCTGTCACATAGCCTTATCGGTACGGATTATCCTGATAAAAAATACATATCTCGTCTTATAGTGAGAATTTTGTTGGAATTTAAAACGAAAGTAAGCTTTTTCGCAGACTATGACTCTATTGGTGTTTGGGAGCCTATCTTCACTATGAACGGAACGTCACTCAAAACCTTCTATATACCGATAAGACCTAAGCGGTGTGACCACTTGCGACTGCGTATCGAGGGGGAGGGAGAAGCAAAAATATTCTCTATCTGCAAAACCATAGAGCAAGGAAGTGATCTTTAATGATTGATTTGAGATTACCCAGTATTACAGGCAATGACAAAGAACAGCTTGTGCAGATAAGAAGTTATTTATATCAGTTAGTCTCTCAATTACAACACGCACTTAGTACTATGGGCACGTCTGAGGCTCAGGCGGTTACTCCAACTCCAAAAAGTCTCCAAATGGGTGCAGGGGGGACAAGTGGTTCTATATCTCCTCAGTCTACATTCAACTCTATAAAAGCGCTCATAATAAAGTCTGCTGATATTGTAGAGGCTTATTATGATGAGATAAATAAAAAGCTTGAAGGTATATACGTTGCTCAGTCTGACTTTGGTGATTATGCAGAAAAGACCTCGCAGGAAATAGAGGAAAATTCTACAAGCACTACCCAAAGATTTGAGAATATTCAAGTTATTATAGCTGACCATGATAGCAATATATCCTCAATGGATGAAAGTCTTAAGTCTATAGGTGAAGACCTAAGCTATGCACAGAATAACATTGCAACTATAAACAGTAATATTGAATCTCTTGATAATAGTATTGCCTCTGTAGAGGGTGATGTTGGAGCGCTTGATGAAGAACTGAAAAGTACAAAAGAGGAATTTTCAGGCACAATCAATAGTACAAAGGAAGAACTTTCTAGTAGCGTTGCAGACACAGAAAGCAGGCTATCAAATAATATCTCAGATGCCAAAACCGAGATGTTAGATGTCATAGATGGTAGTATTGTGGCGGCAAAAGATTATACGGATAATGCTACAAATGAGATTTCAGGGAAAATTGACAGCACAAAAGACGAACTCGAAGGAAGTATTGACAGCACAAAAAACGAACTCGAAGAAAAGGTAAATGGTGTTTCTTCGGACTTGCAAGAGGCTAAGAACTCAACAAACGACAGGATATCTTCAATTTATAGCGATTTACAGAACACAAAAGAAGATATTAACAACAGCCTTCAAGAAGTTCATACCAGTGTTGGAGGAGTTAACGCTCTTCTTGAAGATGCAAAATCACAGCTTCAGGGCAGTCTTGATGATCTTGAGGTTTATGTAACTGGACTTAAAGAGGTTATTATTGGTGTCTCTGCATATCTAAAATCGGGACTGCTTTATTATACAGACGGAGGCATTCCTGTATATGGTCTAGAGATAGGGCAGACTGTTACTGACGAGGTGTCGGGCGAAGAGGCATTCAATAAGTATGCAAGATTCACTTCGGAAAAACTCTCTTTCTTTGACTCAAACAGTATTGAGGTAGCTTATATCAGCGACAAGAAGCTTTATATCAGAATGGCACAAATCACTATTTCCTTTCAAATTGGAGGACTTATAGACTTGGTAATGTCAAACGGTGACGTTGTAACTAAATGGGTAGGAACAGGAGGATAATTATATGTCGGTAACACAAAGCTTAAGTCTGACAGAATCTAATGTAAACTCATCAGATAATACGTCCAAAGTGCGTATTTTATGGCAATCTACACAGACAGGAGCATCTTGGAACGGGTACAAAAGGACAGCAAAATACTATGTATCAATAAATGGCGGAGCCGAAACCGAGTACAGCGTAGAATACACTCTGCCGCTAGCGTCAACAACGGTTATTCTTGATAAAACTATCACAGTTAGCCATACATCCACTGGAGCAGGAAGTGTAAGCGTCCGCACTTGGATGGATACCGGCATTAGTGCAGGTGTGGTAGAGAAGACGAATAGTCTTACTCTCACTACTATCCCAAGAGCCTCAACGTTTGACTCTATCTCGTGTGATACGGCATATTTTACCGGCACTTTTACCTATAAATACACACCAAAAAGCGAGCTTTACTACAACCGACTCTCTATTGAACTTTATGTTGATGCAGCGACACCGCTAATAGAGATAAAGAAAACCGCCTTTGTACAGAAAGCTACATCACAGCAAACGTCTACCGTAACTCTTTCTGAGGAAGAGCTTTCTATTATCTATAACAAGCTTCCAAAGGTAAAAAAAGGTGTGCTATATTTTTCACTTAGAACATATAGCAAGTCAGGGACTTCATATTCTCAGGTAGGAGATGCGGTTACAAAGAAACTAACACTATCGATTCCTAATGTATCTGACACTCAGCCTACAGCTACTATGACACTTGCTCCTGTTTCTGATTCTCCATTAGATTCAAGTAGTTTTTATGTAATAGGGTGGTCAAAGGTAAAAGCAGTCTTTACAAACGGCGCAGGTAAATATGGAGCAACGATAGCTTCTTATAGTCTAACCGTGGAGGGAAAGAACTATGGCTCTCCATATACCTCAGACTATCTTACCACAGCAGGAAGCATAACGGTCAAGGGCACTGTAACAGATTCAAGAGGTTATTCGAGATCGTATAGTCAGACCATTACTGTTCTTGAATACACAAAGCCTGCGATAGACCTAGTTACCTCTGATTCAATTTTATTCAATAGTACGCTGACTTACAAATACACGCCGCCTAATAGTACCTTCTATTCTCGATGTGTAGTAACGCTCGGAACAACAACAGTAAAAACAATTTCTCTTGGGCAGAAAAACGCAGGACAAAATACAGCAACGTTGACACTTTCTGAAAGTGAACTCTCTGTAATATATAACAAGCTTCCAAACGATAGGCTAGGTACACTCAAATTTACCTTCAGGTCGTTCGTTGACTCAGGGTACACTAAGCAAATCGGTGAAGATAGTTATAAAGAGATAAAATTACAAATACCCCCCGATGACACAACAATGCCTACAGCAAATCTGACTAGAACTATTATTACATCTATGTCATTTCCATTTGATACCTTGTATATAAAGGGAAAATCAAAGGTAAAGGTTGCTATTACAGATTGTGAGGGAAAGTGTGGAGCTAGTATAGTTTCTTCTAGTGTGACATTTGCAGGAAACAGTGTACCTACAACTTATACGTCAGATTGGCTCTTAATTCCGGGACTCATAGATATTACTGGAACTGTAACGGATTCAAGAGGTTATTCACAAACTTATCACACCAGTATAACGGTAATAGACTATAGTCCTCCGCAGATACTTCCTGTTAGTGGTGAGAGCGAGGTTATAGTTGCAAGGTGCGATTCATCAGGCAACTTGAGTGACACAGGCACATACCTAAAAATCAAGTCAAAGAGATACTATAGCAAGGTTATCTCAGGAAGTGAGCAGAAAAACTTCTGCGCTATTCAATATAGATACAAAGAAAGCACTGGATCGTACTCATCGTGGATTACAATTCTCGATAAGACCGCAGCTAGTGATGAAATTGTGACAGGTGCATTGCTCGGAACTTTAGATATTGCTAAGTCGTATTTCGTGCAAATAAGGGCAATAGATGACATTGGTGAGTCCGTTATATTTGCAACAACAATATCTACTGAAAAGGTGTATATGCATAAAGCAGGAAGTATGAATGCTTTCGCTCTCGGAAAGTATGCTGAAGAAGAAGACTCATTTGATGTTGCGGAGGATATTACAGCTATATTCAGAGGCAAGGTAAGGTTTCCGGGCGAGGCGTGGATAGCTCTTGAACTTTATAGCAGTGTATCAGAGTCAGAGACAAACGTAGGTCGATATGGAGGCTCAGGAGCGTACTACAGAGTATGTGCAGGAGAAAAGCGCATCTGCGTTATATTTAACGTTAAATTTACAACAAGCGATTCGACAGTTCGAGTTGTCGATAGGTATAAGACCGGAACCACAGTGTTTCAGATACCTGCTGCTTATCGACCTTCTTGTGATGTATATGCTCTTTGCCCTGTTGGATTTGCAAATGGTAGTAGAGGTATTGCTACTGTTAGCGTTGCACCAAGTGGAAGAGTGAATATATATGCAGTACATAAGTTGCCGGGCGCTACTCTCTCAACCGGCGAGGCAGTAGATTGGATCGATGGATATATAGATTTTTGGACTTAAAACAGGAGGAAAAATAAAAAATGGGATATTATTACGATGGCAATGCGCTTCAGCTAGGTTCTCAGGGAGAATACGTAACAAATTGGCAGAAATATCTACAGAAATTAGGATACTATAACGGTGCCATTGACGGTGACTTTGGGGATTTAACAAAAAAGGCAACCGAAGATTATCAAAGAGCGTACGGTCTTTATGTTGATGGAATCGCAGGTGAAAAAACTTTAGGTAAAGCAGGGTTTAAAAATCTTAAAACGCTTAATACCCCAACAAGCGCACCTAATATAAACACTACAGCTACTGCTGCACCTACCATAAATAATACAGCCAATGCACTTCCTACGGTTAATCCGCTTCCGACAAATCCCACTTACGATTCAACAAAGTGGAATGATACCACAGAGGGAAAAAATGCTCTTGACAGTTATAACTCTGCAAAAGATGCAGTCAATAACTATGGTGATTTCACTTATGACGATTATGTAATGGGTGATTCAGCTCAAGGGGCGAAGGATGCTCTTGATGCACATAATGCTAATAAGCCGGGAGCGTATCAGTCACAATGGCAGAGTCAACTTGACGAACTGATGAACAGTATAATGAATAGAGATAAATTCTCCTATGACCTCAATGGAGATGCTCTCTATCAGCAGTACAAGGACAAGTATATTCAGCAAGGTAAGCTTGCTATGGGTGATGCTATCGGACAGGCTTCAGCAATGACTGGCGGTTACGGTAATTCCTATGCACAGAGTGTAGGTCAGCAGCAGTATCAAGCACAGCTTAATAACCTTAACGATATCGTACCCGAATTATATCAGATGGCTCTTGATAGATATAATCAGGAGGGACAGGACCTCTATAATCAGTACGGTATGGTTATGGACAGAGAAAATACTGACTATGGCAGATACAGAGATACCGTATCCGATTTCCTTACTGAGAGAGATTATCTCCAAGGCAGATTCGACAGCGAGCGTAACTTCGATTATGGCAAGTACATAGACGATAGAAACCTCGATTATACTCTTCACCAAGACGAATATAACAAGCTTCTTGATTCTCTTGGCATAGCACAGAGCGACTACTATGACGGTGCAAATATGTTCCATACCGAGCAGAGCAATCAGAATAGTTTACTTGCACAGCAGTTTGCTGATGCAATGAATATATGGAATGCTGACACAAACCAAAAGTGGAACGAGTGGGAGGCAGCCGAAAGTGTAAGAAAAGACGCTAATTCTGAGGCTTGGAAGCAAGCTGAATGGGAAGAGGCTTTGAGACAGTACGAAAACGAGGAACTTTGGAAGCAGTCTCAGTGGGACGAGGGCATAAGACAGTCCGAGCTAGAGCAGTATTGGAAACAAAAGGAGTACGAAGATAGCTTGATAACCACTGGTGGAAGCGGCGGTTCCGGAGGTAGCGGAGGCTCAGGCGGTAGTAGCTACGATAACGGCGACCTTACCGATGCTGAAGTCAAGGCTCTTCAGGAGGCTCTTGGGGTATATGTAGACGGACAGTATGGTCCTAAATCAAAAGAGGCAGCAGGCGGTCTTTCCGCAAGAGAGGCATACAATAAGTTTGTTAAAAAGGAATCTTCTACAACTTCGTGGACAACTTTTGACAAATCAGCTCTTGAAGCAAACCAAAAAGAAAAAGGTGGTTCTTATTATACTACTGTAAGAGCCGATATAGATTCAATGGTAAAAAGCGGAAGAGATCACAGTTACATGATGAAGTATATTAAGGAGCTGCTTGACAACAGTTATATATCTCAGTCTGAGTATATGTCACTTGTTCAGTATATGAGAAATAAACTCTAAAGATAGCTGTTTAGTTTATAATCAGGAGGGGTTAAATGAAATATTCAGAAATTCGCAGTAAGTATTTGGGTACCGGAAATAATACCGAGGAAGATACCAAGAAAAATAATAGCAATCTCTCATATTCTGATATCCGAAATAAATATTTTAGCAATGATACCGTGGAACAATCTCCTCTCTTATCTGACGAGGAATACGATAAATATAGCGTGTACGATGCCGAGAAAGCTTCTGCTGGATGGCAGAAATATCTATCAGATAAAGAGCTTTCAAAAGAAAAGGTTGAAGAAGAGAAGAAAGACGAGAAGTGGTATGAAAAGATTGGAAGATATCTAAGCGGCGGCACTTCTGATACGTCACTTCCTATGGGTACAACTTCTCAGGTTGTTAGCGATCTAAGAACTTACGGAGATGGTTATAATAGTCCTAGCGAAGATTGGACCGAAGAACAACGTCAAGCATTCGGCGCTTTGTATCTTGTAGATTCAGAAAAAGCTTTTGAGTATGCAAGGGAAACTAATATAAGAAACAATAAGGCTAAAGAAGAAGAAAAACTAAAAAATATACAGGCAGATGCTATAGAATCAAAATTCGGTAGTACTGTCAAAGCTGTTTTGGCATCGCCTACGGCACTGGTTGATTTTCTTGATGATGCAACTAAGTCCGCCGCAGGATTAGAAATAACTCCAGACGGTAAAGTATCACCATTTGAGTATTCTCAGGCTGTAACAGGTGGTATAGCTTCATATTATAACGATAAATACGGCGTTCTTAACGAAGATATTCCTATCATTGGCGGTAAAGGTGTTGGAGATTTGTACCAACTAGGAACTAGCATAGGACAGAGTGCGTTTTCTGCTTATACGCTTGGTTCTGCCGGTACACTTATATCATACTTTGGTCAAGGAGCTGCCGCAGGAGTTGACGATGCTCTTTCTCGTGGTGCTACACAAGAACAGGCTATTATTTACGGTGCTTCTCTTGGTGCATTTGAGGGCGTATTCGAAATGATAGGAGTAGACAATCTCTTTAAATTAGGTTCTTCTTCTACCATAAAAGGTATGTTGAAAAACATACTGAAACAAGCAGGTGCAGAGGGAACTGAGGAAGGTCTAACCTCTATTTTTTCAAATATAGCAGATGCTTGGATTATGCAAGATAAGAGCAATTTTGCATATCAGATATCAGCATATATGCGACAGGGAATGAGCGAATCCGAAGCTAAAAAGAAGGTATTTTGGGAATCGCTTGAGGGAATTGCGTATGATACTATTTCCGGTGCTGTTTCCGGTAGTATAAGCGGTGGCGCACGTACAGTTGCATTAACAGCTTTTGATATGGCTAAAAAGGTTAATAATGATAAAATTGAAGACCTTTTCGTTGATTATGCATCTGTTGGAGGTACAGCTGCTGATATTACCGATAATCTCATCAATAAATACGGCAAAAAAGGTAAGCTGTCAGTATATGATACTAACCGTCTTATAGAGGCTAACGAGAATGCTTTAGTAGGTCAGGATAAAGGAAAGATAAAGACTAAAGCAGCGGAAATGCTTGCTAAGTATGGCGAAACCGGGAACATTGATAAAACAGCTGAGGTTATTGCCAAAATCCGCACAGGAGAGAAAATTTCCAAGGCTGAGAGTGATATACTCACTAACAGCACATACGGAAGAAGAGTATCAACCGAGCTTAACCCTGATATCATTGAAGCAGGCACACATACAACCGCTTGGACTGAAGATATCGGAACAAAGAGAATAAACGCTCACCTGTATAATCGTAGCGGTGGAGGGAACGCTAATCAGCCTGAGATTAAAACCCATACACTTACGCCCGATGATGAGGAAAAGGAAAAAGAGGAAGATATTGAGGCTCCTTCTAATGTATCAGAAAGTATTACAAATATACCTGAGAATGTTTCTCCTGATAACGCATCAGAAAACATTGAAAATATTACCGAGGACGTTTCTCCTGATAACGTATCAGAAAGTGTTGACAATATTCCTGATAATGTTTCTAATGATAATGTATCCTATGATGTTGATTCCGTTGACTCTGTAGAAGATGTAGAAGAGACAGTAAGCCTTGACGAAGTTTCTAAAAAGTACGGAGCGCAGGCTCAGGCTATGATACATACTTATGTAGAAGGTCAGAATGTCGCTAAGTATGACAGGGATTATCAGCTTGCTTATGATATGGGTATGAGTGGTGTAGCACTTTCCTATGCTTTGAATAGTGATACTATATCCTATATTACCGAAAATCAGGTAAAACTCGCTTATGAGGCAGGCAAGGCGGCGGCAGATACTAAAGCCAAAGCGCAGGATGCTAAGAATAAGCAGGCTGCAACAGGAAAAACCGGACGTAGAAAAGGAACAGTTCAGGGACGAGACGTTAAGATTGAGGACCTTAGAAAGACGTTCAATGATTCTCAGAATGTAGCATATAAGATACTCAGTACAATAGCTGAAGTTACAGGACTTGATATTGTTCTCTACAAATCCGAAGTCAATGCAGAAGGGGCTTTTGAGGGAGCGCAAGGTAAGTTTGCTTGGTCAAATGATAAACTCTATATTGATATCAATGCAGGACTTAAAAATATAAAGAGTGTAGGTGAGCTTACAAAATACGCTATGCTTCGCACTTTTTCCCACGAATTTACACATTTTGTTGAAAAATGGAATCCAATATGGTATAATGAGTTTAGAAAAGTTGTTTTTGAGGAGCTTACTGCACGAGGAGAAAACGTTAACGATCTTATTGAGAAGAAACAGGCTGCAAATCAGGGTATGAGCTATGACAAGGCAAGCCGTGAGGTTGTTGCTGAGGCTATGACCGATATTCTCCCTGATTCACACTTTGTAGAAAACCTTGCAAATAATCATAAGAATATCTTTCAGAAGCTTCTTGAAAAACTTAAGGAGTTCCTTTCCGATATTAAGGCATATTTCAAATCTATCGTATACAATCCTTCAAAAGAAGCGAACGCCCTTAAGGAGCAGGTTGGAGATGCTGTTCATTATGTGGAAAAGATTGTGGAGCTTTTTGATAAGGTTGCAGTAGAGGCTGTTGAAAATTATCAGTCTACCGTTGCATTTGAAGAAAAAGCAGAAAATATTGCAACTAAGGCTGAAAATAAGACAAAAGCTGAAAAAACACTCTTTGAGAAGTACAATGAAGTTAAGCAGAAATATCCTAATAATATTGTGTTTTATCGTGTAGGCGATTTCTTTGAAGTGCTTGGAGAAGATGCTAAGTCTGTCGCAGAATGGACCGGAGCAACAATGACCTCTAGAAACGATCCGAATTCAGGTCGTGTTCCTATGGTTGGTTTTCCGTTCCATATGATTGAGAAATACGTAGAGAAAATCAGAACTCATCAGGATGTTACACTCGTTCAGGAAGAAAACGGCATAGTTAAAGAATATCCTATGGCTCCGTTGGAATCTTCAAAGCCTAAAGAAACTGTTTCCAAAAAGGAAAGCGTTGCAGAGAAAGCTACAGAGAAAAAATCTCCTGAAGGCGTTGGAGAATGGTCCGATGCTTATGAGAGACTGAAAAATCCTCTCAGCAGATTGCCTCGCTTCTTTACAGACGGTTATCTTTTCCGTATAAATAAGACAGGCGATACTTGGCAGGGACGTATAGACAAGGCAATTCAAAAGGACGGATATGAGGTAAACGAACCAACAGGATTACACTACAAGAGCAAAGTATATAACAATCGTGCTGATACGGTTGAGGATATTGTTGCTGTTGCTAGAGAAAAAAAGCTGTTTGACGAGAAAAAGCAAACAACTGTTGACAATGTCTCTGAGGAACCTGTTGAATCTTCTACTCAGGTTGATAATGCGGAAATCGAA
>JAEIGA010020600.1_pt1 | contig 10053 bp, 8 predicted proteins | sample 9270691 | NCBI WGS metagenome assembly JAEIGA01 (sample SAMN17057246, study PRJNA624740) | gut metagenome | biome: biome; isolation source: fecal sample | host: Bos grunniens | place: China: Xizang | collected 2019
CCCATTTCTTTCAGAGAAGAGCTTGGAATCAAGGGTGAAATATCCATAATAGGAAATAATACAAGTATAGAGCTTTGGTCTAAAGATGCGTGGGAAGCTGAAAAACAAAAGATTGAAAAAGAGGCTTTAAACGTTGAGTTTGGAGAAGGAGTTGACCTTTAATGGAATTCATCCACTATTCGGTAATGCTGAGTGAGACCGTTGATAGTCTGAACGTAGACCCTGACGGAATCTATGTTGATTGCACTTTTGGTGGCGGCGGTCATAGTAACCTTATATTGTCTAAAATGAATAACGGTAAGCTTTATGGCTTTGATCGTGATTCGGATGCTATAGAAAACGGAAAAAAGAAATTTTCTGATGATAGACTTGTCCTTATAAACGAGAATTTTGTCAACGTTTCGAGAGAATTGAAAGAAAGAGGCGTTTTCAGTATAAATGGTGCAGTTATCGACCTTGGTGTGTCTTCGTATCAGATCGATAATCCTGAGAGGGGATTTTCCTATAGATTTGATGCTCCCCTTGATATGAGAATGGACAGAAGAGAAGCTCTCAGTGCTTATGACGTTATAAACGGATATTCAAAAGGAGAACTTATCCGTATTTTTAAAGAGTATGGAGAAGAGAGATATGCATCACTCTTTGCATCTGTCATAGAAAAAAAGAGAGAAGAAAAAAGCATCGCAACAACACTTGAGTTAAGCGAAATTATTAAGAATTCATCTCCATCCAAAAAGCCAACTGAGAAAATGGATTCTGTAAAAAGAATTTTTCAAAGTGTGAGAATTGAAACGAATTCTGAGCTGAAAATAATAGAAGATACGTTGTCTCAGCTTATGGAAATGACCGTAAGCGGTGGGAGAATAGCTGTTATCAGCTTCCATTCTCTTGAAGACAAAATAGTGAAAAAAACATTTAAGAAATTTGAGAACCCTTGCGAGTGTGACCCACGATACCCCTGTGTATGTGGAAAAACTCCATGTGGAAGAATGATAACGAAAAAGCCGCTTTTACCAAGCGAGAAAGAACTTGGTGAGAATAACCGTTCTCATAGTGCGAAGCTCAGAGTGTGCGAAAAGCTTTGACAGGCGGACTTGTTGAAGAATTAATGGGGAGAAAGGAATATAAATGTCTCAGTCTGAAAAAAACAGAAACAATAAAGGACTTGTTAAAAAAAATAAAGAAGTGTCGATTTTTGATGATTTGACAGAGATTAATACCGAAGAAAAAGGCGAAACAAGTATTTCTGTGAGACGTAATGGCGAATTAATAGAAGGTGATACAAAACTTCCTTTTTATAATAGATTTTTTGCCAACAGATTTTCTGATAAGGATAAAGAAATAACAGTTGTAAATCGCAAGAGAACAAAGGGATACGCACCAACGGTTTTTGCTATAATCCTTTTCTCAGGTCTGTTGTTCACAAATATCCTGTGCCAGATCAGACTTGATAAAGTAAGCAACGATATGGCATCTATGAAAAGTGATTTTGAATCATATAGAGTGATAGAGCGAGAATATACGCAAAAATTAGCCCAGAAGGATAAGGATGCATTGGAAGAGTTCGGCGCTTATATCGAAGATGATATGGGTATGATTAAAGACGAGCTTGATAAGGTATACGTTGAAATGCAGCTTGATGACGAAACGGTTGTTGTAGAGAGAGAAGAAACTAAAAACGGATGGACAACCCTCCTTTCTGGTATGGGAAGATTTTTCAGCGATATTTTTGGTTGATGTAAAAGCTTTTATTTCTGCGAAAATATTGATTTAATTTCTCATATTATTTTTGTTTGAGAATATATATTTAGTGTGCCATTTTTAAGGTGAATCTTCCCCACGGTTATTGTTAATAAGGTGGGGAAGTTTGATTATAGAACGAGGAATTTATGAGCAGAGAAAAAGATTTTGATAGAGATAATGAATTAGAAGAGTTCTTCGGAGACGGAGCTGACACAAAAAAAGATAAGAATAAAAATAAGAAAAATAAAAAATGGAAAAAGCCTGTCAGAGAACATACGAAAACGTCGTTGGACGTGAGAAAGAACGTTGTTCTCTGGATAATGATGGCTGTTTTTATTTTTTTGTTTAACGTGCTTTATTCTCTTATGGTTATAGATGCTGACGGACTTTCTCAAAAAGCATCAGAACAGTATACCCGTGAGATAACCTTGTCTGCAAAGAGAGGTACTATATACGATAGAAATATGAACGTTCTTGCCACGGATTATACTGTTTATACAGTTTTTATGTCTCCTAATTCCATAGAGACTGCTGTTCAACAAAAACTTGCCATAGACGGTCTTGTTGATATATTGGAAGTGGATAGAGAAACAGTAGAAAAGTTTGCAGAAAATAAAAAATCAAAATATCAGGTAGTCGCAAAGGAGGTTTCGGAAGAAAAAGCTTCTGAATTGAGAGCTTATATTGCGAAGGTCCTTGCAAGAACAAGAAGTCATGAAAACCCAAGGGGAATAGATTTGTCAACTATTATCAACTTGACTGAAGAAACAAAGAGACATTACCCCTATGGTTCTCTTGCGGCAAACCTTATAGGCTTTGTTAGTGGCTCTGAACATTCGACGAGTGATGTTGGTGTGTGCGGAATCGAGGCTGTATACGAAAACGTTTTGAAGGGTGTGAACGGAAAAATCGTTAAAGCTGCTGATGGACGAGGAAATGATATTGCATATAAATATGAAACGTATATAGATGCCAAGGACGGTCAAAATATAATTTTGACAATCGATATAACTGTACAGGCTATTCTTGAAAAATATCTTGAAGAGGCTTATTATGATAACGGTAAACCTGCTGGCGGTGTCGCTGGAATTATAATGGATGTAAATAGCGGTGCGGTACTTGCGTCAGCTAAATTTCCTTCGTTTAATTTGAACGAGCCAAGAAAATTAGGCGATGTGTATCAGAAGGAATACGATGCCTTCATCAAGGGCGAAGCTCTTGAATACCCTGAGGGCGAAAAGCGAGATAAAGCGATAAATGATAAGCTTGTTCAGTTGTATTCATCTCAATGGAGCGATAAGGTTGTAATGGAAACCTATGAGCCTGGCTCAACCTTCAAAATATTCACCGCTGCCGTTGCGTTGGAAGAAGGTGTTGTTTCGACTAATAGCTCGTTCACTTGTACATCTTCCGCTGTAGTAGTTGGCGGTTGGCCAATTCATTGCCATAAAGCAGGTGGTCACGGTCCACAGTCTTTTGGTGAGACCTTGCAAAATTCCTGTAACCCTGCGTTTGTGGAATGGGGATTTGAAATTGGAAAAACAAAGTTTCTTGAATATTATGAAGCTTTTGGTTATACGGATAAATCGGGAACAGATATGTATGCCGAGTCAAAAACTGTGTATTTCAAAACAACTGGAAACCAGTTTGAACAAACAGAACTTGCAACTTATTCCTTCGGTCAGACCTTCAGAACAACGATGGTTCAGCAAATCAGAGGTGTTTCAACTGTAGCAAACGGAGGTACACTTGTAACCCCACATGCTTGTATGGGAACGTGCGATGCAAACGGAAACCTGTTGGAACGTTTCCAGTTTGAATCAACCCTTCAGGTTATCTCCAAGCAGACGTCAAATACTATTTTGTCTATTCTCGAAGAAGGTTCAACAATGGGAACAACTAAAAACGCAACTGTGGCAGGATATTCAATAGCTGCTAAAACAGGAACTTCCCAGAAAAGAGACCAGAAAGATGAGAACAAATATATTGGTTCTTGCGTTGCTTTTGCACCTGCTGAAGATCCACAAATATCAATCCTTATAGCTATTGACGAACCAAGCGCAAGGGATTCAAATGGTGGTCTTATTTTCTACGGTGGTGTTGTTGCCGCCCCTGTTGTGTCAAAGGTTTTAACTGAGGTATTGCCTTATATGGAAATACCCAAGAGTGATGATGAAGCACCTGAAAATATAAAGGTGGAAAATTTTACTGGTTATTCTGTTGTATCTGCAAAAGGAAAAATAGAGAAAAGTGGACTTAATTGTAAAGTCGTTGGAACTGGAGATAAAGTGTTGTCACAAATGCCCTTGGCTGGCGAGAAGATAATCGAGGGAAGTACAGTGACGATTTACACGGAAGAAACCGAAAAAGAATACGTTATCGTTCCCAAACTTGTGGGAAAAAGATACGATTCTGTAAAAAAATCCCTTGATGGAAAAGGACTCAACTTGAAATATGCTGGAGCATATACAGGCGCTGGAACTCCAAAAGCTGTTTCCCAGTCAATTCCAGAGGGAACGAAGGTCGAAAAAGGAACGGTTGTTGAGGTAGAATTCTTCTATGACGGAATTTTCGGTTGATTTTAATAATAATTAACGTAAAGTAGGAAATTGCAATGATATATAACTCTTTGGAACTTGCAAATGCTTTGTCTGGAACTTGTAGTGAGGAGTTCGATAAAGATAAACTTATAAGGAAAGTCTCTTCTGATAGCAGAGCTATTGTGGGAGAGGGAAACCTTTTCGTAGCCTTGAGAGGCGATAGATTTGACGGTCATTCATTCGTTGAAAAGGTAACTGAGGGTGGAAACAATTTCGCTCTCGTTGAAGACGAAAAATATATGGGAAGAAATACCATATTGGTTAAAGACGTCAGAAAAGCGTTGTATGATGTGGCTTGTTCGTATAGAGAGAAATTTCTTGCTGATAAAAAATGTGTTGCTGTAACAGGAAGCGTTGGAAAAACATCTACTAAGGAATACGTTAATGCTGTTATTGCATCAAAATATAGGGTGTATAAATCACCAGGCAACCATAATAGCTATACGGGACTTCCAATGGTTATGCTTAATTGCGACGGGAAATGTGATTATCTCGTCTTGGAGCTGGGTATGAATACAGCGGGGGAGATTGAAAAGCTGTCTCACCTTGTAACCCCCGACGTGGGCATAATAACAAATATCGGATGGTCTCATAGCGAATACCTTGGTGGCAGAGATAAGATTTATAAAGAAAAGCTTGATATAACTTCTGGAATGAAAAACGGTATACTCGTGGTTAACGATGATGACGATATGCTGTCGGGAAAAATAGAAAAAGGCTGTGAAATAATCCGTTGCTCTGTGAGTAACCCAAATGCTGATTTTTATGCAAAGGATATAGTTGTTGAAAACGGAATAATATCTTTTACAGTTGATGGTAAAAAGCTTGTTATAAGACAGGCAGGTGTCCATAACGTTAAAAATGCACTTTTGGCATACGCAGCAGGTGTGTGTTCTGGTGTGGGGCGTGATGAAGCCTCAGAGGCTCTCGCTTCGTTGAAGGCATCAGAGGGCAGAATAAAAGTCAGAGAGGGAAAAAATGGCTGTACCGTAATCGAGGATTGCTATAATGCATCCCCGGAATCTATGAAAGCGGCATTGGAATTCCTTGGAAACAGTAAAAATAATAAGATAGCCGTCCTCGGTGATATGCTTGAGCTGGGAGACGAAAGCGAGCGACTTCACGAAGAAGTGGGAAAATATGCAGCTTCTTGTTGTGATGAACTGTTTTGCTATGGTGATTTGGGCAGGTTTATCGCAAAAGGCGCAGAGAATGCAGGACATAAAAACGTTCAGTTTTATGATTTTGAAAAACGTGATGAGTTTGTCAGAGCCTTGAGCTTGAGAGCTGCAAATAGTACAGTTTTGTTTAAAGCAAGTAATAGAATGAGATTTCCCGAAATTATAGAGAAAATGGGGATTTAAATTTCGTGCTGTTAGTATAATATAGTCTTAAAAGGATAATAACGGAGAAAACTAAAATGAGCTTGACTTATAAAACGTGCCTTGCGTTTGTTGTTGCGTTTGGCGTAACCGCTTTGTTGCTGAAAATATTTATTCCTGTGCTGAGAAAGGCAAAGCTTGGACAGAAAATACTTGAAATAGGACCTTCTTGGCATAAATGTAAAGAGGGAACACCTACAATGGGCGGTTTGTTCTTTATGATAGGAATATTCGTCGCCGCAGGTATTTTTCTGCTTCCGTTTGATATAAAAAATAAAGACTATTCGCTTTTGATACATATGCTTTTTGCATTGTCTTATGGACTTGTGGGATTTATTGACGATTACGTGAAATTGTTCAAAAAGCAGAATAAAGGTCTGACACCTATCCAAAAACTTGCAATTCAAACCGTTGCAACAGTTGTCTATCTCGTCTTGCTTGTGGAGCTTGATTATGTGGATACAACCTTGAAGATTCCATTCTTAAATGACCTTGACCTTGGAATCTTCTATTATCCCGTTTGTACACTTGCGATTATGTATCTTGTTAATTGTGCCAATTTGACAGACGGAATAGACGGACTTGCAGGAAGTGTTTCAGCGGTAATCTTTTTGTTTTTCGCATTGTTGGCATATAGATTGTTTTTGGTAACCCACGAAAGCCTTTTTGTCCTCGCTGTCGCTTCTGTGGGAGCTATGCTTGGATTCTTGGTTTTCAATTTCCATCCTGCAAAAGTGTTTATGGGCGATACAGGATCGCAGTTCATCGGTGCGTTGGTTGTTGGAATGTGCTTCTGGGTGAATGCGGGGGTATGGTCAATAATCATTTGCTTTATATACCTTATTGAAGGCATATCCGTAATACTTCAAGTGGGATCGTTTAAGCTTACAGGAAAACGAATTTTCAAAATGGCACCAATACATCATCACTTCGAAAAGAGTGGCTGGAGCGAGGTCAGAATAGTTTTCGTTTTCTCGGTTGTAACCGCACTTTTCTGTGCACTTACTTACTTTTTGTTCTCATAAAAAATGAGATGGAGGAAATATGTTCAAGAAAAAAAAGAATAATACAGAAATCAGTAAAAGAAATACATCCCTTTCCTCCAGCTTGGAAACTGGTTTGTCGGAGTATAAACCACAGGAGAAGCTTGTCAGAATTATAGGAGAAGTTGATAAACCCTTCTTGATTCTTGTGCTTTTGCTTGTTGGTATTGGTATAATAGCCGTCGCAAGTGCAAGTTATTCCTATGCAGAAATGACTCAGGGCGATAGCTTCTTTTTCACGAAGAAACACGTTGCTTTTGCAATCGTTGGCGTTTTTGCAATGATTGGAGCGTCTTTTATAGACTATAGAACCTTTAAAAAACTAAATAAATGGATTCTTGCAGGTGCGTTTTTCCTTTGTGCATTGATTTTGACTCCACTTAAACATACAAGCGGTGGCGCAACCCGTTGGATAAACCTTGGTTTTACAACCTTCCAGCCATCTGAGGTGCTGAAATTTGCCGTAGTTGTCGCTTGTGCAACCTATGCGTCAGATGCAAAGGAAAAAATCAAGAGCTTCAAATGCCTTGGATTTTACGTTTTGATTTTTGGAGCTGCCGTTTTGTGCCTTGTTATTCAGCCTCATATTTCTTGTATGATTATTATCTGTTTGCTTGTTGCCTGTATGATGGTAATGAGTGGTGTAAGACCATTATATATTGGAGGATGCGGTGCTGTTGCCATAGGCGTCGGTGCATTGGGAATAACTCTTTTCCCACATGCATTGTCAAGACTTAACGTTTGGTTTAATCCCTTCGACCCCCTTTATTTCAAGAACGATGGTTGGCAACCTGCTCAGTCACTGTTCGCTATAGCATCAGGCGGTGTGTGGGGAGTAGGACTTGGACAGAGTAACCAGAAGGATGGATATATCCCCGAACCACAGAATGACTATATTTTCTCGGTAATATGTGAGGAAATGGGATACGTGGGCGCAGTAGCAATAATGCTTATCTTTGCAGCGCTTATATGGAGAGGAATGTATATTGCTAAAAAAGCACCAACGGTTTTCTCTGGACTTCTTGTTGCAGGGATAGTGTGCCAGATAGGAATCCAGACTTTGTTGAATATCGCAGTTGTGTCCAATACTTTACCAAGTACAGGAATAAGCCTTCCATTTCTGAGCTACGGCGGAACTTCACTTTTGATTTTGCTGTTTCAGATGGGAGTTATACTTTCTGTGTCGAGACACTCAATAGTTGAACAGGGGTGATAATATGAATAAATCGGATAAAAGAATAAGAGTTGTCTTTTCGTGCGGAGGTACGGGAGGACATATATATCCTGCTATTTCCATAGCAGATTGTATTAAAAATAAATATCATAATGCTGAAATTCTTTTCGTTGGAAGTAAGCGAGGAATGGAAAAGAAGCTCGTTGAAGAAGCTGGATATAAGATTGAAACAATCGATATTCAGGGCTTTACAAGAAAATTGACACTTTCCAATATTGCAACGGCTTTCAAGGCTATGACAAGTGTAAGCAAAGCTAAAAAGCTTATTTCAAAATTTATGCCCGATGTTATAATTGGAACGGGTGGATATGCAAGTTGGGCTGCTGTGAGAGCAGGGGAGAAAATGGGAATACCAACCCTTATCCATGAACAGAATGCATATCCTGGTATGACAACGAGAAAGCTTTCCAAATCCGCTGATAAGGTTTGCCTTAGCTATGAGGAGAGCAGAAAGTATTTTGAGGATGCAAAAGGCAGTATAATAATGACAGGTAACCCTGTTTCTCCCAAGCTCTATGGGTATGAATACAGAGTAAATCGTGCTGAAATGGGAATCTCACCTGAGAAAACTTTCGTACTGTCTTTCGGCGGAAGCCTTGGTGCTACCTGTATAAACGATAACGTCTTGAATATGGTTAAAAAATTGCTTGACAATAATCCGGATTTGATTTATCGTCATGTTTCTGGAAGGCGAGATTATAAGCGCTGTCTGGAGCTTGCCGCAGAAAAAGGACTTGACAAATACGATAATTTCTGTTTATATGAATATATGTATGACTTGCCAAAACAAATGTCTGCAGCAGACGTTGTTATTTCTCGTGCAGGAGCTATAACCATAACAGAAGCATCGTTTTTGGGTAAAGCATCCATTCTGATACCGTCTCCCAACGTTGCAGAAAACCACCAGTATAAAAATGCACGAGTTCTTGAAAAAGCAAATGCCGCTGTTTTAATCGAGGAAAAGAATCTTACTCCCGATAAGCTTTTCGAAACAGTTAATGAGCTTGTGAATGACGTTGAAAAGAGAAGAACGTTCGAAAACAATATAAAGAAGTTTGCATCCGTATCGGCTGTCGAGCATATTGTAAAGGAAGCAGTAGATTTAATAAAATAATAAAGGCATAAGATGGATAAAGGAACAAATTACGAAAAAATTCGTGAAACTCATCAGATAGAAAATGCAAGACAAAAGAAAATACGCAGAAGAAGATTGAGCTATGCGTTGCTTTTTCTTCTGATAGTGGGTGCTTTCTTTTTTCTGTGTTATAAATATCTGTTTAAAATAGTAAGCATAGAATATGTAGGTAACGAGTATTATACAGCCGAAAAGCTTTCGGAAGCCTTTGGTGTGAAAGAGGGGGATAGACTTTTCTCTTATTCAAAAAAAGAGATGGAAGAACACCTTCTTGATTCGTTTCCGTATCTTTCAGAATGTGAGATAAAAAGAACCGTCCCTGATAAAATAACTGTTACAGTGTCTGAACGAACTGCAATAATGTATACCTGCGTTTTTGAAAAATATGTGGTGTTTGATAAGGATATGTACGTTCTGGAGATAACAGAGAAAAAACCAGTAGAGCTTCTTGAGGTGAAATTTAATGAGGAGATTCTCGTTAAATGTGTGCTTGGTGAACAGATTTTGTTTAAGGACGAAAGAAGTGGCAAGGGGATTTATAGGGTGTATGAAGCCTTGTCAAGCTCACCTGCGTTTGTAGATACTAAATATCTTACCGTTGAAAGCAGATTTGATTTCTATTTGCAGTACGGAGAAAATTTGCAGGTATATCTGGGTGACAGTATGGAATGTCCTGCGAAGCTTTTGTTCTTTTGGGGAATAAAAGAGAAGCTCCCGCAAGGAAGTAAGGGGAGAATTGACGTTTCCAACCCATCAGAGGGATATTTCAAAGAAAATTATTTGGATTAATGATGATAGATAATCGGATTTCGTCATTTTTTGGATGTTAGAGGCGAGTTTGATCATAAAAAAAGTGAAAAAAATATAAAAAAATCAAAAAAAGCTCTTGCAATTATTGAGAAAACATATTATAATA
>JAEIGA010020601.1_pt1 | contig 10053 bp, 13 predicted proteins | sample 9270691 | NCBI WGS metagenome assembly JAEIGA01 (sample SAMN17057246, study PRJNA624740) | gut metagenome | biome: biome; isolation source: fecal sample | host: Bos grunniens | place: China: Xizang | collected 2019
CCGGCAATAACGGCTTTTCTTAAAGCTTTATTCATTGGAAATAGTCCTTTCAAAAGTATTATCAGAAAAACAGCTTGCAGGATCGCTGCAAGCTGATAAATTAGTTACTTATCGTTGAGGCAGGCGATGCCGGGAAGCTCGATACCTTCGAGGAATTCAAGAGAAGCGCCTCCGCCGGTGGAGATGTGAGTCATTTTGTCGGCGAAACCGAGTTTGATGACGGCAGCTGCGGAATCTCCTCCGCCGATGATGGAGATGGCACCGCTGTCGGCAACTGCTTTAGCAACGGCGATAGTACCGTTTGCGAAGTTAGCCCATTCGGAAACACCCATAGGACCGTTCCAAATTACAGTTCCGGCAGAAGAAACAGCCTCAGCGAAAATCTCGGCAGTACGAGGACCGATATCGAGTCCCATCCAACCGTCGGGAATGTTATCGGAGTCAATGGTCTGGAAGTTAGCGTTTTCATCGTACTTATCAGCAACAACGTTATCAACGGGGATAAGGAGGTTAACCTTTTTCTCTTCGGCCTTTTTGAATATCTCGCGAGCGAGCTCTATTTTATCGACCTCGCAGAGAGAGGAACCGATATTGTAGCCCTTGGCAGCAATGAAGGTGTAAGCCATACCGCCGCCGATGATGAGGGTATCGACTTTCTCAAGGAGATTGTTGATAACACCGATCTTATCGGAAACCTTAGCACCGCCGAGGATGGAAACGAAAGGACGCTTGGGATTAGCAAGAGCGCCGCCCATAACACTGATCTCTTTCTGAATGAGGTAGCCGCAAACAGCGGGAAGATGGTCTGCAACACCGGCAGTAGAGGAGTGAGCTCTGTGTGCGGAACCGAAAGCATCGTTAACAAAGATATCGGCAAGAGCCGCAAATTTCTTGGAGAGTTCGGGATCGTTTTTAGTTTCGCCCTTTTCGAAGCGAACGTTTTCGATGAGAGCGATCTCGCCGTCCTTTAAGGAAGCGCTGACAGCAACAGCGTCGGGACCAACAACATCCTTAGCCATCTTAACGGGCTTGCCGAGCAGTTCGGAAAGACGAACGGCAACGGGAGCGAGAGAGAACTGAGGATCAGGACCATCCTTGGGACGACCGAGGTGGGAGCAAAGAATTACTTTTGCGCCGTTATCAACGAGGTAAGAGATAGTTTTAAGGGACTCCTTAATTCTTTTGTCGTTGGTGATAACGCCGTCCTTGAGGGGAACGTTGAAATCGCAGCGTACGAGTACGCGCTTGCCGGATACGGAAATATCCTCGATACTTTTCTTGTTAAGTGCGTTCATATACATATTCCTTTCAAAAAAGATTGTTAAAATTAAAACTAATAATATTTTATAACAAAGGGAAAAAATTTGCAATAGTACAGAGGAAGAAAAGATGAAAAAATGAAAAGAAAAAAAGTAAAAAAATAAAAAAAAGTTAAGGAGGAGCAGGAGGAAAATTTAAAATGACTGAGCGGCGATTCTACTTATTTAACAATATAGATAAATATAAAATGTGCAAAATTGTGGAAAATATTATAATAGAAAAAGCGGGGAGAAAAAAATGAAAATAGTATGTGAAAAAAGGAGAAGTTTGGGAGTGCAATACCGTGCCGAATTGTGAGGAATAGCCAAAAAGATAAAAAGATAAATACAATAAGGCAAATTTGAAATTGGGTGGAGTCTGAGTAAAATTATAGATACAGAAGAAAGAGAGGCAGATAGAAATGAGTATGAAAAAGAGAGATAAGATAACGTACAATGTGGTGGTAATCGGACTGATGGCGGCGGTATGCTTCGCGACTACGTTTTTCTTCAACATAAAAATACCGACGCCTGCAGGAGCAACAATGCTTAAAATAGGAAATATATTCTGCTTGATGGCGGGAATGTTGTTCGGCGGATGGCGCGGCGGACTTGCAGCGGGAATCGGTTCGTTTATATTTGACCTGACTGATCCGATGTTTGTAGCAACATCACCCTTTACACTGGTATTTTTCTTTATAATGGCGTTTGTCTGCGGAGCGGTATCACACATGGGCGGAAGATGCGGAAAGAGTGTGGTATTCAATGCTGTCGGAGCCACATTGGGAGCAGCAGCATATTTTGTGCTTAATATAGGAAGAAGCGTAGTGGAGCTTGTGCTTGCAGGAAGTAACGTCGGAGCGGCAATAGTATCGTGCTCGACGAGAATGGTCACATCGGGAATAAATGCGGTAATAGCGATAATTGCAGCGACAGCGATAGCGCCTGTAATACGCCTTGCGCTTTCGAAGCTCGGAGTATTTGAAAAGATGGGAATAAAGTGAGTTTGAAAGAAGATAAATAGAGGCGACGGTAGGGATGCTGTTGTGCCGGAAATTCAAATTACCGAAGCTAATGAAAAAGCTGAATATTGATATACATAAATAAGGAAAAAGGCTCCGAACGAAAAAGTCGGAGCTTTTTTGTTGAATATAGCGGTTTTAATGAGGGGGGAATGTGTGGTATAATGCCGATAGAACAGTAAGCGTGGGGAAGTGAGAGAATGAGCGAAAAAGACGAGAGATATATGAGAAGGGCGCTTGAGCTCGCCGATATTGCGGGGGAGCTTGGAGAAGCGCCTGTCGGAGCAGTTGTCGTCTGCGGAGGAGAGATAGTCGGAGAAGGGTATAACCGACGGGAAACGGATAAAGGAGCAACGCTGCATGCAGAGATAATAGCAATAGAGGAGGCGTGCAGGAGGATAGGTGATTGGCGGCTTTCGGAGTGTGAGCTTTATGTAACACTTGAGCCGTGTCCGATGTGCGCGGGAGCAGCCCTTAATGCGAGGCTGAAAAGGGTAGTTTACGGAGCGGCGGATGAAAAGTACGGCTGCTGCGGAGGGCATATAAATTTATTTGAGTTTGGTTTTTGGAGCCGTCCGGCGATAAAGAGCGGAGTGTTATCTGAGGAGTGCGAAAAGCAGTTAAAGTTGTTTTTTGATAATATAAGAGAAAAATAGATTGGTAAGGAATATTGCGCAACGGAGAATAAAGTGGTATTATATCGGCAAGGAGAACGAGGAGAAAGGAGTCCGAACAATGAAGATAGTAATAGCCGGAGACGGTAAAGTGGGATATACTTTAAGTGAGCAGCTGTCCAAAGAGGGACATGATATAGTAGTAATAGACAGTAATCCGCAGGTACTTCAGGAAGTGCTTGATACTCTTGACGTAATGGTGGTAAACGGAAATGCAGCGAGTCTTGAGGCGCAGAAAAAGGCGGGAGTTGAAACGAGCGACCTTGTAATAGCGGCGACATCCTCTGACGAGATAAATCTGCTCTGCTGCGTGCTTGCGAGGAAGCTTGGGTGTAAGCATACTATATCGAGGGTGAGAAATCCGGAATATATCGAGCAGGTACAGTTTTTGCGCGAGGAGTTCGGACTTTCGATGACGATAAATCCGGAGCTTGCGGCGGCGCGGGAAATATTCAGACTTATACAGTTTCCGTCCTTTTTGAAGAGGGATTCCTTTGCGAAGGGAAGAGTCGAGCTGGTGGAGCTGAAGGTAGGCGAGGAAAGTGCGCTTGCGAATAAACAGCTTGACCAGATACATGAGGTATTTAAAACGAGAGCGCTTGTGTGTGCAGTAGAGAGGGAGGAAAAGGTATACATACCGAACGGAAACTTTACATTAAGAGCAGGGGATAAAATAACGGTAACGGCACCGAGGAGCTCGCTTGCGATAATGCTGAAGAATTTGAAGGAAACGAATTATAAGATACACAGCGTAATGATGATAGGCGGCGGAAGGATAGCGGAATATCTGAGTGAGGACCTGATAGGAAGCGGAGTAGCGGTAAAGATAGTAGAAAAAGACGAAGCGAGATGTATAGAGCTTGCAGAGAAGCTTCCGGGAGCCATAATAATAAACGGAGACGGTTCCAAGCAGGAGCTTTTGATAGAAGAAGGAATAAAGAGTACGGATGCGGTAATAACCTTGACGGACTTCGACGAGGAAAATCTGATAATTTCGATGTTTGCGGATTATATAGGAGCCCCTAAAACGATAACCAAAATAAACCGTACCGAGTACAGCCATCTGTTCAAGGACAGAGGAATCGGAAGCGTAGTGAGTCCGAAGCAGCTGACGGCGCACGAAATAATAAGGTATGTAAGAGCGATGGGGAACACCAGCGGCGGAGCGGTAAGAACGCTTCACAGAATAGTTGACGAAAAGGCGGAAGCGCTTGAATTTGAAGCGGTGGGAACCACGAGGAATCTGGGGATTCCGCTGATGAAGCTGAAGCTGAAAGAGGACATACTGATAGCCTGCATAAACAGAAGGGGCAAGGTGATCATACCGAAGGGCAGCGATACCATAGAGGAAAAGGATATAGTTGTAGTGGTCACGAATGCCGAAAGGACTATATATGACCTTAATGATATCTTTGCGGATGAAACGAAAGAGGCTTAAGAGGTAGTAAGTATAATGAATATACGGATAATAGGGAACTATGTTGGGCAGGCATTGCGGGTCGAGTGGCTGTTTATGATACCGGCACTGATTTTATCGCTTGTGTTTTGCGAATGGTATTCGGCGATAGGTTTTGCGGTAACGGTAGCGGCACTTGTACTTGTGAGCGTTGGACTTTCGAGGGTAAAAGTCGAAGAGAGAACGATATACACGCGAGAAGGCTTTGTAATAGTAGCGCTTTCTTGGATAAGTATGTCGCTTTTCGGAGCGTTGCCGTTTTTTATAATCGGAGCGATACCGAATTATATTGACTGTATATTTGAAACGGTGTCGGGCTTTACAACTACGGGAGCAAGTATATTGCGGGATGTAGAAGCAATGCCGAGGAGCCTGCTTTATTGGCGAAGCTTTACTAACTGGCTGGGCGGAATGGGAGCGATAGTATTTTTACTTGCGATATCGCCGAAGGAAAAGACGAAAGGCTCCCTCAGAATACTGCGAGCGGAAAGCCCCGGACCGATAGTGGGAAAGCTTGTGCCGAAGATAAGGAGTACCGCACTGCTTTTGTATAAAATATACATAGCGCTGACGGTGCTTGAAATGATAATGCTGATAGCGGGCGGAATGCCGGTGTTTGAAAGTGTGTGTCATGCTTTTTCGACGGCGGGAACCGGCGGATTTTCGGTAAAGAATGCAAGCATCGGAGCATACGACAGCGACTATATACAGATAGTGATAGGCGTATTTATGCTGCTTTTCGGAATAAATTTCAACGTATTTTATCTTCTTTTGATAAGGAAGATAAAGCAAGCGCTTTTCAATCAGGAACTCAGACTCTATTTGGGAATAGCGGCATTTTCGACAGCAGCGATAACGATAAATACACTCAGTATGTTTGATAATGTCGGAGAAGCCTTAAAGCACGGCTTTTTTCAGGTATCATCAATAATGACAACGACGGGATTTGCTACAACTGATTTTAATTTGTGGCCCGAGTTTTCGAAATGCTTACTTGTTGTTTTGATGATACTCGGAGCGTGCGCGGGATCCACCGCGGGTGGAATAAAGATGGCGCGACTGCTTATACTGCTGAAATCCTTCCGCAATACGATACAGCGGATGATACATCCGAGAAGTGTTAAGATAATAAAGATAGACGGCGAGGTAACGGAAGAGAGTACGGTCAGAGAGGTAACGGTATTTATGACTGCGTACGTAATGATATTCGGAGCGTCTATCCTTGCGGTATCGCTTGATAATTTTGATTTTGAAACGACGGCAACGGCTGTGGTGGCAACGCTCAACAATATCGGTCCGGGATTGGGACAGGTGGGTCCGACGGGAAATTTTGCCGATTTTTCGATATTCAGCAAGATAGTCCTTTCGCTTGATATGCTGATAGGACGACTTGAGATATTCCCGATGCTGATGCTTGCGGCGCCGTCGATGTGGAAAAGAGAAAAGTAAAATTAACATAAAAAACAGGAACTCCCTTGCTGAGAGGCAAGGGAGTTTTATCATATTTCGACGATGTTGGTGAGAATACCCGATGGGGAGATATCAATGATACCGTAGGTCTTTTTGCCGAAGGAACCTGAGCGCAAGGAGCCCGGATTCATAATATAAAGGTCGTTTTCGTAGCTGTTATAGGGAGTGTGGGTGTGTCCGAAAAGGAGAATGTCCGCGCCGACTGCTTTAGCGCGGGATATAGCGCGGGAGTAGGACTCTTTGACTCCGAAGATGTGTCCGTGGGTAAAGAAGATGCGCTTTCCGCCGAAGGATACCTCATCGAAATCGGGAGCGGTGGGGAAAAAGTCGCAGTTACCGCAAACACAGCGCAGATTAATTTGAGGGTATACGGAGAGCAGGTCATCGGTATCTCTCAGTCCGTCACCGAGGAAAATAAAAAGAGCGGTATCGTCGAGATGTTTTGAAACGACATTTTCCAAAGCAGAAAAATTACCGTGGGAATCAGAAAAAACAACGGCTCTCAAAGGAAGTCCCCCTTAAATGCAAAAGAATAAAGAAAAGAGTTTTGACATAAGTATTTAATGAAACATATTATATAATGATTCCTAAAAATATACAAGTGAAAGTAGGCGAAAAGAGTGAGTGATGGATTAAATTTGACGCCGGCGCAGAAGCAGATGTTTTTGTTGGCGGCGAGCAAGAAGTTGGGAATAAGTCCGAATGTTTTGAAGGAAAAATTAGAAAACGGAGAGATAAAGAGTACCCTTGAAAAGAGCGGGCAATTTCAAAGTATAAATAAGTTAATGAATGATAAAGGAGCGCTGGAAAGGTTATTGGCATCTGAGCAGGTGAAAGAGCTGATAAAGAGAATGAAAGAGGGTAAATAGTAGATGGAAGATCTGTCGATGGCGCTGAATGAGCTGCTTACGAGCGAGGAAGGAATGAAAAAGCTGGGGGAAGTAGCAGGACTTTTGGGGCTCGGCGGCGAAGAGGGCAAAAAGTCCGAGGAATCGTCACGGGATGAAAACGGTAATGCTCTTTTAAGCGGACTTTTAGCGTCATTGGCAGGAGAAAGCGGTGAAGAAAACGGACTTGGCGGAATAGATATGGGCAAGATAATGATGCTGCTTTCGAAGCTGAAGGAAGAGGATAAAAACATATCGCTGCTGAATGCGCTGAAGCCTCACCTGAAGGACAATAAAAAGGTAGACGAGGCGATAAAGATACTTAAGATACTAAGGGTACTTCCGACCATAAAAGAGATGGGGATATTGGACGGTGGTTTATTTTGATGTGGCAGAAAAATTTCTATACAGGTGAAGAGCTTGAGAGAATGAAGAGCGATGCGGAGAAAAGAGTACGGGAGATGCGGGAGCGCACACAAAAGATAAGCACAGAGGGAAGCTCGAAGGGTAATAGTGAGAAAAAGCAAAATGCGGCAGTAAAGGAGGAGAGTAAGAAGCAGGTAGTTATAGGGTCCTCAAGCGGCATTGCGCAAGGACTTCAAGGGCTGCTTAAAAATCTTGCGATTGACGAAGAGAAGCTTGTTGTGGTACTTCTCATACTGGTTTTGATGCGCGAAAAAGCGGATTCAAAATTGATACTTGCATTGGTGTGGATATTAATATAAAATTTAGGTGTAAGGAAGAATAAACGGAGAGGTAGTAATGTCTAAAACAGAGGATAGGATATTTAAACTGGCGAAGGAGTGCGGATTTTCCGATGTGGGAATTTGCCACTACAGCGATGTTTTGCCGCTTTTAAAATGCAGCGGTATGAGAAGAATACCCGAAAACGCAGAGAGTGTAATAGTCGGAGTTTTTGCATACGGCGGTGAAGAGGGAATAAAGGAGCGCAACGTCGCGGAATACGCCGTGTTTGACGACTACCACATTATCGTAGGGAATATACTTGAAAAGCTGAAAAATGAGCTTGAAAAGATTTACCCGGAGGAGAGCTTTGAAGCATTTGTGGACAATTCCCCTATTGATGAGCGCAGAGCAGGGGTACTTGCAGGACTCGGTGACGTGGGCAAAAACGGACTTCTGATACATAAAAAATACGGAATGAGAATTTTTATAGGAGAGATAGTAACGAGCTTAAAGCTTGAGTGTAACGAGAAGCCAAGTGAGAAGCTTTGTGACGGGTGCGGAGCGTGTATAAGAGGGTGTCCTGCGGGAGTACTCGGAGAAAACGGAAGGGATATGAGCAGGTGTCTTTCGGGAGTAACTCAGAGAAAAGGGGAGTTAGCTGAAGAAGAAAAGGAGCTGCTCCGAGCATGCGGAAAGGTATGGGGATGCGATGAGTGTATAGAAGCGTGTCCGAAGAACAGAGAAAGAGCAGGAGCAAAAGATGCGGGAATGTCTGAAGCTTTGCGCAGAAAGGACCCGAAAGTAACCTTTGAAAATTACCGTGAACTGCTTTGCAGGAAAGCGTATGGATACAGAGGAGAGAGGGTAATGCGCAGGAATCTTGAGATAATTTACGGAGAAGAAGAGAAGTTTGAAAAATAAGTAAAAAATGTATAGTAATTTGGGAAGAAAAATGTTAAAATAAAAATAGAGGTCTGTAAGGAGGCGCGAAAAATGAAAATGATATTAGCGATAGTATCGAGCGACGACAGCTCGGCTGTAGCTTCCGGACTTATGAATGAGGGATTTTCCGCTACTAAGCTTGCAACGACGGGCGGATTTTTGATGTCGGGGAATACAACTTTTTTGGTTGGAATTGATGACGAGCAGGTAGATAAAGCGATAGAGATAATAGGGAAATGCAGTAAAAAGAGAAAACAGATGGTATCGAATATGGCGTACGGAGTGGAAAGTCACGCAAATTTTCCGATAGAAGTAACGGTTGGCGGAGCGACGGTATTCGTGCTCAGCGTAGACAGATTTGAGAAGCTGTAATGAATGTAAGGGAAGAGAAATGATGTCGGGAGAATATCTTGATACAAGTCGCAAGAGGGTAATAGAAGCCGGAAGGGCGGGGAGCGGTCATCACGCTTTGTTAATAGAAGGAAACAGAGGGAGCGGAAGGTACACGACCGCGAAGCTGACGGCGTGTGCTATGCTTAATTGCGGAAAAGATGAACTGATAGTAAAGGGAATACACCCCGATGTTATAACGATAAAAGCGGGGAAAATAGATAAGATAAGGGAAATGAAGAGCGATGCAGCGGTACTACCGAATGAAGCGGAGCGAAAGGTGTATATTATAAGGGACGCTCAGAATATGACGGTAGAAGCACAGAATGCGTTTTTGAAGTTGCTTGAGGAACCGCCTAAGCACGTTGCATTTATATTAACGGCAGACAACCGAGCGAAGCTGTTGGAAACGATTCTTTCGAGAGTAGCGGTGTTCGGAATAGATAATTTTTCGGTAAGAGAGTGTGCGGACATACTGAGGAAAAAGCTTGGGAAATCGGAAGGAATAGAAGAGGCGTCGGAGCTTTTTGAGGGTAATATCGGACTTGCCGAGGAAGCGCTTAAGGACGGAAAACTTATCGAAGACGCAAAGCACGGACTTGAGCTTATAGACAGTGTGTATGCACCGTACGGTTGGGACACATTGCGGATAGTATCAATGTACGAAAAGGACAAGGAGCGGTTCAAAGCATTTTTGGATATGCTGAGGATGCAGTGTGTAAAGATAGCGGCGGATAAAGCGCTGGGAAGGGAAAATGAAGCGAGAAGGGTACGCAAAGAGATAAAAGCGGAGGACTTGCTTAAGATAGCAGAGATAGCGGAGAGTACCAAAAAGGATATAGAAATGAATGGTAATTTTCCGCTTGTGATAACGATGTTTTGTGCAAAGATAAGGAAAGTGAAAGGATAGCAGGATATGGCAGAGGTAATAGGAGTAAAATTCAAGGAAGTCGGAAAGATGTACTATTTTGATCCTGAGGGAGTAAAAGTACCTGAGGGAGCATGGGTAGTAGTAAAGACCGCGCGAGGAGTAGAGTGCGGAATAGTGGCGATGTCGAATAAGGATGTAAATGAAAACGAGATAGTTAAGCCGCTGAAGAATATTGTAAGGATAGCGACTAAAGAGGACGTAGAGAAGGTAAAGGAAAATCGCATAAAAGAGCAGAAGGCGTTTGAGATATGCGAGAAGAAAATACAGGAGCACAAGCTGGAGATGAAGCTTGTTGA
>JAEIGA010020602.1_pt1 | contig 10052 bp, 8 predicted proteins | sample 9270691 | NCBI WGS metagenome assembly JAEIGA01 (sample SAMN17057246, study PRJNA624740) | gut metagenome | biome: biome; isolation source: fecal sample | host: Bos grunniens | place: China: Xizang | collected 2019
AAAGTCTTTAATGCAAAAGATTTTCTCCCTCGTTTTTGTGCAAAAATCAAACAGATATAAAAGCCCGTAGATATGGGCATACTATTGACTTTTGTGCATATATATGATATAATTACGTAAAGCTATTTTACATAGAAAGGTAGCGTGCTTATGGGAAGAATGATTGGCGCTTTTGATAATCCCGAAGAACTCGACAGACCGGACCTTAACAAGTGTCCCGACTGTGAGTGCTATTTTGAGCAGGACGAATGTCCCTTGTGCGGCAAGACCTGTCCCGAGGAGATGAGAGCGGGGAATCGCAAGAAGGTCAAGAAATTCAAATTCCGAAAAAGCTCAAATTCGCACCGGGTGGTATTTATATCGTGGTACCACTCTTGGCTAGCAATAATTCTTTTTACAATTTTTATGCCAATTATCGGCATAGTTCTTCTGATAACCAGTCCTCACAAGGCAAGATATAAGATAATTTTCATAGCTGTCATTGTGCTTGTGTTTACAGTGATTCCTTTTGCTATAATGACCATAACTCTCAACAGGATAACCAACGCCTTCACAGGAACGTCAAACCACTCCAACCTCAGTAAAGAGGAATACATATCAAGATGTAAAGAGCTTAATCTTCACTATCTCTATGATAATACCGACGACTATTTGGGTGAAATGATGCGCGTGGAGGTTGAGGTGTTGGATAAACAGCTCTTGTGGGGCAGGGTATATTATATATGTAGCTCTGTAAACGGAGGATATCCTTTCTTGCTAAGGGATTGTATGAGTAACGGTGAGGAACCCTCCGTAGGAGACAGAATCACGGTTTACGGAGAATGTGTGGGAGACCTGAAAGTCACATCAAACGGACAGATATTCAATACGATTGGCATGAATATGTTTTATTATGATCTGACAGGTGAATCAAGTCTACACGCTACTGAGTTCGTCTCACAATTGATAGCATAACACAAAATCGGCTTTAGGGTTGTCCCTGACGCCGATTTTCTTATACAAATGTTTTTTCTTCAAGTGTATTGAAAAATCAGCGGTAAAGTGTTATAATATCGGTAATACTTGTCAAACTTTCCCGAAAGGAATGAAAATATGTATCGCGAAATATCAAAATTTATCATTTACCGTGACTCTGCGGAGGATACGATTCTCCGAGAGCTTGGCAAGGTGTTCAAGGATTTTGACGCCAAAAGCGCAACAGATGACGACCTCAGAACTCGCATATACGCACAGGTTCGCCGTCTGCTTGAGGTCGCCACCAAATACGGCTTTGACAACAACCTCTGGCACAACTATCTGACGTTTCTGATAATAACGGACGAGAATCCTTTTAGCCTGACCTATGAAAAGGCGGGCGTTCAGGAGGGAACCGTCAACAGCTTTGCGATAAACGACTTTTCTGTTTTCAAGTTGCTCTTTGATTTTGATTTTTCTACTATTGAGAAAGCGCTTGATATCAACTGCTTTTCCGTTCTTTCCAACTATCAGGCGATCGCCAAAAGAGAGCAGATTTTCAACAAAAACGTAAGCGAAAAGGTGAGAGCCCTTAGCTCGCGCATTGAAAAGGCGGCGGACGGCAAGGAGATCTTCGATGTAGTGGCAGAATTTTACAAGAACTTTGGCGTAGGAATGTTCGGTCTCAACAAGGCATTCAGAATAGAGACGGACGAGCGCCTGTCCACTCTAAAATTCCGTGCAATTACCAATATGCACAAGGTATCTCTTGATGATCTTATCGGATATGAATCGCAGAAAAAAGCGCTTGTGGAGAACACAGAGGCTTTCGTCGAGGGCAGGGGAGCCAACAATCTTCTTCTCTACGGAGATAGCGGCACGGGAAAATCCACAAGCATAAAGGCAATAGTCAATCAATATTATGACCGCGGACTGCGTATGATAGAGATATATAAGCATCAGTTCGACTGCCTTTCACGTATCATATCCGAGATCAAAAACAGAAACTATCGCTTTATCATATATATGGACGACCTTTCATTTGAGGAGAGCGAAATAGAATATAAGTATCTCAAGGCTATTATTGAGGGCGGAGTCGAGACCAAGCCCGACAACGTGCTCATATACGCGACATCAAACAGACGTCATCTCATCAAGGAGACCTGGAAGGACCGTTCCGACGTGACACAGGACGGAGATATGCACCGCTCCGAGACCATCGAGGAAAAGCTTTCGCTCGTCAACCGTTTCGGTCTGTCCATAGGGTATTTCAAGCCCTCGCGCAGAGAATTTGACGATATGGTGCTTCAGCTTGCGGCGCGTTATCCCCAGATTACAATGGATAAAGAGCAGATAATCGCGGAAGCACACAAGTGGGAAATGGTGAATGGCGGCATATCGGGACGTACCGCCCAGCAGTTCGTAAACCATCTTTGCGGCACAATCACAAAATAACCAAATAAAATCGCATCAAACGGGGAGGACCAAATAGGACTTCCCCGTTGTTTTTTGTTAATAATATGTTATACCGCGAATCAAAGCGTGAAATTTTGTCGAATTTTGCTTCTTTGGCGATAATTTATTCAGGATTTCCCTTGAAAATTGTTATTGTTTATGATATAATTTATAATGGATAATAATAATGGTGTAGTGTGCCTATTTTTAGAATGGAGTAGATATGAGGATAATTCTTGCGTCAAAATCACCAAGAAGAAAAGAGATCCTTGAAAATCTCGGACTCGATTTCGATATAATGTCTGCAGATGCGGACGAAACAAGCGATATAACAGATCCTGACCGTCTTGTTATGACACTTGCCGAGAGAAAAGGTCGGGCAGTAATCGCTCTGCTTGATGAGGAGCAAAAGAAGGATTGCCTTGTAATAGCCTGCGACACCTTGGTTTACGCCGAGGGAGAATTTCTTGGAAAACCGCGTGACCGAGAGGATGCTCGGAGAATGCTTGGCTTGCTTTCGGGAAGATCGCACAGTGTTGTCAGCGGGATATATGCGTTTTACGCAGGCAGGGAAACGTGCTCGTTCGCATCGACAAACGTGCTTTTCGATAACGTTTCGGATGGCGACATTGAAAAATATCTTGATAGCGGAGAGCCCTTTGATAAGGCGGGGGCGTACGCGATCCAGGGAAAAGCGAGCGTATTTATCCGCGGCATTGAAGGGGATTACTTCAACGTAGTCGGATTACCCGTAAACCAACTGTACAAAACTCTCAAAAACTCATTTAATATCGATATCAACGACATAAAATAAATCAAGCGACGTCAAAAACACTCAGGAAAGGGGGAATCCGTCATGCCAAAGCATATAGGCCTTGACCTTGGAACGTCGAATACTCGCATGTTCGTCAAGGGCAGGGGAATAATACTTCGCTCGCCAACGGTGGTGACCGTTGATAAATATCGGGACGAGGTCGTGGCACTTGGAAAAGAAGCCAAGCAAATGATAGGAAAAACCCCCGCTAACATGGAGGCGTTCAGACCAATCAGGAACGGAGTGGTTGCCGATTTCGAAGTGGCAACTATGATGATACATGAATATTTTGTAAGAACGGAGGCACTTTCTCTGTTCAACCGTCCCGTAGTTCTCGTGAGTACTCCCGAAAACTGCACCGAGGTGGAAAGACTCGCGGTAGAAAACGCAATTTTCGCTGCGGGAGCAAAGGCGGTAGGTACAGTCAAATCCTCAATTGCCTCGGCGATCGGCGCAGGGCTGAACATTAACAGCCCCAGAGGTTGTATGATAGTAGACATTGGAGCGGGAATGACACAGGTGGCGGTTATAAGCTCGGGCGTAATAGTCAGGTCCAGAGCGGTAAAGCTCGGAGGTGACAAGCTTGACAATGCCATTATCAACAGCTTACTTTCAAAAAGGAATCTGTTTATCGGTGAAATGAGCGCGGAAATGATAAAAGTAAAGATCGGCGCGGCTGTTGAGGGCGTAAATCGCGGCGTTGCCGACGTAAGTGGAAGAAATGAGAAGCTCAAATGCGCGCAGGCCGTCAAAGTCACCACAGAGGACGTATATAACGCGATACATATGGCACTTGAGGCCATCTGTCGTACTATAATGAGCGTGCTTGAGAGCTCTCCTCCAGAATTGGCGAGCGACGTTTCGGATTTTGGAATCATGCTTGTAGGCGGGGGCGCAAATATATACGGCATCTCCGAGCTCATCACGAGAAGAACGGGACTGCGCGTCACCGTGGCAAAAAATCCTATGGACTGCGAATGTATAGGCATCGGAAAACTTATAGAAAAACCCAATATACTGCAAAGCGGAGTTCTATACAAAAACAGATAACCGCACCATCAAAGGAGACAATGTTTTGAATTATAACGATTATAACGATTATAATAACCAAAATGACAGTTTTGGGGATGACACAAAGGAAAAAATAAATTTTTCAGAATGGGGAGACGACCCTTATACGTATCCCGGAGACGGTGCACCCGTCCTTATTGATGAAGCAAAGGAAAAAAAGAATTTTTCCCGTCTCGGATTCGGGTATGCGCTTTTCTCTGTCATATCATTAGCCGCATCTCTTATAATTCAACTTGCGGTATTGCGCTTAGCTCCCGATTTTTACCAAACGACTCTGTTTATGAATATCCTCTCACCAATATCGCTATATATTTTTGCACTCCCCGTGCTTCTGATCATTATTTCATCAAGCGAGGCCAAAGCGCCGCCAAAAAGGCGTATGGGTTTTGGTGCATTTCTGGTGTTTTTGATAGTCAGCTTTGGCTGTATGTATATAGGCTCGTACATCGGCAATTTCACAATGTCAGTGATATCGTCCGTAATGAATTATGATTACAGCAACGCGCTCAATTCCATTATCGACTACGACAATCTCTGGATAACAGCTATATTTACCGTGATAGTAGCCCCCATAGCTGAGGAGCTGGTGTTCAGAAAGCTTATAATCGACCGCACCCAAAAATACGGCGGTTTTGTTTGTGTGCTTCTGTCTGCTCTTATATTTGGACTTATGCACGGTAATCTGTATCAGTTCTTCTATTGCTTTTTCTTAGGTCTTATCCTCGGATATATATATTACAGCACGGGAAAAATACACCTGACGATAGTTATCCATGCCATAATAAATTTCTTTGGCAGTATCTTCTCGGCATGGCTTTCGCCAATAGCCGAAAAAATGCTCGAGCTCACCGAGAGCTCCGACACAGAGGCTTATATTGAGTTTTTGTCTGAACACGGACTTGAGCTTCTGCTAATGTCAGGCTTCAGTATATTTATATATGCATCTATGCTTGCGGCCATAATACTGCCCATTGTTCTTCGAAAAAAGATAGTTTTGGCAAGGGGCGAGATAACAATTCCGAAAAACAGGATATTCAAAGTAGTATTTCTCAATGCGGGAATATTAGTTATGCTGATTGTGTATGCTCTTGAATTTGCTTTGAATCTTTTGCCGTTATAAAACCAAAAATCAAAAATTAAAATAATGCGGAGGTGAATTTTATGAATCTAAAAAATAAAATGCATCTCCGTATTGTTTGTATTGTGGCGATATTTGCAATAATTTGTATCGGATATTTCATTAAAATGATAAACATCGCCGCCACATCAGAGCCGCAAAAAATAAGGACCGACACGTACGAAAGGCGAGAGCCGATACAGGCGGTCCGCGGCGAGATCTACGACCGAAACGGTAACAAGTTAATTTACAACTCCTACTCATATAATCTGATATTTGATTATGACGCTATGTCTGTAACTCAAACGGGACGCAATTACGCAATCTTGGCGGCAGTAGAGGCTATAGAGAATACCGGAAACACATCTCACCGAACAGAGACAAGCTTTCCTTTTGACGGAGTCTATCCAAATTACTCATATTCATTTGAGGCAAAGGATATCGAGTCTAATATTTACTACCGACTTCTAAAGCGTATTGCCCAAAATGAGCTTGAGGACAACTCAGAAAAGCCCAAAAATGAGCTCACGGTATCATATCTTGACGAATTTTACAGATCTCAACCGCAAGAGTTTCCAACCGAGCAAGAAATAGTGGATTGGTTTCTCACAAAATACAAGCTAAATGAGACCGACGAGAACGGAAAACCTCTTTTTTCAGACAACGATATAGACAAGATCATTCGTGTCAGATACGATATGGAGGTCAATGATTTTTCTATATACAACAGATACGTCTTTGCAACAGATCTTGATGCTTCCTGCATATCATATGTGGAAGAGCTCTCATTGGCAGGAGTGGACTTCACAGTTCAGACCGAAAGAAAGTACGCTTATCCCGGATATGCCTCTCATATTCTGGGGCAAACGGGAAAAATAAGATCTGAGGACTGGGAATATTATCAGTCTCTCGGATACGACATGAACGACATTGTCGGCATCAGCGGCTGTGAATACATATTCGAGAAATATCTTCGCGGCGAGGACGGAGTTATGATCATCGTGGAGGATATGGACGGAAATATAATAGATAGCCGTATAGAAAAGCAGGCAATAGCAGGAAAAGACGTATATCTCACCATAGATATTGAACTTCAGATCGCCGCCGAGGACGGACTTGAACAAAACGTAGAAAGTCGTCCTGACGCCGAAGGAGGAGCTATCACCGCCATAGACCCCAATAGCGGCGAGGTTCTCGCGCTTGCCTCGTATCCCACGTACGACCTTACAACGCACAACGAGAATTACAACAAGCTTGTATCCGATTCACTAAAGCCTCTTTATAACCGTGCACTTGACGGACTTTACGCCCCCGGCTCCACGTTTAAGGTAGGTATGGTCGCAGCAGGAATCTCAAGCGGTACAGTGACGTCATCTACCACATTCTACTGCGGTGGGCAGTACACATATTACGACGACTATCAGCCTAAATGCTGGGTATATCCCGGACTTCATTCTCACCTTGACGCAGCGGGTGCGATATGCGTGTCCTGCAACTGTTATTTCTTTGAGCTCGGAAGGCTTATGGGAATTGAGAAAATGAATGAATATTGCTCTGCGTACGGGCTCGGTCAGTACACAGGCATAGAGCTTAATGAAAAAAAAGGAATCCTCGCGGGACCCGATTACCGTGATCAAAACGGTCTTGAGGGTTGGAAACCGGGTAACACGATAGCGGCGGCGATAGGACAGTCGGACAACCTATTCACACCTATGCAGTTATCAGTTTATATATCCACTATTCTCAACGGAGGAACTCGCTATTCGGCTCATTTACTCAAAGACGTGAGAGAATACGCAACGGGTGAGATAGTTTACAGGCAGGAGAGCCAGATACTCAGCACGGTGAAGCTTTCGTCTGATGCTCTGTATGCCGTAAAGTCTGGCATGAAAGCTATGGTGGAAAACTCGTCAACCGTGTCGTACTATATGAGAAACGTTCCTGTGACGGTAGGCGCCAAAACAGGTACCGCGCAGCTTGGCGGAAACAACACAGATAACGGTGTGTTCGTATGTGCCGCACCTTATAATGACCCCGACATCGTGGTCTCCTCGGTAATAGAGAAATCGGGAGGAGGAACTTACGCCTCCTACGCCGCCTCAAAGGTGCTTGAGGAATATTACAATTAAAAAATAGCAGAGGGTCAGCCTCTGCTATTTTTATGTTTCAAAAATATTAGATCTCGGGAATAACTACCTCGATCTCACGTCCTGCCTCTGCAGACTTTGCAATACCGTCTATGATCGCCTGATTGTAGATGATCTGGGAGGACGGTACGGGCGCGGGGCGGTTGTACTTGATAGCATCAAGGAAGGAGCGGATCTTCTTGTCGAAGAGCGGAATATTGTCCGAGGGGATAAGCGGAACCTCAGTAACAGTCTGAAGTCCTGCAACCTCGTGATAGATCTTCATGGGGCTGTGGAATGTTCCGTTCCAGCAGTCAGTGGAGGGAACGCGGAGGCTTCCCTTAGTACCCATAATGATAGTGTCACCGGAGGTATCAAGGTTCATAGCCCATGCTATACGGAAGTCGAGGATTATGCCTCCCTCAAGACGCACAAATGCTGCGGCAAAGTCGTCAACTCCGAAAGTGGCCGCATACTCAGCCTTCTTACCCGCGGGGTAACCCGAGTAATTGGGGTCTTTGCCAAAGAAATCGGACTTGTAGCCCGAAACCGTGAGAGGCTTCGGATAACCGATAGCATTGAGAACAAGGTCGAGAGAGTAACAGCCGATATCTCCCAGAGCTCCTATTCCGCCCGTCTCGTTTGCAATGAAAGATGTTCCAAATGGAGTCGGAATTCCTCTGCGACGTCCGCCGCCCGTCTGAATGTAATATATTTTACCAAGCTCGCCGGACTCAACGATCTTCTTGATCTGCTGCATATTGGCATCAAGTCTTGGCTGGAAGCCAATAGAGAGGACTTTGCCCGATTCCTTCTCGGCCTTCATAACCTCGATCGCCTCATCAAGCGTAACGGTGAATGGCTTTTCAAGCATTACGTGAACGCCCTTTTTGAGCGCATATATAGTAGGCTCTGCGTGAGCGCGGTTATACGTACAGATAGAGACCGCATCAAGAGCAAGACTCTCGTCATCGAGCATTTCCTTGTGAGAAGCGTAATCTGTCTTTGCGTCTGTTATTCCGTGCTTTGCCATGAAAGCTGCCGCCTTGCCGGGAACGATGTCCGCGCCCGCAACGATCTCTACGTCGGGCATACGCTTGTACGAGTACATGTGAGCGTCCGCGATCCAACCGCATCCGATGATACCAACGCGAAGCTTTTTGCTTGTGTCTACAACTGTATTCTCAGATTTTACATTATAGTCAAGAGCTGCATCCATTTTTTCTGCCATTTTAAATATCCTCCAATATAATTACGATTTTATTTACCACTCAAAAGACTTGAGGTAGTCTATGCTTGCCTTGATGCTCTCCATAGGGGAAAGACCCATAGTAGCCTGATCCTGCTCAACGACTACCCACTCTGCTCCTGCCGCGCGGGACGCCTCAAGAATAGCAGCGAAGTCCTGAAGCCCCTTGCCAACAGGGCGGAACTCAAAACCTGAGGGACGCGCGGGAGCTTTCTTTTCAATTCCGATAAGCTCGTACATATCCTCGCTCTTCTCACCGTTAAAGTCCTTGAGATGAACTACGGGTGCGCGTCCGCTGTACTTGCTAATATAATCGGAAGGATCTTCTCCTCCAACGTTTACCCAACAAGTATCTATCTCGGTCTTAAGCAGATCTGCGGGAATGGTGTCGTACAGAATATCGAGAGCATATTTGCCGTCAACCTTCAAAAATTCAAAATCGTGGTTGTGATAGAGCATCTGCATGCCTAAGGCCTTTGCGGCCTTGCAAAGTATGCGTATAAATTCTACAACATAATCGAAATTCGGGTGTCCGGGTCTGTGCTCGGGAACAAGATAAGGCACGACCACATATTTGCATCCTATCTCTGCATATTTTGAAAGAACTCCAATGGGATCCTTCAGCATATCAACCAGTGCCACGTGGGCGGATATCGGCACAAGTCCGAGCTCCTGACACCACGCTTTAATATCAGCTGGATCATTTCCGTAAAGTCCGGCAAATTCAACACCGTCATATCCCATTTCTTTGATCTGTTTAAGTGTTACGTAAAGATCCGCGCCTGCCGCCTCTCTGACGGAATACACTTGAACTGCTATTGGTAAAGAAGACATCTTTAATTCCTCCTCAAAAATTTTTGTGAAGACCTATCTTAATTTTTAATTATACAACACTATACGTACTTATTCAAGACAAACCTTGCGCCAATATAGACAATTTTTGCTGCATTTTGACCATTCATTATTAAATAACGCCGTATTTGCGACAAATTTTGTTGTTTTAACAGTCGGTGGTGAGATGTCTATAAACTCTTTTGAATTTTTTTAAAAAAATTGCAAAAAACCTCTTGACAAAACAAAAATGTTATGGTAGAATATACGAGTTGCCGCAAAAAATCGGCAACAGATTGAACCTTGACAATTGAACAACAGAAGAAATAAGTACAAAGCAAAAAAGCAAGTGCGAATACAGATCTGTCAAAAGAAAAGAGTAACACAACTCTAAGAAGTAAAAGAAGCTAGAGAAAAATAGCTCAAACAGGATCT
>JAEIGA010020603.1_pt1 | contig 10052 bp, 7 predicted proteins | sample 9270691 | NCBI WGS metagenome assembly JAEIGA01 (sample SAMN17057246, study PRJNA624740) | gut metagenome | biome: biome; isolation source: fecal sample | host: Bos grunniens | place: China: Xizang | collected 2019
GCGCTCTCAACGACTTGGAGAGGGCTACGAAGATGTCCTACGCGATGGTTAGCTACTACGGTATGAGTGAGAAGGTGGGCAATCGCTCCTACTACGACTCGACGGGTCAGAGCGACTATGCCTTCTCGAAACCATATAGCGAGGAGACCTCTGTGCTGATTGATAAGGAGGTGAAGGTGCTTATCGATAAGGCTTTCGGTATGGCTACCGAGATACTCACCACCCACAAGGAGGGCCTCACCGAGCTTGCCGAGTTGCTCCTCGAAAAGGAGGTTGTCTTCTCGGAGGATTTGGAGAGAATCTTTGGTGAGAGGGATAAAGCATAGAAAAGTCTATACTGATAAGTTTGTGGTGGAGCTTTTTGCGGAAAGCTGCAAAACCAAATAGCAAAAAGAGGAGAAACAAATGAGCTTGAAGGGTAAAAACTTGGGTTTGAGGACAGTGGCGGGTGCGCTGCTGGGTGTTGTTGTTGTGGGTGCGGCTCTGTGGTCGCCTTGGGCATTGGCGGTGGTTGCAGCTGCCGTTGTGGTGCTCGGGCAGGATGAGCTCTTCCGTATGGTGGCAACCGATGGCACCGTGAAACCTATGGGTACGCTCGCTATGTCGGTGGGCGTGGCTCTCGTTGTGGCGTGTGTCCTGCACCCCTCGCCTGTGATGCTCCTGACGCTCCTTTTTGCACTTCCCATTGTGATTGTTGCCGAACTTTCGAGGGGCAATGAGCGCCCTTTGGAGAATATTGCGACCTCCATCTTCGGTCTTATCTATACGGCTGTGCCTATGGCTCTTATGATGCTCGTGGGCTTTGTGGGCGAGGAGTGGGCTCCTGCGAGGGTGCTCGCCATCATCTTCATCGTGTGGATAAACGACATCTTCGCCTACCTCGTGGGCTGCTCCATCGGCAAACATAAGATGTGCCCCTCGATTTCGCCCAAGAAGTCGTGGGAGGGCTTCTTTGGAGGAGTGCTTTTCGCAGTGGCTTTCGCAATGGCTGTGGGCTATATGATGGAGGGTAATATCTACCTCTGGGGCGGTCTGGGTGCTGTTGTGGCACTTGCGGGCGTGCTGGGCGATCTGGTGGAGTCGATGATAAAGAGGGAGTATGGCGTGAAGGACTCGGGCAATGTGATTCCCGGCCACGGCGGCATCCTCGATAGGTTCGATGCACTGCTCTTGGCTATGCCCTTTGCCTATATTTATATGATTATTTTTGGCTTATGAGAATAAATCCCGAGGGATACGCAGGTATCAAAATCAATACTGCAATTTTTCTGCTCATCATTGCCGTAGTGACCGCTACGGCTTTGGTCTATGATTGGGCGTGGTGGGTGCTGGCGCTGGTGGATGCCTTCCTTGTGTGGCGCATCATCTTCTTCATCTACTTCTTCCGTGAGCCCAACAGGGAGCAGTTGAGGGATGAAAATGTGGTCTTTGCCCCTGCCGATGGTAGGGTTGTGGCTATCGAGGAGATCGATGCACCCGAGGGTATGGGCTGTGAGAGATGTGTGCAGATGTCGGTCTATATGAACTTCTACAATGTGCACGTCAATTGGCACCCTGTGTCGGGCGAGGTGGTCTATAAGGAGCACTACGATGGTGACTTTGTCCTCGCTTGGAGGCCCAAGAGCTCCTCGGAGAATGAACATACGACGGTGGGTGTCCGTATGGAGAGTGGCGAGGTGGTTGTCTATCGCCAGATTGCCGGATGGATTGCCCGCAGGATTGTCTGCTACCCCGAGGTGGGCGATAGGGTGGTGCAGAACACCAAGTCAGGCTGCATAAAGTTCGGCTCTCGTGTGGATGTGTTTGTGCCCCTCGGTAGCGAGATTTTGGTGGATATAGACCAAAAAGTTGTGGGCACCCAGACACCGCTTGTGCGCCTTGCAAAATAGTGAGTTATCAAACGACGACTTAAACAACAAATGTGAAGAAGAGAGATGAATAATATCCACAAAATAGTGCTTTGCCTTGTGGCCTTGGCGGCTACGGTGGCGACTTTTTGGTTCTTTGGCGATATTGTGCTCTATGTCCTCGTGGCAGGAGTGCTTGCGCTGATGTGCCAACCTCTGGTGACGAAGGTTGCGGGAGTAAAGATTTTCTCGCGCAATATTCCCCGCTGGGTGGCGGCTATCGTGGGTGTGGCTACGGTGTGGTGTGCAATAGCACTCTTCTTTGTGCTTCTTATTCCTCTGATTTCGAGTAAGGTCACGGCTCTCACACACCTCGACTACCAGAGTATGCTCTCCTCTTTGAGGGAGCCTATGACTGAACTCGGACTCTTTCTGGAAAAATACTTCAAGATAGAGGTGTCGTTCTCCTCGCTGACGGAGATGTTCACCTCGTGGATTGGCGAACTCTTGAATGAGGGGGCTGTTACTTCGCTCTTCTCGTCCATCTTCTCGGTGGCGGGCAGTGTTGTTGTGGCGGCAGTGAGTATCTCGTTCATCGCCTTCTACTTTATGAAGGAGGAGGGACTGTTTGTGGGGATGCTGACAGCTATCGCCCCCACTAAATATGAGGACAATGTGACGCGTGCCGTGAGCTCCATCTCCTCGCTACTCTCGCGCTACTTTATCGGCGTGCTCATACAGATTATTATTATGATGACCGTCGTCACGGTGGTGCTCCTCCTGTTTGGCTTCGAGTTGCAGGACGCAATCTTTGTGGGATTCGTGGAGGGTGTATTCAATATCATTCCCTATGTCGGCCCTTGGATTGGATTCATCATCAGTGCCCTTTCGGGCCTGACCTTCGTGACCGCAGGTGGTATGACTATCGGCTATGTTGTGATTGTCATCGGCGTGACGATTGTCATCGCCCAAATGGTCGATAACTATTTTGTGTCGCCCAAGGTCTTCTCGCGTCAGGTCAATGTCCATCCTCTGGAAATCTTCCTTGTGACACTCGTTGCGGGCACCTGCTCGGGTGTTATGGGTATGCTCATCGCCATTCCCGCCTACACGGTTTTGAGGGTGCTCGCCAAGGAGTTCCTCTATAACTACAAACTCGTGCGTAAGCTGACGGAGGGTGTTTAAGGGGAGAGGAGAGTGTTGAGCGTGCGGTTGCAAAAGCAGCTGTGGCTACCTACTCGTTTGTCGTCAGACTGCTATAAAGCTCTTCAATTCGGTCCGCTGTTGCCTCCCACGAGAAGCGAGTTTTGTTGCGTACCACACCCTCGCGGAAGCGTGCGAGATTATCCTCTTCGTAGGCTTTGGCAATGGCATCCGCCACCGAGCGGGCACTCACATCGGCAAGCAATCCCACTACGCCATCTTCGACCATCTCGGCAAGTCCTCCCACATTGGTAACGACCATAGGAACATCGAAGGCGTAGGCCACCTGTGTCACGCCACTCTGCGTCGCTGACTTATAGGGTAGGGCGACCATATCCGCCACCGAAAACCACTCGGCGACCTCTCCATCGGGCACAAAAGCGGTGTGCATAACCACATCATCACCAATGCCGAGCCTTTCGATCTGCTCCCTATATTTCGTATCGTCGCCATAGACCTCGCCCACAACCAAGAGGCGTTTGCCCTCGGTTTTACCCTCCGCTTTGAGTATCGCCCACGCATCCAGCAGCAGGTCGAGCCCCTTGTAGTCGCGAATGTAGCCAAAGAACATCACATAGCCGAGCGAAGGATCCAAGCCTAACCTGCGGCACGCCTCCGTGCGCTCCACCTTTTCGCCGTATGTATCGAAGAGTGGATGGGGCGAGAAGAGAGCCTTCGCCTCGGGCAGATAGGTGCGCAGGTCCTTGTTGACAGCCTCGGACATATAGATAAAACCGTCGCACGAGGAGAGGAAATAGCGGTTCAGGGCCCTGTCGTAGAAGTGGGGCTCGTGGGGAGTTATGTTGTCGAGATGGACAATAACCTTTGTTTTGCGATTTTTGCGAGCAAGGCGACAAATCGAACCAAAGCAGGGTGCCATAAGAGGAGTCCAATATTTCAAGATGACAACCTCGGGAGCCTCCCTTGCAAGCTCACGTCCTACACGCCACCACGAAAGAGGATTTACGGTGCTAACCTTGCGGGCTATGCGGAGGTCTGCGGGTGCCTCGCCCGTACGATATTGGCTCTTGCCGGGGAACAGCAGACGCGGATATTGCAACGAGAAAGTTTTGATATCCACCTCGTTGTCCCTGTGCTGAAATACCCTCGCGAGCATCTCTATGATTGTCGCCAGACCACCACGATAGGGGTATGCCGGTCCTATAAATGTAATCTTCATTGCGTGAGGTTAGATCATAATTTGCACAAGGTGCGAATTACTCCTGCGTCATCTCTTTGAGTTTTTCGCGGTAGGCGGTGAGGATGCGGGATTTGCTCACAAAGCCGAGGTAGTGGCTCTTCTCATCCACCACGGGGAGGTTCCAAGCACCAGTATTCTCAAACTTCTCCAAGACGCTCGATGCCGACTCGCCATCGAAAATCATATCGGGAGGCGTTACCATATACCTCTGCACCGAGTTGGGGTATTTGCTATGATCGAACATATCCTTCCTCAACTTGTCGAACTCAACCACACCAAGCAACCTGCCCTCGCTATTGAGCACAGGGAAGATGTTGCGCGTAGTGTGGGGTATAACCCTCACGACCATGTCACCAAGCGTGTCATATTCGCCAACGCTTGTAATATTGGTTTCGATGAGTGAACGAATGGAGAGTACAACGCTCACCGCTTGGTCTTTATCGTGAGTGAGGAGCTGTCCCTTCTTGCGGAGAGTCTTGGTGTAGATGCTGTCGGGTTCGAGGTAGCGGTTGATGACATACGATACGCACGAAACGAGCATCAGAGGAACGAAGAGCTGGTAGGCACTCGAAATCTCGGCAATGAGGAAGACGGCCGTCAGAGGAGCCTTCATAACACCCGACATAAGTCCCGCCATACCCACAAGTGCAAAGGCGGCAATGGAGAGGTCTGCGCCGAAGAATGTGTTGCCCACATAGGCTACAATGGCACCGACAAATGAGCCCACAAAGAGCGAGGGTGCGAAGGTACCGCCCACGCCACCCGAGGCGTTGGTCACCGCCATAGCTATCACCTTCACAAACATAATGGCGAGCATATAGCCGAGCACCATCCACTCGTTGTCGCGGAGGTCATAGAATGCGGAGTTGTCGAAGACGGCTTGCACGTCGCCCTTCATAAAGTGGTGGAAGAGTCCATAGCCCTCACCATAGAGCGAGGGGAAAATCATAATCATCACGCCGAGTGCCAAGCCACCAACAACCCACTTGCGCCACTGCCTACCGAGGCGATCGATGAGCCCCTTGATGTAGAAATTGACGCTCGTGAAGTAGTAGCACATAAGGCCACAGAGCACCGCGAGAATGGTGTAGACGGGGATGTGGGAGAATGACAAGTCGCCGATGGTGCTTGCCGAGAGCATAGGCTCAAAGCCGCGCACAAAGAACGTGAGCGTCACAGCCGTAACGGAGGAGATAATCAGCGGGATGATAGCCGTCATACTCATATCCAGCAACAAAATCTCCATCACGAAGATCACACCCGTAATGGGGGCTTTGAAGATTGCCGAGAGTGCTGCCGCAACACCACACGCCAACATAAGTGTCAGGTTGCGATAGTTGAGCTTCATCAGCTGACCGATGTTGGAGCCGATGGCTGCACCCGTCAGAACGATGGGGGCCTCGGGACCTACCGAACCACCAAAGCCGATGGTCAGCGCACCGCCCACCACCGAGGAGTAGCTGTTGTGGGACTTGATTTTGGAGGAGTTGGTACTCATCGCCTTCAAAACCTTTGTCACACCCTCCGAGATGTCGTCCTTGACAATAAAGCGCACAAAGAGGCTGGCGAGAATGATACCCACCATAGGGTAGAGCAGGTAGAGCCACCCCACCTCTTCCTTGGGGAACCAACTCGTCAGGCTGTGCTTGATGAGCTCCAAGAGCCACTCGAAGATACAGGTCACACCGCCCGAAGCCAAGCCCACCACAATGGCGAGCACAAAGGTCAGTTGTCTGCCGCTGATGCGACGGGTCTGCACATTAAGCCATAGCGCTATGCGCTGCCAAACTCCCATTCGGTCGGTGCTGTTTGTCATAGTTGCCTATCGTTAGAACTTATAAATACCCATAATGCGACGCACCTCCTCGACTGTCGCGCGAGCGCTCTTGCGAGCCTTCTCGGCACCCATCTCGGCCACTTCGTGGAGATACTTCTCGTTGTTGCGAATATCCTCGATGCGCTCACGGATTGGAGCTACGGTAGCGATGATATCCTCGGCCAACTGCTTTTTCAAGTCGCCATAGCGAATTTCGCACGAGGCGTATTTCTCCTTGAAGAACTCAATGGTGTCGGGAGTGGAAACGGCCTCCATAATTGTGAAAATATTCTGAATGGGCTCCGAAATGGGCGAGTTGGGCTCTGTTGGGCCACTGTCGGTCACTGCCTTCATCACCTTTTTGCGGATAACATTGTCGGGATCGGAGAGGTAGATGCCGTTACCCTCGCTCTTGCCCATCTTGCCCGAACCATCCAGACCGGGAATCTTCACAAGGTCTTTGCCAAAGTTGAAGGGGGCAACATTCTCATTGAAGAAATCGGTCTTGTAGAGCTGGTTGAAACGGCGCGCAAGGTGGCGAGTCATCTCCAAGTGCTGCTCTTGGTCCTTACCTACGGGCACATAGTCCGCACGGTGGAGCAGGATGTCGGAGGCCATAAGCACGGGGTAGTTCAGAAGGCCGATGTTTACATTATTGGGATTCTTCCTCACCTTATCCTTGAACGATGCGGTGCGCTCCAACTCGCCAACATAGGCGTGCATACCCAGCAGGAGCGAGAGCTCTGCCACCTCGGGCACATCGCTCTGCACATAGATGGTTGCCTTCTCGGGGTCGATGCCTGCTGCGAGGTATTCCGAGAGTATGTTGCGTACGTTGCCGTGGAGAACGGAGGGATCGGGATGGGTGGTGAGGGAGTGGTAGTCGGCAATGAAGAAGAAGCACTCTGCCTCATCTTGGAGTTTCACGAAGTTGCGCAGGGCACCGAAGTAGTTGCCAAGGTGAAGCTGACCTGTCGAGCGAATGCCACTCAATACACGTTTTTTCATAGTATCTATTATCTATTTCTGTTTGTAATTCGTTTTCTATCTCACAAAAATACACTTTCTTTGCCAATATCCACAATAATTTGCGTACTTTTGCGTAGAATTTTTCACAGACAAACAGAGTATAAAACCAAACCACATAACAATCCTTAAATATGAAGACTTATTGGAGGCTACTTGCATTTGCGCGCCCGCTGGGTAAGTATGCAATACCCTATTTTTTCTACACGCTCTTCTATGCCATATTCAACACCTGCAACTTTGTGATGATCATTCCTCTGTTGCGCACCCTCTTCGACCAAGGGGCGATGTTGGAGGTGGTTACCGAAGCACCCAAGTTTGAATTGAGCGTGGAGTATCTCACGGAGCTTCTGAACTATTGGCTCTACCTCCTCTATGGCACCGACTACAACACGATGAATATTCTCATCTTCCTTGCAGGTTTTGTGACCATCTCGGCGCTGCTCAGCAATCTCTTCCGATACCTCGGTCAGCGTACGGTGGAGAATCTCAGGATCAACTCCTTGCAGACCATTCGCAATCAGGTCTATGACAATGTTATGGGGCTCAATCTCTCCTTCTTTTCGTCGGCACGCAAGGGCGATATGATGTCGCGCATCACCTCCGACGTGCAGACCGTGAGGTTCTGCATCGTGAATACTTTGCAGGTGGTTTTCCGTGAGCCATTCCTAATTGTCGGCTATGTAGTGGCGATGATCTCCATTTCGTGGCGTTTGTCGCTCTTCTCGATTATCTACCTCCCCGTTATTGCTCTGATTATCGGCAGTGTCGTGAAGAAACTCCGCCACCCTGCACTGAAAGCACAGCAGAACTTTGGCGAACTGACCTCCGTGCTCGACGAGTCGCTCTCGGGTATGAAGGTTATCAAGGCCTACAATGCCGAGGGTTTCTTTCGTCAGAAATTCTCCTCCATCAACGACAAATACTCCGAGATATCGCGCCGTATGATGTATCGTCAGCAGATGGCTTCGCCTATGAGTGAGTTTCTGGGCATTGCTGCTGCGGCGGGACTTCTCATTTTCGGTGGCACACTCGTGCTCAGTGGCAATAGTACGTTGGATGGCAGCGGCTTTATCGCCTACATCGCCATCTTTACACAGATTACCCGCCCCATTCGTGCCTTTGCGGATGCCTTTGCAAATATCAATCAGGGTATTGCTGCCGGTGGTAGGGTACTCGAACTCTTGGACACGAAGAGTACAATTACCTCCCCGGCGGATGGAGGAATAGAGTTGGAGGACTTCAAAGAGGGTAGTGAGTTCCGCACTGTGAAGTTCCACTACGAGGAGGGACGAGATGTCATCGACGGCATCTCCTTCTCCGTCAAGAAGGGCGAAACTGTGGCGCTCGTGGGCCCCTCGGGTGGTGGTAAATCGACCACCTCGGATCTCATTCCCCGCTTCCACGATGTGACGGCCGGACAGATCCTCATCGATGGCAAGGATATCAGGGACTACAATCTCACCTCACTCCGAGAGAAGATGGGTATCGTGTCGCAGGAGACCGTTCTCTTCAACGACACCATCGAGAACAATATCCGCCTCGGAAATGATACGGCAACTTTGGAGCAGATTGAGATGGCGGCACGCATTGCCAATGCCCACGACTTCATCACTGCCTCCTCGGAGGGCTACCAGACCAACATCGGTGAGCGAGGAACCAAACTCTCGGGAGGTCAGCGCCAGAGGCTCAGTATTGCTCGTGCGGTGCTCAAAAATCCCGACATCCTGATTCTCGATGAGGCGACGAGTGCTCTCGATACGGAGAGTGAAAAACTCGTACAGGAGGCTCTGGAAAAACTCCTTTCGGGGCGTACCTCTGTGGTTATTGCCCACCGTTTGAGTACTATCAAGAATGCCGATAGGATTATCGTCATCGACGAGGGACACATTGCCGAGGAGGGTACACACAACGAACTCCTTGCAAAGGGTGGTATCTATTCCAAACTCGTGGCACTCCAACAGATGAGCTAATATAATGTCAGTTTTGCGAATTTCAACGAGTTGAAATTCCGAAATATCCGCTTTCTCAAAGAACCGCAAAAAAGCTCTTTTACCAAGTCCCTCCTTTGTCAAAGGAGGGATTTAGGGAGAAATGTAAACACTAAGCAGCCCACGCAGTGGGCAAGGGGCTTGCGAAGCAAACCTTAACGCGAGTTTTTCGGAATTGGCACAGTCGCAAACCTCTAATTATAAACAAGTCATATTTGCACCAATTTCGCGAAACTCACGTTAATATAATAATTATTACCCTTTGTAGCCTGCCACCATTTGTGGCGGAAGGTGAGGGGGGAGATAAGAAGAGAGGCTCGGCAATCACTGCCGAGCCTCTCTTTGTCTGTTTTTTTCTTTATTTACTTCTTGATATTGGGCTCTTCGAGGCCGAAGTTCTGCTTGCGGTTCTCGCGTTTGAGCCAGAGGCTGATGACGAGTGCAGCCACGCCGAACGACGAGAAGATAACCATAGGCAGGGTGTAACCACCGGTCTTGTCGAGTACGTTACCAATCAGGATGGGCACTGCAAAGAGGCCGATGTTCTGAATCCAGAAGATGATGCAGTATGCCGAGCCGAGCAGACGGTTGTCGATAATCTTGGGAACCGAGGGCCACAAAGCAGCGGGAACGAGCGAGAACGATACACCCAATACAACTACGATACCCACAGCCAACAATTTCGAGGGGAATGCGGGGAGCAGGAATGCAAACGAAAGGTGGCAAGCGATCATCACGAGCGAGCCAATCATAAGCATCGAAGCAGCCTTACCCTTGTTGTCGATGAAGGCACCGAGGAAGGGGGTGAGAATCATCGCCAAGATGGGGAAGCAGCTGAACAACTGCGAGCCGTTCTCCACACCGAGGGTGGTGTTCAGGAAGTCGGGAGCGTAGCGCTGGAAGGGGAAGATTGCCGAGTAGTAGAGCACACACAGCAGAGCCACCAGCCAGAACATCTTGCTCGAGAA
>JAEIGA010020604.1_pt1 | contig 10052 bp, 6 predicted proteins | sample 9270691 | NCBI WGS metagenome assembly JAEIGA01 (sample SAMN17057246, study PRJNA624740) | gut metagenome | biome: biome; isolation source: fecal sample | host: Bos grunniens | place: China: Xizang | collected 2019
ATCTTCGATGCAACTGCAGGTATCGCTATCAACGATACATTCATGAAGGTTGTATCTTGGTATGACAACGAGTGGGGTTACTCTAACAAGGTGTTGGATCTTATCTCAGTGATGAAGGCATACAACAAGTAATTTAGCGTGATAGTGGTGCTACTTCGGCACCTCAATCCAAAGAGCGAATGGGAAATACATCGAAGTATGTCCCATCCGCTCTTTCTCTTTATCGGCACCAAATTAGCATCACTCTGACGCTAAATTAGGCCGTGGTGCTGATTGATGTTGTGTTTAATGACATCTGCGGCACAGCCTAATAACGCAATCAGATAAGTTGCAATGAGTTATAATGAGTTACAATGCGCAGAGCGCTATCATCAGAACCCATAGAACCTATCATAACTCATAGTAACCTATCATCCCAAAAAAGGCAAAGCCTTTCAATTAGTGAAATTAGTGTAAGTTTCTAAATTCCTTAATTCACTAAACTCCCTAATCTCTCTAATTCCAATCTATCCAACCTATATACTCACTACTTTCCTTTGCCGTAGTTGGTCTTAAGGTAGTCCATTGGTGTGAAGCGGGTGGGGCGCTGAGGAATTGTTGGGTCGTTGATATCTGCCTGTATATATAGTCTGCGGCCACGCATCACATAGTCGTTAATAAACTGAAGTATAAGCTCCTGCTGGTCTAAGAGAGGTGTTGCAGCAAGGGTATGAGTGACATACTGCGCCGAGTAGAAGTAGTATGGCGACTTAATCTTGTTAAGCTGCTTGACGATATGTTTCGAGCCGTAGAAGCCTATGCCCATAATCGAAGATTTATGGTAGGGTACATTGCTATCCGAGGTGCCATGAAAGAGTAGCATAGGTGCTGCCTCATTCTTAAACTTAGGCTTACCCTTGGTTGTAAATATCGCACCTGCGCACGCCACGACACCTGCATATCTAAACTCCTCGGGTAGAACTAACGCCTTTTCATCGCCGCTACAGCGTAGCCACTCGGCCTGAAGTGCGGTGATAGCGCCAGCACTTGAGCCACTAAGCATGATAAGCGTAGGGTCGATGCCCCACTCCTCGGCATTGTTAATCACATAGTTAGTTGCTGCATATAGATCCTCCACAGCTATATCTACAGTCCATGCTAAGGTCTTGGTCATGGTGACAAAGTTAGAGGCTGGGGGTGCGAGCTTAAGGCCTAAGCGGTAGTCTATGGATATTGCCACGATGCCCTCGCGTGCCAAGCGCTCTAAGTAGGAGATATACATATCGTTATCCCTCTCGCCGCGGTAGAAGCCGCCGCCAAAGGCAAATATCATACATGGACGGGCATAGTCGCTCTCCGTGGCTATATCGTATCTATCGAGCATAAGCTCTATACCCTCATGTGTTGCGTAGTGGTGTGTTGTGCGTACAACATCCTGTGCATTGGCTGCGACTACTGCGAGGAGTAGTGCAACGATTGTAAAGAGTCGTTTCATAGTTATCGTGGCCATTCGCCAATCTCCATATTTTTTATATCTCCCGCCTCGATATCGAAGCGTATAGCTGTGCGTACCTTATGTGCTCCGTAGTTGCCCGCAGCGCCAGGGTTTATGTGTAGCAGGTTGTAGATAGGGTCGTATATAACCTTAAGTATATGCGAGTGCCCAGCTACAAATATCTTGGGTTCAGAGACATGTATATGTTGCAGAGCCTTAGGCGCATAGTGTCGTGGGTAGCCGCCTATGTGTGTCATAAGCACCTTGACACTCTCCACCTCGAAGAGGTTGAACTCCGAGAACATACGCCTCATAACACCTCCGTCAATATTGCCATACACGGCCTTAAGTGGCTTGAACGCTGCAATCTTATCTGCCACCTCCACCGAGCCGAAATCTCCCGCATGCCATATCTGGTCACACGGCGAGAGGAACTCCATAAGTGGCTTGTCAAAGACTCCGTGAGTGTCCGATATTACACCAATTTTCATGCTCAAAATTTATTTCTTAGCACAAAGGTACGAAAAACTATTTAGTTCGCCTCGTTTGCACTTTTTTTATTGCATAGATCGTTGATATTTATGCTTTTTTTAGGTAAAGATTTATTACCTTTGCGCCGCTGTTTATACATAGTATAAGAACTGATATGCGAGATCTAAAAGAACTAATAGTAACACTATTTTTTATTCTGTGCGGTGGCATTGCTATGGCGCAGGAGAATTTGTGGCAGGGTGAAGGTCTCTGCTCACCTGAGGTGTGCGAGGACGGCAGTGTTATCTTCCGTCTTTATGCCCCAAATGCCGAGGAGGTAGCTGTGGTAGGCGATTTTGCCTCGGGCACTCAGCTTATGATTAAGGATAGCTCTGGCGTCTGGGAGTTGCGCACCGAGCCTTTGGCATCGGAGTACTACACCTACACCTACATTGTCGATGGCATGACGGGTATTCTTGACAAGTCGAATGTGAATACCGTTAGAGATGTGGGTAGTGTTATGAACTACTTTATCGTAGGTGGCGAGCCTGGCGATTTATATAGAGCGCACGATGTTGAGCATGGCACGGTGAGCCGTGTGTGGGCAACTACGGGCGACCTTTCGCGCCGCATGGCTATATATACCCCTGCGGGCTACGAGGCGGGCTACCGTAGCTATCCTGTGTTGTACCTATTGCATGGCATGGGTGGCGATGAGGAGGCGTGGATTGCCACAGGACGCATGGCCGAGATTATGGATAACCTTATCGCACAGGGTAAGGCTGAGCCTATGATTGTTGTTATGCCTAATGGCTGTATGCGCCATGATGCAGCACCAAGTTATACGGGTAAGGGTGAGTATAAGCCATATATGAGCGGCTCGATGGATGGTAGCTTCGAGAGCTACTTCCCTGCTGTTGTGTCGTGGGTGGATGCTCACTACCGCACCTATGCATCTAAGGAGAATCGTGCTATCGCGGGCCTCTCAATGGGTGGCTTCCATGCTATGCAGATATCTAAGGCCTACCCAGATATGTTCGATTATGTGGGACTCTTCTCTGCTGCTATCTATCGTGGTGAGGAGGGTGTCGCTATGTACGAGGCACTGGAGGAGGGCCTTGCCGAGCAGTTTAAGCGCGGCGTGTCGCTCTATTGGATTGGTATCGGTGAGGATGACTTCCTCTATGATGAGAATGTTAAGTTCCGTAAGACGCTCGATAGCCAGGGCTATGAGTATGAGTACCGCGAGAGTGCAGGTGGTCATACATGGCGTAATTGGAGGTGCTACCTCGCGGAGTTCGTGACGAAATTATTCTAAATTTTTAATACATAAACAACTTAAAATCAACAATGAAAACAAACACTATGACAGAGGTTAAGGGCTACGAGGCTCCTAATTTCGATGTTGTCTTGGCTGTTGTGGAGCGCGGCTTCGAGGCAAGCTATGGCGACTTTGGTGAGGCTGGTGGCGGCTTCGACATTAACGACAACGATGATTTTTAATCTTTTGTAGCTATGAAGAACATCTTTAAGAGTTTGATGCTTGTTGCAGTAGCTGCAATGGGTATCGCATGCCAGGAGAAATTCGAGGAGAACATTGCTCCTATCAACCCTAACGAGGTTGTTATGACTATTACTGCCGATGCTGATGAGACCCGTACATGGATCGATGAGGCAAACGGCAAGGTGCAGTGGAGTGAGGGCGATCAGTTGAAGGTTATCGAGAACTCTAAGACCTACCGCACTACAACTGCTACTACTATCGCAGCAGATGGCACTGCTAAGTTTAAGGTAGCTTTCCCAGCTAACACTTCAGAATCGGAGTTTACCTACAATGCTATTTTCCCTGCTTCGGCAGTTACTGAGGACGATGCAGATGCAGTAAGTGCTGCAAAGATTAAGGTTACTGTTAAGGATCAGCAGAATGCTACCGCTACATCTTTCGACCCAGCAGCTGATATCTTGGTTGCAAAGCAGGTGGTTGCTGATGCTCAGCCTACAGAGCTTAATATGCAGTTCAAGCGCTTGGTTGCTATGGGTATGATGACCTTGAAGGGCCTTCCTGCCGATGCTAAGATTTCGCAGGTGGTATTTACTGCAGGCGCAAGCGATATTTTGGCTGGTCGCAACTATGTAAACGCAACTACAGGTAAGGTATCTGAGTATGGCTACTTTGGCAAGACCAACGCTATCACAGTAAACTACGCTGAGGTTATCTCATCGCGCGATATCTACTTTACATGTAACCCATTCGAGATGGCTGCAGGTGAGACTTTCAAGGTTAAGGTTGTATGCGAGGATAAGTCTTATACTCGCGAGGTAACTATCCCAGAGGGTAGATCATTGGTATTCACAGAGGGTGACTTGAGTACATTCTCTGTAGATATGACCAATGCAGAGGTTGAGTCTGTTGTAGCCTTCGCTGAGGGTAAGTATGTTATTATCGCGAAGAACGGCTCTAAGTACTACGCTATGAAGGGTGTTAAGGGCTCTGGTAACTACATGACATATGCTGAGGTAGAATACGATGGCGCTGCAACAACCTTTACTACCGATAATGATACATTGGTATGGGATATCGCAGCTGTTGAGGGTGGTTATACTCTCCAGAATAACGAGGGTAAGTATCTATATGGCTCAAATTCAGGTAACAACGCTTACTTGGGCGATGCTCAGACAATGACAATCTCTCCTGTCGATGGCACTGCACAGCAGTATAATATTGGTATCAAGACAATATCTGAGCGTATTCTTGCCTTTAACACAAACTCAGGTCAGGAGCGTTTCGCGTTCTATAAGGGTACACAGGAAAATAAGCTCTATCTTGTTCCTATTATTGAGAATAACCAGCCATACTTCACTATCGAGCAGGATGTTATGAGCTACACCTACGATGGCGATGAGATTGTGTTCGAGGTAATTCCTCATAACGGTTTCGATGCTGAGGTTACTGCTACTACCGATGCTGAGTGGATCTCGTTTGTGTATGACGAGCCTTATATCTTTGCTGCTGGTGCTCCAAATGATGGTGCAGCTCGTGAGGCTGTTATCACCTTCTCTGCTGAGGGCTACCCAAGCGTTGAGATTACCGTAGCACAGGATGCTGCTCCAGGTGCTGAGGAGGATGAAACAATGACCATTGCAAAGTTCTTGGAGAAGAAGGATACTGCAAATGAGTACACCCTTACTGGTAAGATTACTCGCGTTGTAAATACAATATACGGTAACTTCGACCTTACTGATGCAACAGGTACAGTATATGTATATGGTTTGCTTACTCCAGAGGGTGCTTCACAGAAGCAGTGGGCAGCAGCAGGTTTGCGTGAGGGTGATACTATCACAATCAAGGGTAAGTACTCTCTATACAACGATGATCCTCAGATTAAGAATGCAACCTATGTATCTCATGTTGCAGCACCATTTGTGGAGGCAACTGCTGTTGAGGTAGATGCTACTGCTACATCTGCAACTATTTCTGTATCTGCAAACGTTGCTTGGACAGTTACATGCGATGCATCTTGGGTAACATCTTACACTACAACAGGTTCTAATAATGGTACTATTGCAATCGAAATGGAGGCAAATGAGTCAGAGGAGGCTCGTGATGCAATATTTACATTCTCGGCTGAGGGTGTAGCAACTGTTACAGCTAAGCTTACTCAGAAGGGTAAGCCTGCTCAGGGTGAGATTGCAGGTGGTAGCGATGATTTCCATACCATCTCTTCAACTAATACTTCTTATGTTTCAGGTACTACTACAGCCGGTTGGAGCTATAAGAATTGTGCTATCTTTAAGGGTGGTACAAGCGACAGCAGCCCTGCATTTAAAATGATTGGCGATGCTTCAAACCGAGCTCTTTGTATGAACGGTAAGACATCAGCAGTTGGTACTATTACATCACCAACTCTTAAAACAGGTTGTGGTACTTTGAAGTTTAACTATGGTCTTCCATTTAGCGATACAAAGATTAAGTTCCGTGTAGATATTAAGCAGAATGGTACAGTTGTAAAGACCTTTACTGTTCAGAATTTGTCTGCATCTAAGACTACGAAGTACTCGCACGAGGAGGAAATCAATGTTGCTGGTGACTTCCAGGTAGTGTTTACTAACTTGTCTCCATCTAACTCTACTTCTAACAAGGATCGAGTAGCTATCTGGGACGTGGAGTGGACAGGTTACGCTGAGTAATCTCGGGTTGTGGAATGGGAGGTGGTGACACACCTCCCGACCTTCTGAGAGATACAGTAATCATATAAGAGTATAGTTGCCGAATAGATATGTTCGGCAACTATTTTTTTACCCTTCACCTTTTAGTTTAATATTGGGACTTGACCTTGGTTAGAGCTTTTAGGTCTATTGGTTATTATCATTACAATAAACAAACACAGCGACCTTAAATCCCATGATATAAAAGCTAAGTCGTGGACTGTAATGAAACTGTTCCTCGCTTAGGTCTATTAGGACATACCTATAATATATAATAAAAGCGCTCGGCCATATGGCCGAGCGCAAATTCTATAGAAGAAGTATCAATTATTTCTCAATAATAGTTACTGACTCATCAGCAGGATACTTCTCATATACATAACCACCCTCAAGAGTGTTGTTAGATACTGTACAACCCTCAATTGTGAAAGTAGCATCAGAGTTAGGGTTAAACATACCAACAAGTGCGCCACCAGTGTAAACCTCACCGTAAACACCAGTATTGTTAATAGTTGTGTTAGATACTGAGCAGTTCTTCAAACCACGCTCACCACCCTCTTCGTTGAATACGCCCACGATAGCACCTGTACCACCGTTAGACTTAACTGAAGAGTTTGTTACAGTACAATTTGATACGCTACCTGCGTTGTACAAACCTGCGATGATACCGCAAGCCCAGTAAGAGTCCTCGATAGAGCAGTTGTTTACTGAAACGTTATCAATGTTACCATAGATCTTACCAGCAACAACAGCTGAACGACCACCAGTCTTAAGGTGACAGTTCTCAAACTTAACATTCTTCACAGGACCAATCCACTGACGGATGAAGCCCATATCGATTGCACCACCATTGTATGTCCAATTAGAAACAGTGTGGTTCTGACCATCAAAAGTATTCTTACCTGACCAGTTCTGAACCATCAAACCGTTGAACTCAACACCCTCAAGGTTGATGTCAGCATCAAGCTTAACAGCTGCGCCACTCTCAGGAGCATTGTTTGAGATATAAACAAGACCAGCAGCATTATTGATGTAGTATGCCTTCTCGCCATCCTTCTTGAAGACACCATCAGCAATAACAGTTATACCAGCAGTAATCTCAACGCCATCAATTGTCAAGTGACCTGTACCAGCAGGAACGAAACGACCATAGTAGTGACGAGTTGCACCTGTAGGATTCTTGAAATCGCTTGCTGATGCCTGAGTAAGAGTGTTGCCGCTCTCAGTAATGTTGCTAATAACGCACTGACCATTATTTGCAGTACCTACAACAACGCCTGTACGCCAACCACCATCATCAGTAGAGATAAGCTTGTTATTGGTGATTGTACAGTCCTTAATATTAGTGAATGTTGCAGCATTAGCACCTGCGTGACCGCAGATAGCACCAATAGAACCAGCACCCTTCAAAGTACAATTCACAACAGAACAGTTCTCAATAGTAATATAAGAATCAACTGGACCATCATTCTGCTTGTTGTAACCAGCAGTCCAACCTACCAAACCACCGATACGAGACTCATTAGCTCCATTGTTTGGAGTAATGATTGAAGAGTCCTTAAGGTGACAGTTTACAAGTGTGATAACATCCATAGAGTCAGCGCAGTTTACAAATGCACCGTAACCCTGAGTGTTGTCTGCTACCATCTTAGAATCTGCAATTGTAAGGTTCTTGATAACGATACCTGAACCACCAGCAAAACCACCAGCAAAGAGTGAAGAGGTAAGACCCTTGATTGTGTGACCCTTACCATCGATAGTTACGATGTCAGCTCCGTTGTAACCGTCAACCTTAATAGGAGTCCAAGCAGCACCAGTCATATCGATATCTGAGCTAATCTCAAGAACAGTGTAACCTGCACCTGCCTGACCAGCCTTTGTAAGCTCATCCTTAAGAGTCTCCATATCGGTGATAGCTACAGTCTTCTGACCCTCAACAATCATTGAACCGCCAATAACATTTACCTTATTGATAGTATTTGCTGCATCCTCGTCAATCCAAACCTCGTTTGAAGAATCCTCAGCAACCTCAGCAATATCAACATTAGAAAGAGTGATATCAGCACCAGCTACAGACTTAACTATGATAGCAGCCTTCTTCTTTGTGTTGAAATCAGCACCGTTGATGTTCAAAGTAACCTTTGCAGGAGCGTCAACATACTGCTCGTCAATCTTGATACCGCGACCAAGAGAGTTGATTGTAAGACCCTCGATGTTTACAGTCTGACCCTCAGCAGTGATCCACATTGCGTAGTAGTCATGAGTCTCGTTGATTGTTACATTCTTCATTGTAACACTCTTGCGAGCGATAGTAGCCTCAGCTCTTGTAACAGCCTCACCTACATTGCAAAGAGCGATAGCCTTATCGAATACAACATCCTCAAATACATAGTTACAATTTGAGAAGCTCAAATCGTAAGAGTTCCAAGTACCTGTAGGCTGTGAGCTTGTCATAGTACCGTTCTTGATTGTGAAGAGAGCATTCTCATTCTTAGCACCAAGACCTGACCAATAAGTAGTTGTGATATTGAGCTTGTGACCATTCAAATCGATGTTGATAGTCTCAGTTGCCTCGCCACCAAGCTTGTACTCACCGCTACCTGGAGTCTGAGCACCAAGTGAAGAGATAGGCAAATCGATGTCACGACCCAAAGTAGCATTGATATGCTTCTCGTTTGAGGTCAATACTTTAGCCAAAGTAGTAGCATCCTCAATAGGGTAGGTAACGATGTTCTCAGGCTCATCAAACGCATCCTTAATCTCAACAGAGATGTTGTTAGCGTCAGTCAAAACTGGACCATAGATAGTAGTCAAGTGGTTGCGCTGAACAGGGATGTTGGTGTTGAAAGTAACTGTAGGAATTGCAGCAACTGCATCCTCAACATCCAAAGTGAACATTACAACATCGCCCTCTGCACCGAAGATGTAGTCAGCAAACAAAGTCTGCTCACCATTCTTAGGCTCACCCTTGTACTTGTAAGCAGCATCAGTGAAGTCAACACTCTTCTCAACATTGCTCTCAGTAGCGCCAGTAACCTCAGCGTCAAGAGCGTTGAAACCAGTGTAGATAGGAGTTGTGTACTTAACAGTTGCACTCTTAAGGTTAGCGTAAAGCTCATTCATATCGTTAGTTACAACGCGCAACTTAGCGAATGGACGAGTAAGAGTCATCTCAATCTTAGATGCGCTGCTGAACTTATTACCCTCGCCCTCAGTTTCAGTGTTATATACTGCAGTGTAAGCGTCACGGCTCTCGTTCATAGCGTTGTGCTCGCCGCTAAGCTTAACATCACGAAGGTCCTCAACATTGTAGTAAGCAACATCACCCTTAACAAAGTCAGCCCATACAACGAAGCGGTAGTGACGACCAGGGATAAGACGCAACTCGAAAGATGTAGAAGTCGCATCTACGGTCTTCTGAGCCTCCTTAGCCAAAGCACCGTTTGCATCGTAAACCTCAAGAGTATAGCGGATGTCATACTCATTGAGTACATTGTTAGCGATAGCACCCTTAGAGCTATCTACGCCAGCCGCACGAGTTGCGTCATCTGGAAGAGCAACAGAAACCACGAAGTTGCCATCGCCTGCCAAATCTGCATCGAAAGACTGGTCTTTCATACATGATACCATACCGAGTACCAATGCAGCAAAGAATAAAATTCTTTTCATAGTTAGAAAATTAAGTTAATAAATTTAGTTTAGTTAAATTTCTCTTTTGTTATGCACTCTCCAGTGTTGATTTATTGGTTGCACAAACGCGTGACTATCAATAAAATAACCATCGCAGAGTGAGTATCGCTAACCAAAATAACGATATAACACCTGCTCGTCAACGCTTTATGAGCGCATATTTTCAGTACAAATGTAGTAAAATTATGCTAATCTGCCAACTTTTTTAATG
>JAEIGA010020605.1_pt1 | contig 10052 bp, 13 predicted proteins | sample 9270691 | NCBI WGS metagenome assembly JAEIGA01 (sample SAMN17057246, study PRJNA624740) | gut metagenome | biome: biome; isolation source: fecal sample | host: Bos grunniens | place: China: Xizang | collected 2019
CGCCGCCGATCGTGATCGTGTTCCCGTCCGCCCGCTCGAAATATCCGACGCAGGTCGCTCCGGTCAGCTCCACTTCGTTCCCGTTCCGCACGGCCCGGATCCCGAAAACGTCCCCGGCCGCGTCCCCTTCGCCCAGCTGGTGATGAAAAAACGACCTGAACACGTTCCCCGTAGTCAGGTCAATTTCCAGGATATCTTCCCGATATACCGCCATCGTCCTCACCTCTTATCAAATGATCGATCGCCCTTTTCCCGCATGCTCCGCAGAGCGTCCGGTCGGTAGCCAGTCCGAACCACTCATCCTCCCGGTCCATCATTTCCACCCATTCCGCGCCACATGCCGGGCACCGGAATTTGACTGCTTCCTTCATTTCATCCTCGCTCAGCTGATCGGCTGGAAGTGCGTGTTTACCCAGCTCCTCAGCTGCCCGACCTTGCTGTCCGTATATTCTCCGGATTCTTCAAAGGCCCGGTCCACGGCCCGGCCGACCAGTTCGTCCCCGGCTTCGTCCGTCAGCTTGTTCCCGCTGATGGACCGGTTGACCACAGTGAACCCCGTCACGCTCCTTGAAACGATTTCCCCGACGTTGCTCAGCTTCACCGCGGCCACCTTCCCGCGGATCGCGTCCCATTCAAGCTCCGTCACTTCCAGCGCCACGTCGTTCAGCCCGATCCTTTTGTTCGTCGCGTGCACGGTGTCATACAGCAGCACTCGCTGCATCTTTTTCATCTCGCTGTATTCGTCCGTGTCGCCCAGCATCTCAAAGTCGATCGTGATCTCGTGCACAACCTGGTCCGCCTTGTCGATCGTGAACCGCTCTGTCGCCTTCGCTTCCATCTCGGCCCGAAGCGTCTCTTCGGTCCAGTTCGTGCCGGATCCGGTCCCGTCGTCCTTTCCAACCTGCCCGTTGATCTTTAACCATTCCATGCGAACGATGGGAAAGCTGCTGATGTTCTCGCTGTCGATCCATTGCACGCCGTCGTTGTCCAGGAAAAAATCATTTCCCTTTTCGTCCTTCGCCACCGGCACCACGCGGGTGATCAGCTGGTCCGTCTTCTGGTTCCAGTTGACCCCCAGCATGTTCTTCCCGTAAATCAGCCTGAAGCCGCGGTCCTTCGTGGTTTTCCGCATGATGTACAGGTCCCAGTTGTCCCGCCGCAGCTCCGCGTCAAACTTCTTCACCACACCCTGGTCCGGATCCAGATAGGCGTATATCGCGTTCTTCCCGTTGATCTGCCCGGTATAGGTCCCGTCGTCCGCGTCCGTCAGGTTCGTGGCGATATTGCCTCTGTAGTCCATCATGAACCCGTTCCGGATCCACGCGATCGCCATGGCCGGCGATACCTGGCTCAGGTCCACCCCTTTCACCATCACGCCGGCCATGTCGTAGCTGACGTGCTCTGCGGTCACGGAGACCTTGTTCTGTTTTGTGTCCCGTGTCACAGTCCGGATCCGGAACAGCTGCGTCTCGATAAACCGGTTGCCGGTCTCCTGCGGCGTGATATGGTGGTCAAAAGTCAGCTGGCTGGCCAGCATGTAGCCGGTCAGCCCGTAGAACGTCATCACCTGATACCATCCGCTCCCGACGTCCTCCAGCAGGTAGACCTCCGTCCCCGCGGTAAACGTCCCCAGCACCGGGTCCCCGCTTGTGTAGTCTGCGATCCGCTTCCAGTATTCCGGATAATTGTCCGGCGGGTGGTTGTATCCCATATCGCTCCCCGGATCCTGGGTGTGCATCTGCCAGTTGTGGTTCACATAGGTCACCTTGTCGCCCACCGTGTAGCTGACCCCTGAAAAATAGAACTGCTGATAATAGATCCGCTGCGGCGCGTGAGGCCCCTCGTACATGGTCGCCGTCGTGTTCGTTACGTATACGTCCACGTCCAGCCCGGACACGGCGCTCTCGATCACTTCCTCCGGAACCGGTGCACGGATGATCGCCTCAGTCACAAGGTGTTCCCACTTTCCGTAGGGATCCATCGGGTGCTCCATGGTCAGGTCATATTTGCCCCCGGCCACCTGCTTCACCCGGCACTTCGTAGGGATCAGCACCGCGTCCCCGTTCTGGTCGAAGTTCTCGTTCCCGATATCATAAACACTGATCATAGATATCTCTCCCGCTTCAGCACCTTCACGCTGCTGCAGTTCGTGAACGTGACGGTGTTGTTCCCGACTTCCAGCGTCGGAAACTCCCCGCTGCTGTTCTTCGTCAGGATCGCCGTGTGCGCCGCGTTCCAGATCTCCATGCTCGCGCAGTCGATCACATAGGTCGTCCCGCTGGTCGTGCCGGTGATCGTCAGCCCCCTGGCCTTCCCGCTTCCGCCGGCGGTCGTCGTCAGTGTAATGCTCGTGTTGCTGGCCGTCACGGTGATCAGCGGCAGCGCGTCCACGTCCCCGTTGTTCCGCACGGTGGCCCCGTTGGTCACGGTTTCTTCTTCTTCGTGAAGCAACTCCTTTAACGGTTGGCAGTAGAACTGCGCCTCGCCGCTCCACCAGTCCAGGTTCCGGCTGTGTTTGTTCAGCGTGATCGCGCCGATCACTCTCGCCCTCTGTCGCCGGTCCGGCTCCCCGCTGAAGGTCACGTAACCGCTCCCCCGCAGCCAGTCGTACACTTCCCGCACCCGGTATCCGCCGTGCGCGTGCATCGACACGGTCTGGATGTAACTGTTGTAAATGGCTTCCCCTTCCGTCTCCGTCAGATCACCGCTGCGGCCCGGAATCTGGATATGATTCACCCGCTCCTCCGGCCGGATGATCGGCGCCGGCCCGGCCAGCAGGATTCCCATGCTCCGGCAGTCAATCCCGTTCCACACGAAATAGCTCTGAGGCATCAGCATCACCCTTATTTTGCGTTTTCGTATAATCATAAAATAACGAAAACCCATATTTTCACGAAAGTCCCCTGATTGAATTAACTCCCGAATCCGGCCATCGTCCGCCGCTGCGCCGCTGCCATCGCCGCGGCCAGCCCTTCCGCATCCGCTCCGCCGTTCATGTTCATATTTTCAACATAAAGATTCGAACTGTAGCTCCGGCTGCTGATCTCCCGTGCTGGCACGACCCGCTCGCCCTTATGCAGGATTGCCGGGTACCCGTCAAACGGCACATACGGCAGCCCGTTGGCACGGCCTTCGCCCTCTTCCCCGCCGGTTATCGCTGGCACCACAGGAACCGTCAGCGCCATCCCGTCCAGCACGGCCTGCATCTGCGCCGCGGCGTCCTCCGGCAGTGTCGGAACCACCGGCATGTCAACCTCTTCATCCTTCGGCCAGAATTCCCGGTCCACCCACCATTCCGGCAGGTTCTCTCCGGTCCATCCGAACTGCGCCAGTCCGCGCATGGCCTCGTATGCTTCCGTCAGCGCCTGCATGCCTTCTTCGTCATATCCGAAGCGATCCATCAGCCCGTTCAAAGCGCCGAGCCCTTCGTCGCTCATCCACCCGAAGTTCCGGATCGCGTCCCAGGCTTCCTCCATCGCTTCCCATTGCGCTGGGGTGACATTCAGGAAAGGCACATCGTCCAGGTCTTCATTTTCCACAATGCTCCAACCGCCGCCGAACCATCCGGAAGGATCTGCTTCATTCTTGGCCGTGACCAGGATCCCGCTCACGAAGCTCTCGATGCCTTCCGCAATCCGCCGCGCGTTAATTTCCTTATCGATCTCCTGCAGCTTCGCCTCTTCCTCTTCCGTCAGTTCCCCCAGTGCCGATTTCAGAATCTCCCAGGCTTTATCCTTCACCTTCCCGCCGAGTTCGCCCAGAGCGTTCCCAGCCGTTTCGAAGAGCTTGTTCCAGTCTTCAGTAAAGGTTTCCGCATTCTGCTTGATGCTTTCCCCGTATTCCTGCGCATATCGCATCAGATCATCCCAGGATTCTTCTCCCCGGATGAACCGTCCCACGTTGGTGTTATTCATAAACCAGTCCATATATGGCCCGGCTGTCATGGACCAGCCGCCGGAGGCCCATGCGCTGCCGACGGATGAAGCGGCTCCCGTAATCGCGTTATGGATCGCGGTTAGCATCCCACCGCCAGCGGCTCCTGCCGCATCGGATCCGCCCCCGGATCCCGTGCTCTTTCCACCGCCCCCGAACAGGAATTTCCCGCTGCTCAGCAGCTGCATAAAAGTCAGCACGGGCTGCGCGACCGTCATTCCGCCGAGCACCAGCCCGATTGCCTTCAGCCCGATCTCAACAGCCCCCCAGTTCTCCTTGATCCATTCCAACCCGTTCGTCAGCGAATCCAGCGCGCCTGTTGCCGCATCCAGTGCCTTCCCAAAATCAACATCCTGCAACCCGCTGAACAGTCCAGTCACCGCGTCGCTCAGCTCGCTCAGCTTCTGCCGGCCTTCATCCGTCTGCAGATATTTGTTGAACTCGCCCAGCAGATCGGAAATCGTGTTTCCGATCTCGGTGAATCCCGGCGCGAGCTGTGCAAAAACCGTCGTCTGCAGTGTCTCGAATTCATTTCGCAGGCTCTGGATCGTATCATCCAGCTTGCCCAGATTTTCCACGTCGTCTTTGGATACGACGTTCCGGGTCTCCAGCATTTCCTCGTAGGCTTCCCGGCCGGCTTGCCACAGGGGAATCAGCTCTTTATAACTACCGAGCAGCTTCTTCCCCATCGCTTCCCTGTCCACTTCATTGTCCAGGGACATAATGGCTTCACCGATATCCCAGAACACGTCCTCCAGGTCGCGGAACTGCATAACGCCGCCTTTAGCGGACATCTCCCCGATAACAACTCCCAGGGAATCGAACGCGTCCATTACATCCTGGGAACCGTATTTCATATTTGTCGACAGTTTCTGATAAGACGCGATAATCGACTCAACAGGCGTATCGATAAAATCAGCCACCTGCTGCATCCGCTGCAGCGTTTCCTGGTCAATTCCGTATTGTGTGGCTGTTGTCAACAGTTCATCCGCCCAGCTCGCCGCACTGGCCATGCTGCTTACCAGTTCCGTGGCCAGTTCCTTGACCTTCTTCACCGCGTCCCATGCCGCGCCACTGATTTTTCCCAGCCCGTTGATCACCGCGTCATAGCTGACCTTTTTCCCGATGCGCTCTACGGCGTCGCTGGTCTCCTGGGCTGCGCTCCCCGTCTCCTGCATCGTGCTGTTGACTTCCTTCAGCTCGGCTTCCATCTGTTCCAGCGCGGTCTGGGCGTTGTTCAGCTTCATCTGCCATTGCTGCATCTGCCGGTTGTTCGCCGCCACGCCCTGCTCGCTCAGCTGCTTCAGCGCGGCCTCCGCGGCCTTCACGCTGGTCTTCTGCTGCTCGATCTTCTTCCGCAGGATGTCCGCCTGCTGCGCTGCATATTTCTCAGCATCTCCGGTGTTCTGGAACTGGGCCTTTGCCAGCTTCTGCTGGCTGTTCAGCACCTTCACGGCGTTCGCCGCGTCGCTCATCGCCTTCCGGTACTGCTGCTCGCCCTCGATCGTAAATCTGGTTTTGATGTCAGCCATGGCGGCCTCCTGTCAGTCAAAAATCTTTTCTTCCTCGCGCCGGATCCGGTGCTCCATGTCATCATAGTTCCGCCTGTATACGTACATATCCAGGATTGCCCCAGGCGGCATGTATTGCATCTCGTCAAACTGCAGCCCGGCAATCATTCCCCATGCGGCCACCTTCCGCCACGTCAGTCGGTTTTCCCGCTTTTTTTTTGTATCTCTTCGAGAACCACGTCTACTTCTTTCCCGTGTTCCTCGTCCTCTTCTGTCTCCATGGCCATCCCGTAAGTCAGCGTATTCATGATCGCGATTGTAATCTCCATCATTTTCTTCCTGTTTGCAGGGATATGCAGTTCAAACCAATCCTGGTCAACGTCCAGGGTCTTCCCTTCCAGTTTTGCCCCATTCTCCGCGAGCACATACAGTGTCGTCACCAGGCCCTCCGGGGAAGCGACAAACCGGTCGATTTCGTTGAAGTTAAATCCCTCGATCCGGTTCTGCATCCGAATCAGCGCCCGCAGTGTAAAGCCCAGGGTAAACTCGCGGCCTCCGATTTTTACCTTTTCCGTTTTTACAATCTCATTTTTCATTTTCTTTCCCTTTCCTTTCCCTGCCTTGTTCAAAAAAGCACCCGGACAGGCATCCCCCGTCCGGGTGTATTCTGGTTCTTATGTCCGGCTGATGTTGGCCAGGCCGTCCAGCCAGGCCGCCGCGGCGCTCTCGGTCGTAAAGTTCTGGATCTTCCGGTAATTCGGCTCTCCGCTGCTGTCCGTGTCCAGCGCGGCGCACCGGCCGTTGATCGTGGGCGTCTGCCAGTCGATGCTCTCGCCCCGGGTCTGGCTGTTCTCGTTGTTCCTGGCGAACTGCACCTTGTAATACCACACGCCCTGGTATTTGGTCGTCCCGTTCTTCCTCCGGATCCGCATATAGCCGACGCCCATCGGTTTGGTGGACGCAGTGTTCTCGTAATACGTATCCACAGTGGTCCCGGTGCCCGTGGTCACCTTCTTCAGCAGACCCATGCTGACCTGGGTGTCCTCGTCCAGGTCGTCCACCCCGATCTCCAGGCTCATGCCGGTCACCCCGGTGTCGTCCTCCGCGATCACGTCGTCCGCGTACAGCGGATTGTTGTTCCGGTCAATCGTCAGGTTGCCGCTGATCGCCTTGCCGATGTCAAACCCGCTGCCGCTGCTTCCGTAGGTCGGCTCGCTTCCGGCAGTATGCGCGGTCAGCACCGCGCCGACAACATGCCGCATTCCGATAAAAGCCATGTTTGATTCCTCCTTGTGTCGTTCTTATTTCCCCGCCGAGGCGACAAACCGCTCCCAGATCTCCGTGATGGTCTCCATCACGGCTGGCTCGGCATTCTTTTCCGCTTCTTCCACCCAGTAATCCCCGGGCTTGTTCGTCCGTCCGTAGCTCCGGCCGTATTGCAGGATGAAAGCCTTCTCCGCGTTCCGGACGCCCTTGCCATCCTTCCCGTGGGGATAAACATCCCGGAAGACGGCTTTTCCGCCCAGGCCCTGGATCGGTCCCGGCTTCGTGCTGTTGATCATCGCCCCGGTCCGGATGTGCCCGTGAGTCGCCGCGCTCAGCTTCCATTCGTTCTGGATCACCTGCACGCCCGCGTTCACCATTTCTTCGGCCACGGGTCCGCACTGCTGGCCCATCCGCTGCATCTGGCGCACCAGCGCGTCCATGCCGTCCAGTTCCATCCTGGCCATCTTTACCCCTCCGTTTCTCCCGGAGGATCCGACCCGGCCGGCTCCGTTGCCGGCTCCGTTTCCGGCTCCGGTTCCGGCTCTTCAGGCGCGTCCAGGTCCAATAGTGTCACGGCCCAGTGCCACAGCGCCTTCTTCAGGTTGTGCAGGTAGTCCCGTCCGATCAGCTTATAGCTCAGCCGGTCGCCCTGCGCGTCCAGCACGCCCTCGATGCGCTGCAGCCATCCGCTGTCCCGATCGCTGACGCAGGCCCAAATCTCGAGCTGGTAGCACTGGTCGATCACGCAGTCGTCCGCGTACAGGTTTTTCACCCGCACTAGCTCCACCGCGCCCCAGTCCTCCGGCCGATCCACGTCCAGCGCGTCCCGCTCAAAGGTCAGCTCCGCACCGGTCTCCGCGTTCAGCGCCTCGATCAGCGCGTCGATCGCGTCCCGTTCTTCAAGATATCCAAAATCCGGCCACACGGTCTGGGCGGTTTCCGTCCCGCCCTGGGTTTCTTCCGTGCCGACGGTCGGCGTGTTTTCGGCTTCATCCGCCATTTTTATACGCCCCCTCCCGTCATGATCCGGCACTTCAGCGTCATGAAGTCCCCCATATAGCCCAGGTGATTGACCTCCGCGATCTCATACACCTGCGCCCCATGCCGCAGCCGCCAGCTGGCGTCCACGTCCGTCCGGTACCGGACGAGAAAGGTCACGATGTTCTCCGCGCCGTATGCCTGCGCCTGGTAGAACTCTTTCCCGCTCACGTCCGTCTTTCCGGCCTTCGCCGCGTGCTCCGTCCAGGTCACCGTGCGCCGGTTCCCGTTCATGACGGTCTTCGGTTCCAGCAGCTTCACAGGGTGGCGCAGGTCCCCGGCCTTGTAGGCTCTCATCCGGCGCCTCCTGTTCCGCTGCTGGCGCTCCGCGCAGGCCGCAGCTGGTGCACGCTCTTCACAATGTAGTCCGGCACGTTTGCGCCGGTCTCCGCGTTGCCCCGGTTGTCATACATCCAGGCCGCCAGGTTGGCCACCCAGAAGTCGTACAGAGACCCGACGGTCGTCCTGGGGACACCCGCCTTCTCATACCATTCCGCGGCAGCCGTCAGGCACAACTCCAGGACGGTACTGTCCTCTTCCGGATCAGCGCCCGCAAACCGCCGCACCAGGTCGATGCTTGCCGCCATCCGACCGCCTCCTCTCCCTCTGTAATAACGGGGACCGGTTTCCCGGTCCCCGCTGCGAAATCATCCGTCTCAGCTGCTCGGCAGCGCCGCGGCGACCCCTTCTCCGCTGCTGTTCACCGTCAGCACCTTGCCCTCGTCGGCAGCCGTCACGGCCGGAAGCTGGCTGGGGATCGCCTTCGCGGCCCAAGCGCCTTCTTCCACAATAAGGGCTTTGCCGTTGTCGCTGGCTGTCACGGCCGGCAGCTCGGTCACGGTCACGCCTACCAGCTTGTCCGCGATGCTTTCCATCGCTTTCGTCATATCGCTCTTCGCCATGGGTTTGCCCTCCTATTTTTCTTTTCAGGTTATCAGCCCAGCGTCAGCTGACGGCGCACCGCCGCGTTAGCGTCGAACTTGGTCACGCACATCCGCACAAGTCCGCGGACTTCGGTGGAATCGGTCGCCCAGGCGCTGCCGCCGATGTCGGTGCTGGCCACTTCCATGCCGTTCCGGCGGAACAGGGTCGCGAATTCCTTCATGTCGCCGATGAAGAACTCCGGCTTGTTGCTGGTGTTCGGCAGCTGCGCGTCGCTCACCGCAACGATCCGGCGGCCGAAGATCTTGAACAGCGTGGCGTTGGTGGGATCGGGCTGCAGCAGTCCGCGGCCCATCTCGTCCGTCAGCTGGTCCAGGGCGTCGAATCCGCTCTGGTTGGTAATGATCACGGCGCTCGCGCTGATCGCGGGATCCAGCGTCTTGTTCAGGATCGTCTTGATCGCGCTGTCCGGCGTGATGCTGCCGCTGGTCAGGGCGCTGGCAGTCAGGGTCTTCAGCGCGGCGATCAGCAGGCTGTTCTCGGTCAGCACCAGCTTCTTGGCGAACCAGCGGGCCAGGTAGCCCATCAGGTTGGCCACTTCGTCGTTCAGCAGCTCGTTGGAGATCGGGATCCGCAGGCCGTACTTGGTCAGCGTGTAGGTCACCTTGCTGAACGCGGGCTGGTCGCTGTTGTTGAGGATCGTGCCCATCTCGTCGATGCTGGGCATCGCGGAGCTGGGCGCCGTGTCGATCACGCGCCATCCGGAATTCGTGCTCACGGTTTCCTCGGTGAAGTAGGGCGCCAGGGGATTCAGCTCCCTGCGCAGCTCGCGGATGCTGTTGTCGATGTCTTCCGGCACCAGGAAGCCGCCGTCCGTGCCGACGGGATCGCCGCCGCCTTCGGTCAGCGCGTCATAAAGGATCTTCACGTTCTCGTTTCCGAGCCCGTTCTTCCGGGTGACCCCATGCTTCAGGGCATACGCAAACGCGCGGGCATACTCGTTGCTCGCCAGGATCTCGCTCCGGGTCTTCTTTTCGGTGTTTTCCATGGGTTTCAGTCCTCCTTCTTTGTTGGTCTTCACAGCGTCATAGCTGGCCTGCAGCGCGCTCATCCGCTTCTGCATGTCGGCGATCGCCGTCTGCTGCTTTTCAAGTTCCGCCAGCGGAACCTCCTGGTTCGCGCTGTCCGCTGCCAGCTTCGCGGCCGCGTCCTTGATCTGGCCGCCCAGCGTGGTCATCTGGTTCATCATTTCCTGCAGGTTCATTCCTTATCCCTCCGTTTCTTGATACCCGGCGAGCTCTGCCGCCCATGCGGCAATGCCGGCCCGCCTGGCGATTTCATCCCGTTTCCGGGCTTCTTCCTCATCCGGATCCTCTTCCGGTTCTTCCTCCGGGTCCTCAGCCTCTTCCGGCTCTTCCTCCG
>JAEIGA010020606.1_pt1 | contig 10052 bp, 9 predicted proteins | sample 9270691 | NCBI WGS metagenome assembly JAEIGA01 (sample SAMN17057246, study PRJNA624740) | gut metagenome | biome: biome; isolation source: fecal sample | host: Bos grunniens | place: China: Xizang | collected 2019
AAAAGGATCCATGTTCTATCTTAAGTCTATTCCGAATTGGATGCGTCAGCTTTTCTGGCTGTTCCTGTTTCTGGCACCGATCTACACATTCTATGTGAACCGCGATTCGATCGTACTCTTTTCCTGCATCGGCATGATCGGTTTCAACGGAATCCTGAGATGGATCATACGGCCGATCATCACAAAAATGATCTCAACCGGCAGAGCTGAACCAAAACGAATGGCATATCTTGGCTTTGTAAGAGAAGATCTGCAGGTAATGAAATTCGCTATGTACCTGCTTCTGGTATCAGTCATCATCATGGCGTCAATATTGGTAACGAACCAGGAAAAACCGATGGTCAAGGTTATGATCACGATGTCCTATGTATTTCTGAGTGTTCTTCAGGCAATGGCACTGATGTTCCGCTATTCTACCGAACTCTCCGAGCGAAAACGACACTTTGCATCTCTTGCAAGGATCGGATATACACTGAAACAACTGAAAAGCATTACAAGAAAAGAAGTTTTCAGTTATTACGGATCAGTACTTTTGATCTCCATGATCTATCTCGTTAATATTTATATTTCTCTTGTATCCTCAGGAGTCATGAAAACATCGTTTGCTATCGCGCTGGTACTCATCGTTTTTGTTCCTTTATGCATCTGTGCCATAGGAAGCCTGCTCTATTACAGAAGCATCGTTCTTACGGGAGGTGCGCAATCATAACCGACTGAAAGGAGGGCAATATGGCCGACATCAGAAAACTGACACTTCTTCATTCCAATGACCTGCACGGCAGATTCTTTCCGGAGTATTTGGACGGACATGAGATCGGAGGTATCAGCAGGCTAAGCGGTTACGTCAAAAAAGTCCGGCGTGAGGAAGAAAATGTTGTCTATGCAGTAGCCGGAGATATGTTCAGAGGTTCGATTATCGATTCGGAATATCTTGGCCTGTCTACGATCGAACTGATGAATATACTTTCACCGGACGTAACGACAGTCGGGAATCATGAAGTGGATTACGGAATTGCCCATCTTCTGTTTCTTGAAAAATGTGCACGTTTTCCCATTATCAATGCAAATCTGTTCGTCACCGTCAGCAACACCAGATTGTTTAAACCTTACCTCAATGTTGAAACGGGCGGGCTGAGGATCCTGTTTATCGGCATTCTGACGGAAGAAGTACTGGCAACTGCAAGGACAGAACGTGTTATCGGAACGTACATTGATATTGAAGAAGCAGCCCGACAGGTAAGTATTATCTGCGACAACTACCGCACAAGTGATACCGATCTGACAGTATTGTTGACGCATATCGGAATAGAAAAGGACCGCGAACTGGCAAAACTGCTGGATCCTGGATGCGGCGTTGATCTGATCATCGGCGGACATTCCCATACTTTCATGGATGATATGGAAGTTGTAAATAATATTCCTATCGTACAGGCAGGCTGGGGTACCGGGCTGGTCGGAAGATTCGATCTGGAATATGACAAAGATGCCCATAAGCTTACACGATGTGACTGGAAGGCAGTCCATATTGACGAAAGAATCTGCCGGAAAGACAGATTGATGGATGATATGATTGCTACATTCCAGTCGGTAACTGACGCAAAATACAAACGGGTAGTTACAAAGTTTGTTAGACCTCTGCATCATCCCTCCAGGATCCAGGAGACTGAAATGGGAAACCTGTATTCAGATATTATGCAGGATGAAAGCTCGTTTGACATCATGATGTTCGGGTCCGGCGCGATCCGCAAAGAAGTCATGGGACCGATCGTGGAATATCAGGATATGCTGGAGAATACACCCTTTGATGATAAGCTGTGGATGCTGAAAGTAACAGGTGCACAATTCCGCAGAATGATACAGTTTATCTTCCGTGACGAAGCCTGGGCCGGCCATACGGAATTCTATCAATATTCCAAAGGTGTCAGGATCGTTTACCGCAAATCGACACATACGATCGAAGAATTAAGTTTCCATGGGGAACCGTTCGAAGATGATAAATTCTATCTGATCGCATTACAGAATTATCACTACAATAACTTCGATGAATTCTTCAATGTACCGCTCGAAGAGGTCAAAGCTAATATGCGTCCGCGTGTTGTTGCTACTTCTGTCAACAATATCATTGAGGAATATCTGTCTGTCCATCAGGGACTGAACGCAAAAGTTGAAGGAAGAATCGTTATTCTGGATTAGGAGGGCAACATGAAATATCAGAATCTCGGAAAAACTGAAATTAAAGTATCTCGTATATCGTTCGGTGCATGGGGCTTAGGCGGAGGCAATGTCTGGAGTGATATGTCGGTAAATGTAAAAGAAACCGGTGAACTTCTGGATTACGCATCTGATCTTGGCATTAATTACATTGATACAGCTCCGGTATACGGCATTGGTACAAGTGAGATGATCCTTGGCAAGGCTCTTAAAGGAAGAAGAGACCGCTTCATCGTTCAGACAAAGTGCTCGCTGAACTGGCGTAATGAAGGCGGAGAATTTGAATATGTCAGAGACGGATATACCGTAATGAAGGATCATCACGCGTCTGCTATCCGGAAGGATGTAGAAGATTCTTTGATGCGCATGGATCTGGACTGCATCGATTCCATGGTAGTGCACCGTATGTCTTCAGTCGTCAGTCCTGAAGAAACGATGAGTGCATTGCAGGAACTGATCAAGGAAGGAAAGATCCGCACAGTCTTTCTGTCCAACAGTACTCCCGATGATCTGAAAGAATACTCAAAATACGGTTTTGTAGCAGGCGTACAGGAAAAATTCAGTCTGCTGTCACAGGATCAGCGCAAATACTTTGATGCATGCAGGGAATACGGCGCAATGTTCCAGGCATACGGTATTCTGGAAGAAGGCGGATTGACCGGACGCAAGATCGTAGAAACCAAATGGCCGGAAGGTGATGTACGTTCTACCCGTGTCTGGAGCAAAGAACCGGTGCGCAGTGCAGTACTCGCCCTGTTTGATGAACTGGAACCTCTTTGCGGGAAATACGGATGCTCAATGGCGAATCTGGTACAGGCTTGGACATTGAAGCAGTATGAGGACCTCAACCTGCTGACAGGATTCCGCCGCAGGGAGACAATGGCCGATACAGTGAAGGTGCTGGATCTTGAGATCAGTGATGAAGATATTGCACTGATTACGGCAGCTGCGGACAAAACACAATTCTGATCAGGTATACAAGAACATGATGGAGGCATTTCTCCTTCATGTTTTTATTTTTTTGCTTTTCAACATGGTTTACAATAGGTAATGTCAAAGAGGTGCATTATGAAGAAAATACTGTTGATCGGCGGCACAGGCACGATCTCATCGCCTATTGCTCGTTTTCTGTCTGAAGATCCGGAAACGGAGCTCTATATGCTCAACCGAGGCAAACGCCCCGATACACTCGGCAGCCACGTTCACAGACTGATCGGTGACGCAAATGATGAAGAAGGTCTGAAGAAACTGCTTGAAGGATATTCCTTTGATACGGTCATCAACTTCATCCTGTACAGGAAATCACAGGCTGAGATGATGGTACGTCTGTTTGCCGGAAAGATTTCTCAGTTTATTTTCATCAGCACAAATGTTGCGTTAAACCATGACACAACCGTTAATGTAGATGAATCACTGCCTTTGGGCAATGAATACTCTGCATATGGTGCTGCCAAAGCGGAATGCGAAGCATACTTTATGCAGGAATACCGTGAACACGGTTTCCCTGTAACGATCGTACGTCCCACGCAGACATACTCTGATTCCAGGATACCGCTCAGCGTCAAACCGGGCGGCTACTGGCCGGTCATTTCCAGGATCCTGCGGGATAAAGAAGTGATCGTGCATGGAGATGGTGAAGGTGTATGGGCTGGTACGCATGCAGATGACTTTGCCCGCAACTTTATGGGACTGATCGGCAATGAAAAAACGATCGGTGAAGCATATCTGATTGTTAACCCGGAGCCTTATACATGGAACAACCTGTATCGTGCGCTGGGTGAAGCGATGGGGAAAGAAGTACTTATCGTCCATATTCCCACACAGATGCTGTCACTATCAAAAAAGTACGGATTTGATCAATCGATCAGAGGAGATAAGTATTATTCAAATATCTTTGATCTTTCGAAACTTGAACATGTGATCGGTAAAACCGATTTCAAAATCTCCATGAAGGATGGTGTCAGGATGTATCTTGAATACATGGACACTCATCCGGAACTTAAAAAGGAGGATCCGGAATTTGATGCATGGTGTGATCACGCTATTGAAACATATCATAGATGTCTTGAAGAATTCGGAAATGAGGATGGAATATGATTTACACATTGACTTTGAATCCTGCTGTTGACTATTACATGGAAACAGCCGGCGAACTGAAACAGAACAGCGTCAACAGGGGAAAGAATGAACGCTTCAAAGCAGCCGGAAAAGGTCTTAATGCGTCAAGAGACCTCAGCATCATGTCAATACCGTCTTATGCGGTAGCTGTGCTGGCAGGTTTTACAGGTGCCTATATTCAGGATACATTCAAAGACTATCCGTATATCCGTTTAGTACCTGTAAAGGCACATGGGAATAACCGTGTTAACCTCAAGATGTTCTCTGAAGGAGAATTGACAGAAGTAAATGGTGAAGGGCCGTATGCGGATGAGTTTATCCGCAATGATATCCTGCGCGCGTTTGAAGAAACGTCAAAAGATGATACAGTTCTGATCTGCGGTTCTCTGATCCGCGGCTTTAATGCAATGCTTGTCCAGGAACTGTGCGAAGAACTGCATGAGCGCGGAACTACAGTCGTTCTGGATTCTGTCCAGCTTTCTTTGCAGCAGCTTCGCGACTGCAGACCTCAGTTAGTAAGACTGACAGAAAAGGAACTTGGTACATTGCTGAATATGGATGTCAATGCAGAGAACCTCAAAGAAGCACTGGAAAAAATCCGTGAAGCAGGGCTGCCGAATATTCTGCTGACTATTGACAGCAACGATGCAGCACTGATGCTTGGAGATCAGATGTACTGTCTCAGCCAGCCTAAGTGCCGTCCAGTCAATAAAGTTGGAGCAGGAGATGCACTTCTTGCTGCCTATATCGGGAAACGCACACAGGGTGTAGAACCTGCAGATGCCCTCAGATGGGCTGGGGCAATGGCAAATGCTGTTGCGTCTACTATGGATGAAACAACTCTTGACGAGGTCATGAACAGATTTGATGAAACAAGGGTGATCAGTATCGATTAACAAAACAGGAGGTAGAGTATGACTTTTCAGAAAGAGGGACTTGAAGAACTCATCGAACGGATGGAGTCTTATCTGAATGAGAAAAAATATGTACTCGCAAGAGAAGCAATCGTCGAACTGGAACCGATCGATATTGCGTACATCATGGAAACACTGCCGGAAGATACGATCCCGGTCGTATTCCGTCTGCTTCCGAAAGAACTGGCTGCCGAAGTATTTGTCGAACTGGAAAATGATTCTCAGGAAAAGCTGATCAAAGGCTTCTCAAAAGCCGAACTGAAAGAAGTCCTTGATGAGCTGTACTTGGACGATGCCGTAGATATTATTGAAGAGATGCCTGCGAACGTCGTTAAGCGTATCCTTTCAACAGCCGATCCCGAAACAAGAAGAGATATCAACAATATTCTGCAGTATCCGGAAGATTCAACCGGATCGATCATGACGACCGAGTATATCGATCTCAAGAGCACGATGACTGTTGAAGATGCGCTGAAAAAGATACGCCGTGTCGGACAGGACATGGAAACCATTAACGTTATGTATGTTGTTGATGCGGACAGACACCTTCTTGGATTCGTTTCGATCCGTACCGTACTGCTGTCGGATGAAAATGACACGATGGAAGAGATCATGGATACAAGTGTGATCTCTGCCTCCACCTTGGATGACCAGGAAATGACAGCTCGTAAATTTGAAAAATACGACTTCCTGACCATGCCTGTTGTTGACAAGGAAAACCGTCTTGTCGGTATCGTTACGATCGACGATGCTCTCGACGTCCTGGTTGAAGAGACGACCGAAGATATCGAACGTATGGCAGCTATCTCACCGTCCTATAAGCCGTATCTCAACACAAGTGTTATAGAAACAGTTAAGTCACGTATTCCATGGCTGCTGTTGTTGATGGTATCAGCAACATTTACCGGGCAGATCATTTCTTCATTTGAAGATGCACTTGCGTCCGTTACGATCCTTACAGCATACATTCCGATGCTGATGGACACAGGCGGAAACTCCGGTTCGCAGGCCAGCGTTACGATCATCCGCGGTATTTCACTGGATGAGATCTCAATGAAGGATATCGGAAAGGTCATCTGGAAGGAGATACGTGTTGCCGTAATAGTCGGCGCGATCCTTGCAGTATGCAACTTCGCAAAACTGATGCTGGTCGACAGAATGATGTTCCACAATCCGATCACTGTACCGGTTGCACTGGTCATCTGTCTGACACTGATATTCACGGTATTTGCCGCGAAACTGGTTGGATGCACGCTTCCTATCTTTGCAAAGGGACTTGGATTTGACCCTGCAGTTATGGCATCCCCGTTCATCACAACGATCGTTGACGCGATCTCACTGCTGATCTACTTCGAATTTGCTACAACACTGCTGCATATCTAGAGCAGCCGGATTCAGATTCATATGTTCAAAGATGCGTCCTGATTTACAGACGTATCTTTTTTATTGATTGGCATTTCAAAATAAATAATTCTTTTATATAAAATAAAATGATTGCGGTTTACAATGGTTGCAATGCGCAATAAAATAAACGTGTAAAAATGAGGGGAAGCGTATGAGAAAAGTATCAATCATAAAAGATCCGGGCTTTTACCGGAGAGTATTGGTGATCATGCTGCCGGTCGCCATGCAGCAGGCTATCAATATGGGTGTCAATATGCTGGATACGATGATGCTTGGTTCGTTCGGTGAAATGCAGCTGAGTGCATCAAGTCTTGCTAATCAGTACTATAACTTTTTTACCATTTTCTGTATGGGCATCATCGGCGGATCCAGCGTGCTTTCCGCACAATACTGGGGTGGGGGAAACAAAGAAAAAACAAGGGAAACATTCAATATGGCCTTCCGTCTTGCTGCAGGTATAAGTCTGTTCTTTGCTTTGCTGACCTGGCTGTTCCCGCGTCAGATCATGACGATCTACACCAGTGAACCGCAGGTTATCGAATATGGAATCAAATATCTGAGGATAACGACATTCGTATTCTTTATCCACGGGACAAGCCTTGTCGGTGCACAGCTGATGCGCTCAGTCGGTAAACCAAGACTAGGCTTATATGTGTCGATCGTATCATTTTTCTTCAATCTGTTCTTTAACTGGATGTTCATCTTCGGTAAACTCGGCGCTCCCAGAATGGAGATTGCGGGTGCTGCACTCGGTACACTGCTGGCCAGGTTATCAGAATTCATTCTCACATTCTGGTATATCCTGCACAAAGATCAGACACTTGGCCTGCGTGTAAAAGACCTCAAACACAATCCTTCCGGAGAATTCTTCGCAAATTACTTCCGTCTTGGAGCTCCGGTACTGCTGTCTGACGGCATGCTGGGTCTGGGAAACAATGTAGTATCAGTTGTGCTTGGACATATGGGTGCAGCGGTAGTTGCAGCAAACGCGATCTGCATGGTCATTGAACGTCTCTGTACTGTTATCATCCAAGGTGTATCCAACGCATCAGGCATCATTGTCGGCCAGACGATCGGTGCAGGAGATAAAGAGAAAGCGCTGGAGCAGGGAGAAACATTCTATCTGCTGTCTGTTGTAATGGGTGCGTTTACAGCATTGATGGTCGGAATATTCGGACCGCTTTCCATGAAAATGTATAACCTTACACCTGATACTATCGTTATCACAAAACAGCTGATGATGGCACATGTGTTCATCGTATTCTTCCAGTGTATTCAGTCAGTTATGACAAAAGGTGTACTGAGAGGCGGCGGAGATACGAAGTTCCTGATGAAAGCAGATGTCCTGTTCCTTTGGGCAGTATCGATTCCTGTCGGTGCACTTGCAGGTCTTGTTCTGCACTGGCCTGCTTGGCTGACCATGATCTGTCTGAAGCTGGATCTGATCATCAAGAGTATCTGGTGCATCAACCGTCTGCTGAGCGGAAAATGGATCCACGAAGTTGACAAAAAACCGGCATAACCGACTATAAATCGTTTATCATTACTGCAGGAGGATTACATTATGGACCTGAGAAAGACCGATCCGGAATTAATGAGTATCATTGATCATTTCGCATTTGATGAAGTCATAAACGAAGAAGGATTCACCCTTGATGCAGAAAACAGATATCTCTGTATTCTGGCAGCATTGCTTGGATGTCAGGGGATCGATGAATTCAGAAATGTTCTGCCGCGTGCATTGAACGAAGGCCTCTCTGCTATTGCCATCAGAGAAGTCGTTTATCAGGCTGTTGATTATCTGGGGATGGGGAGAGTGTATCCCTTTGTACCTGCAATGAACGAGATCTTCCTTGCACAAGGATATGAGCTGCCGCTGGAAGCTCAGTCTACGACAACACTTGAAACGAGGCTTCAGGCAGGAGAGGACCTGCAGGTAATACTGTTCGGACCTCAGATGAGAGGGCGTTATAAAACAAGCCATATTTCCAAATGGCTTGCTGATAACTGTTTCGGGGACTATTACACAAGGACAGGTCTTGAACTGAAACAGCGTGAAATGATCACGTTCTGCTACCTGGCTGCTCAAGGCGGTGTTGAACCTCAGCTGACAGCACATGCACAGGCAAATCTGAAGAACGGCAATGATCATGCGTTTATGATGAGTGTGATCTCGCAGATCATGCCTTATGTCGGTTATCCACGTACACTGAATGCTATAACCGCGCTCAACAAAGCAGCGGAGTCATTGAAATAAAACACAGAAAAATAACAAAAACCGCAGTTCAGATTTTGATGTGAACTGCGGTTTGTTTTTTGAACAGCTCTCAGCAGTCAAAGTCGAAAGCATATCTGCCGGAGACCTTCGGAACAATAATATTGTCTTTAACATCTACATGCAGAGGATGATTAGCGTAGAAAGCAAGTGCTTCACGGTCCGTATGGACGGATTCCAGCATAACGTCCGTATTGGAGGATGCCAGTGCGTCCGTGTAGACATGAATGTCTGTGAGTCCTTCGATTTTTCCTTTCAGCCCTTCAAGACCTTCCTTGATCTCTTTTTATGCAGCTTCTTTTTCTTCAGCGCTCAGGCTGTCCTTCAGTGTCCACAGAATGATATGTTTTACCATAGTTTTAATCTCCTTATTACAGTTTTATTTTATACGATTCTACCGGCAAACTGTATAGAAGCATGAACAGAGTTTGATATTTTTACTGTTCTGTATCAGTGTACGTACTATTACCAATCAGCCGTAAGAAAATGAGCGAACTGCTTGGCAGCTATCTCTTTCAGCTTATGATATTTTTCGGAGGAAAATACTCTTCATACCAGCCATCAGGGCTTTCTTCCGGGAATTCTTTACGGATGATCAGCTGTACCGTTTCATTGTAATGAGGCATATATTGGTCAACACAGTTGATCAGCAGTTCACAGAAGTTTTCTTTGTTTTCCAGTTCTCTGATAATTTCAGGACTGCATTCCTGTTCTATCTTTTTTACGTTGTCCGATATATCCTTCCGGGAAATTCTGAGTATTATTCATTAGTATATTTTCTGCAGAATGTTTCTTCTTATGCTGCGCTGCGTTTTCTTGTCATGTATATGACCTCTTTCAAAAACAGTATTTCATTTATACAAGTTCATAAAACAGAACTTCAGTACTGCCCAAATAAATTGAGTAAATTCGTGCGGCACCGGAAAAAGACCGACCATCCGTCTATCATGCCGGTTTTCGGAAGGAAACCCATGAATCTGCTGTTTTTCCGTGATTTTCCGGTGAACCGTATTTGAGAATGAACAAGTTTTTTTATACGGTGTACCATATCGTGTACTGCGTTATTTTTACTGAGTCATATGATCATTTCGGAGGTGATCAATATGGCACTGCATTTCAACAGTTCAGTT
>JAEIGA010020607.1_pt1 | contig 10051 bp, 11 predicted proteins | sample 9270691 | NCBI WGS metagenome assembly JAEIGA01 (sample SAMN17057246, study PRJNA624740) | gut metagenome | biome: biome; isolation source: fecal sample | host: Bos grunniens | place: China: Xizang | collected 2019
AGGCAGAGACGGAACATATAATATTAAATTACATTAAAATGATTTGAAAGAAGGAATAGATTATGAAAGAAATTAAAAATAAGAAAAGTCAACTTTGTTTTGAACCAAAGATTGCGAGAAAATTACTAAAGCTTAACGGCGAAATAAAGTTTTGTCCTTATTGCGGCAAGGCTATTACAGATCAGTGCGAATGTCATAAGAACATTGTGATTGATATCAAGGCAAATAGAGAGAATACCGAGAAGACTATTTTCGTGTTTGATAATAATGAGTCGTTTAAGGTAGATTTTAATAAGCTTATGGACGAGCTTAAGTCGAAGAAAGAAACAGAAACTGAAGAACAGATCAGTATCGATTTAGATTAATTGCTCCTAAAATCTATGGAAAGGAGTGATATCTATGGCAAAAGCTATGGGAAAGAGTGTCCCTAAGAAGTCGATGACGACAACTAAAGATCCGGTTCCAGAATATGTATGTCCACACTGTGGTAAGTTGAAAAAGAAGTCTGAGTTTTATGTATCTACTGACCCGGCGATCACCATTGGTATCGCCTTTCCTTGCAAAGACTGCGCAGAAAATATTGCTAGAAGGTATGATCCGAAGACGGGAGAATATTCTGATATGACGGAGGCGTCACTTAAGAGTGCGTTGATGTATTTAGATAAGCCATTTGTCAGAAAACTGTGGAATAGTGCTTACAATGAGGTGCATAATGAGGATTTAAAACAGCCAAAGAAAAATATGTGGACGTCTTATATAAAGAACGTTACATCATTGAAGCAACATCAAGGAGAAAGATGGAAAGACGGAGATTTTGATGATGTTAAACTTGAAAACGCTTTTGATATTCAAGCAAATGCTTTAGATGAAGATTCTGAGCAATATGAAACATATCACAAGAACAAAAAAGCTGTTATCAATTTTGTTGGTTGGGACCCGTTTAGAGACTATCCAAGAAAAGATGAGTTGCCTTTATTGTACGCTCAATTGTTAACCTTCTTGGATGACGAAACCAAAAATGATGGGCAAAAATTAAACGCGGTTATACAGATTGTTAAGTTATTTAATCAGGCAGAAAAAATTAATAAAGCGATTGATGAGTTGCAAACAGATACTCAAAAAATTATTGCAAATACATCTACTGTCAAAACTCTTCGTGAAGCAGCAAGTAAGGCAATCAGTGACGCGAATGCGCTCGCTAAAGATAACGGAATTTCTGTTAATTTTAACAACAATAAATCAAAAGGCGCCCATACATTGTCTGGAAAGATGAAGGAATTAGTTGATATGGGTTTAAGAGAGGCAAAGATTAACACATATGATATTGGTACTTGCGAAGGTATGAAGCAAGTGGCTTTAATTAATGAGGAGTGCAGACATAAACAAATAGGTTATGATGAAAACATTGCTCAGGAGATAAAAGATATCAAGGTGGAACTTGTTGAAAAGTTAACCAAAGAAAGAGACGAAGCAGTCGAAACCGCAAGAAAGCTTCTTCTTGAAAATAAAGACCTAAAAGAATTTTTATTATCAAAAAAATTAGTTAATGAAGATTTTGAGGTGATAGACGATGAGTAATCTAATATTGCCAGACGACTATAAATTTTTTGAGGCGCCATTGGATTATGGTATGACTTACCGTCAGTTGGATGATAAAAAGTTAACTGCGGAATTTATACAATGGGGAAGGCGTAATCCAGATAAATTTGCAGAAGAGATTTTTGGTATTTCATTTATGGATTATCAGAGATATGTATTTCTTAATACTTGGAACGCGCAATTTGTTGTATGGGCTATGTCGAGAAACGCAGGAAAGTCAATTCTTGGTGCAGTATATTTAATGACGCGCTCGCTACTAGTTCCTGGATTCCAGGCTTATATTCTGTGCGGCGTAGGAAGTCAGAGTATTGAAATGTTTCAGAAGATAGAAAAGTTAACATATAATGCAATTCCGTCGTTTAAGACACTAACAGATGTGTTCCAAGGTGAAGTTTTGAAGAATCAGGCAAATAGTAATGGATTTATTCATAACCCAAGCAGCTATCAGTTTCAGCTTTTTAATGATAGTAAGGTAAATAGTTTGAATGGTAGTTATGACAATAACCGTTCGAAACGTAGTTCTTGTAACTTTTATGACGAAGCGGCATTTTCTCCAGACGAATTGTTTGAAACTAGTGAACCTTTCATTACGCAGTCGAGTGATTTCGCGGACGGTGTTGGTTATGATGAGACTGATGCTTTGGTGGAGCCGCCACAATTTCCTAACCAATGTATTTATGCTTCATCTGCTGGTTCTGTTGATCAGTATTTCTTTAGGAAATATAGAGAATGTAGCTTAAGAATGGATGCGGGCGATAAAAGATATTTTTGTGCAGACATTAATTGCGACGTTGTTATCAATGCAACAAAACACGGTGTAAAGATGGCAAAGCCTCTTTTAACACAAGAAGTTGTTGACGCCCGTATGCGTGAAGATAAAGAGGCCGGGCTTCGAGAATATCATAATATCTTTACTCATGACCAAAGTGAACAAAACATTTGCAAGAGAGCGGACATTATTCGTAACTCCGTACCTAGGATTCCAGATTTGAAGAGCAAAGATAACAAAACACTATATGCGATTGCATATGACCCGGCTAGACTTGCCGACTGTAGTGTTATTGGTATCGCTGAATATTACGAAGATCCAATCGTCGGTTGGAAGATGAAGATAGTAAATGTTGTTTCTTTGGTTGATAGATTGAAGAAAAACAAAACGCCGATGAACTCTCCAAATCAGGTCAAAGAATTGAAGAGAATTATTTTGGCATACAATGGAGAACAGGTCGCAGACTATGAGAATATCGTTGGCATACTTGTAGATAGTGGCTCGGGCGGTGCCGGTGTTCCTTTAACGGACTGGTTGTGCGAAGACTGGGAAGATGATAATGGTATTAAGCATCGTGGTTTAATTGACCCAGAATACAACGAGGGAGATGCAAGTAAGTACCCAAATGCAGTTAAAGATAAGTTACATTTGATTTCTCCTTCCAAATATAAAACAGATTTGTTTGAATCATTTGTAAAGATGATGGAGCTTAATCTTATAGAATTTACAGAGGAATATTTGAATAAAGGGTATGTTAATCTTATTTATGAGATTGATTCAAGAGGGCAAAGAACTCAGAGATATACATATCCATCTGAAGACGAAGAAAAAGAATTAAAGAAAAATGGAATTACAGTAGAATGTCGTCCTGTTAAATTAGATCACGACGAAGAAATCGCGTTGAAGCAGATAGATTTGATGAAAAATGAAATCCTGAATATGTATAGATTTAAGCAGTCTACTGGTAGAGATAGGTTTGACCTTGCTCCTTCTAAGGCTGGCCAAATGCACGATGATAAAGCCTATGTGCTTGGATTGCTTTCGTATCAGTTAATGCTGTTACGAAGAGATCATATAATTAATAAAAGAAAAGATATCGGGGACTTAAATGAGTTCTTCGAAATCCGTCGTCCAAAAGCGACGCACAGTTATTTTAATCGCTAAAGAAAGGAGGATAAACATATGGCAGAGAATAAAAAAACTACCAAAGAACAGGTAGATAATTTAAATTTTACAGAATTGGCGGAAAACATGAAACAGTTTGCTAAAGCAATTGATGATATTTTACCACTAACTGATTTAACTTCTAATTCTACGAAAACGTGGACTGTATTTAATAAAGAAACATTGCGTTCGTATATGCAAAACCCATATGCTGCAAGTTCACAAACATCATTACGCAGTTTAGCAAAGTTTTTGTATACACTATCATTCCCGTTAAGAAGAATTGTAAATTATTTTGCTAGCCTTCCTGATTTTAGTGCTTACAAGGTGAATCTTGATTTTAGTTTAATCGAAGATAATGACGAAGAGTCTTTGTTACAAGATTATGAAAATGCAAGTAGGTTTATTCGAAAAATGAACCTTAATTTGAGTATGTTTAAACTTTTGGTTATAGCGTGGCGTGAAGGTATTGTTTACTTTCAACCATATCAAGATGCTGATGGAACTATGCTGCTACTGCCTCTAGACTCTCAGTATTGTAAGGTGAGTTCAATTGGTTACAATGGGTTGTTGCATGTTGCATTCGACTTTACATTCTTCAGAGGTAACAATTCGTTTTATCTTGATGTTTGGGATAAGGAATATAAGCAAAAGTATAATAAGTTTGAGGGAGATTCCACATTGCGTTGGCAGGAACTTGAAACTGCTAGGGCATTTAAGATTGATATTTCTGATCCAGATTTAGTTATTAGTCCATTTGCGTCTTTGTTTGAGGGCTTGATTGATCTTATTGATTTACAGGCACTGATTGCAGTTAAAGACTCTTTGGATATTTATAAATTGTTGGTTATGAAGATTCCACTGTTAAACAGTAAGAATCCAGACGATATGGCCATTAACTTAAATCTTGCTAAGAAATTCTTTAATCAAGCACTTGAATCTCTCCCACCAGAGATTGGGTTAATTTTATCTCCAGGTATGGATGTAGACAGTGTTTCATTTGATAAGAATGCAACATCGGACACTAACGCGATTGCAGATAGTTATCAAAATCTGATGGAGCAAACTGGCATTTCACAGATATTTGACTCTAGTCGCCTGACTGGTGCAAGTTCTGTAAAAATGAGTATGCTTGCAGATGCGATGATGGCAACAAAGGGAATTATGGAGCAGGTTGCGGCTTTTATTAATGAGCGAATCCAGATGGAGTATCCAAATTCCATGGCGTACATTAAGTTTATAGATGTTACTACATATACTCGCGATGATAGAATTGCTCATATTGAGAAGGCCGCAAATTCTGGTCTTTCCGTAAAACTAGAATATATGACTCTACTTGGATATGATCCGTTAGAGGCAATTGCTTCAGATTGGCTTGAAACAAAGCTTGGTTTGTCTACTACAAGATTCATACATCCTCTTGTAAGTTCTCACACACAAACTAGCGACTCGTCTAGTGATGGTGGCGCGCCTACTGCAGAAGAGTCTGGAAAACCTCTTAGCGACGATGGAGAGTCTAGCCGAGACAAGAGAGATGCAGTTGGATAAAACGGGGTGAATGTTATGGATAAGAAGTTTATTATCACAAAAGATGCAGATATAGCAAAACAACTTTCTGCATATTACAAATTGATTAGTAAGAATCAAAACGGTACAATGTGGGTATTTGAAAATATTCCAGTTAAAGATCATTTTGATTTTTCTAATATAAATGGAAAAGTTGCATTTAGCAACAAACTATTATTTTAACCTCTTTTATAAGAGGGAATCTTAGAGAAAGGAGGATAAGATAATGGAAACTAAATACACATCCTTAAAATTTAAGGCAAAAGTTAAGCCTGTTGAAAAACTTAACGAAGAATTTACTCTTTGTAAATGTTATGTGCAGGGCGTAGGAAAAAACCGCAATTATTCTTATATGAGTAAAGAGAATATTATAAAGAATGCGTCAACTCTTCATTATGCACCGGTTGTAGGTCATCTTATTCAAAAAGAAGATGGATCATTGTATATGGGTGGTCATGATTGGACTATTGATGAGAATTGTAATTTCAAATCAGTTTGTGTTCCTTATGGTGTTGTAACCATGGATGATTTTGAGTTTGAAGATGTTGATGAATATGGCGAAAAAGTTGAATATATGACTGCAAATGTTGTTTTGTGGACTGGAAGATATCCAGAACTTATGGAGGCAATTTACAGCGAAGATATTCTTTTTAATCAGTCGATGGAGATTTCTGTTGAGCAGTATCGCCCATATGAGGAAGATAGTAATTATACGGAACTTCTTGATTGGACATATTCTGCACTTTGTATGCTTGGCAAGGCAGATGATAAAAATTCACCAGAGCACACAGAACCATGCTTTATTGAGTCTAAGATTATTCCTTATAGTTTTAGCCAAGAGGAATTTGCAACGGTTATGTCCGAAATGAAACAGGGACTTGCCTTTTATTTTGAAAAGAGAGGAGTTGAAGAAACTGTGGAAGAGGTTGATGTTATGACCGAAGGTGTTTCTGAGGTTGAAGAATTTTCTGAAGAGCATGTTGAAGAAATTGCCGAAGAAGAGGTTGTCGTCGAAGACGATATTTCATCTGAACAGTATGAGGAGCCAGAAGAAGATGTTGTCGAAGAGTCAGAATCTGATGTTGTTGACAATGTTGAACTAAACGCATTACAGTCTGAATTTGATCTTTACAAAGAGTCTCATAAATACACTAATGAAGAATATGAGGCACTTCAGATGCTTTATAATGAACTTAAAGAGTTCAAGGCTCATTATGACGACGCAGAACTCAAAGCAAAGAAAGATGCCATTTTCGCAAGAGAAGAGTATTCTTCTATTGTAGAGACAAAAGCATTCAAGAAGCTTATTGAAGATTCTGAGAATTATACTCTTGAAGAGTGTGAACAGAAGGCAAATAGTATCCTTGAAGACTGCAATGATTATATTGCTAATTTTGCAGCAAAGGATAATGAAACCAATAAGCCTAAAGCTCTGGCGTTTAATTTTAACGCAAAGCCTAGCAAGAAGAACACAGCATATGGTGGACTTTTTGCCGAATAATTTTTAAACATCTTAGCGACTATGAGCAGTCGCTTTTTTGTTATATAAAACATTTTTAATTTTCAAGAAAGGAATGGAATAAAATTATGGCTCAGGATATGAATTTAAATGTACAGCACATTGTTGCTGAATCCACCAACATTTTAAGTACAAACTTTGGTGGTGGCCATATCTATAGTATCACCATTGGTGAAGATATGGATAATGGTTTGATTGTTTGCAGAGACGCCTATCTCGGTGATGAGACTTGGTCTGCTAAGAATTATGTTGCAGGTGAGGAACCCCTATTCCTGCTCGCACCTCCTGTTGTTCCCTTTACTCAGCTTAAGGGTTATGCAGATGAGGACAGATTTTACAACAAGGAGGGCGACAGAGTTCGTGCATATACTCTTCGCGCAGGTGACAGAGTGTCTCTTTCCGAGAATGCCTTTGATGTTGCTCCAACTGTTGGCAAGTATGTAACTTATGATGCTGCCGCTAAGCAGTATGTTGTTGGCGATGCTATCGACAAGACACAGTTCTGCGCTCAGGTTCTGACTAAGATTGTACGTAGTAACCTTATTATGTACAAGCTTCAGGTAGTAAGCCTGTAATTTTGAAGAAAGGAGATAAAGAATATGGCTAATTTAATGACTTTTGACGCAAATGTGCGTGAAATTTTTGAAAATCAGGAAACCAAGTTTGCCGCTTTTAACAAGCTTATGATTGACACTTCTGTTAATAAGTTTGAAGAGGGCATTACTCATGCAGATGCAAATGAAAAAATTAGAGAAGTGTTTAGACAGGCTATTGGCGTGTCCAAGGATGCTTCCAAACAGGAAATTCGTAAGGCTATGAAGAAGAGATCTAATCTTCAGGTTCTGTTTGATCTGATTGAGGAGCTTGTTCCTAACCTGCTTAAGACCGGCTGGGCAGACAATCCCTTCTTCAGAGAATTTGTTGAGGAACGTTATCTTGATGATGGCGACCAGAATATTTTCTACGCAGAGGATAATTCTATTCTTACTGTAAGCAAGGTTTCTGGCTCTCAGTGGGATCTTGACAGACAGAGACTCGGTAAAGGCTCTAGCTTTAGCATTGAGACTTCTGAGTATGGTATCGCTATTTATAGCGAGTACGAGAAGCTTCTGACTGGTCTTGAGGACTTTGCTACCTTTATTACTAAGATTTACGAGGCTATTGACAGATTCGTCAACGAGGCTATTTATCAGGCTATGCTGACTGCTGCCGAGAAGCTTCCTGGCGGTGTTAGTGGTTCTGGTCAGTGGGTTAAGACTGGTGCGCTTGATGAGAACACTAGAGAGACTCTGATTCAGCTTGTTGAAGATGTCCAGATGGCTACTGGTGCAGGCGAAGTTGTTATTATGGGTACTAAGGCTGCCCTTTCTAAGGTGACTGGTCTTCAGAATGTTGATTGGATTACCGAGGATATGAAGAAGGAGCGTCACACCACTGGTAAAGTTGGTATGTGGAACGGAATCAGACTTGTAGAAATCAAACAAGGCTTTGCTCTTAACGACACTACCAATAAGCTGGTTGACGATAAGAGACTCTTCATTATGCCTATGATGGATAACAAGTTCATTAAGCTTGTTCATGCCGGTGAAGACTCTATGAGAGAAGTTCAGGATAAGACCCTTAACCAAGATATGACATATGATTATCGTTATATGTTCAAGCTTGGTGTTGCCGTTATTATCAATCTGATCTTCGGTGAGTGGATTCTTGCTTAATTAATTATATGGAATAAAAGGAGAAAATTGTTATGGCAGTAAAAAATACAACTGAAAATACCGAGCTTGAAACAGTCGATGAAGTAGTAGTTGCAGAATCTAAGAAAACTAAGGCGTCTGCAAAGAATGCTAGAAAGTATGGTCCAAGTGAGATGATTCCTTGTCGTAGTATGACTTATGGTGAACTTCTTCTTACTGGTACCAAATCCAAGATGCTGTACACTTGGGCTAATTACGGTGATGTAACCGAAATGGAGTTTCAAGATTTACAGGCTCTGAGATCTACTAGATCTAGCTACTTATTCAAACCAAGATTTGTTATTGAAGATGAAGAACTTGTTGAACAGTGGGAAGGTGACCTTGGAAAGATGTATAAGGAGATTGTTGATGTTGATGTGGAAGAGATGTTTAAACTTCCTTTAAATCAATTCAGGGCAAAACTTAAGAAGTCTCCTTCTGGTGTTCAACAGGCGGTTAAGAATATTGCAGGCGAGAAGATTCTTAATGGTTCTCTTGATAGTCTTGCAAAGATTAAAGCAATCGACGAAATTCTTGGTACGGATTTGAAGTTATATATTAACTAACCTAGAGGGAGGTGTTGTAGATGACACTTTACTCTACATTGTATGAAAGATGTTTAAGTCAAATAACAGATCCTCTTTTGGCACACATTCCAGAAGAGGATCTTGACATAATGCTCCATGACTGGCTTATGGATGCAATTGTTGAACCAGTGGTTGGTGAGTATGATTTTTCCGACAGAGACGAAGAATTGAAACAATTCAATTTTGATATTTCTGAATTGGATCAGAAGATACTCAGCATTCACATGGTTCGTGCATGGCTCGCTCCACAACTTCGTTCTGTTACTTTAACGCAGATGGTGTTTAGTGGTAAGGAAACAAAGTTCTATAGCCAAAGTCAGCAAATCACAGAAATGCGTGCACTTGATGAGCAACTTCGTAAAGACGCAGATTTGCTTTTCTGTCGTGGAACATATCGAAACAACGACTATTTCAATGATTGAGGGGTATTATTATGAGAAACAGTTACGAAAATATCCCGTCGAATCAAATTGAAAAACAAAAGCGCTATTTTTATGGTGCAATTTTGGACTGCCTATTCAAGTATGAGGAAGATTATCCTTTCATCGACAATAGGCTCCAAAATCTTATTAATCAAGTCCAAGGATCTAATGATCTTTTTGGCAGACAACCAGAGGTGCTCAGTATTGTTGCACTTCTTAAAACCGCAAGAGAAGACCATAGCCAACTGCGCAATTGTATTCTTAACGCAATAAACCTAGTTGACGCATTGAATGGCGGTGACTTCTGATGTTTGATCATTATAAAAGCCGTATGGCTCATAGGGGTGCTAATATGAGTGAAATGCTCCGTATGCAGTCCAATATGGTCATCGAACAAACATGGGATCGAGACCCAAACTATCGTAGAGTTTATGTTGTTAAGGTGAGCAATGGTTTACCTGTGGTTACAGATCTACATGAACTTATTGATGTTAAATTTAATGTTGAGACATATCAGAAATTAACCTCAGATGAGCCAGCCTATCTTCTTCAATTTAGACACGGTGCTGAGAAACATAATCCAGATATTGCTATTGGTTCTTATGTTTACATGGAGGACGAAGATGGAGAATGGAAATGGTGGTTAATTGTTGCGTTGGATGAGCGCCCGCAGTTCAGACAGTATCATATTC
>JAEIGA010020608.1_pt1 | contig 10050 bp, 2 predicted proteins | sample 9270691 | NCBI WGS metagenome assembly JAEIGA01 (sample SAMN17057246, study PRJNA624740) | gut metagenome | biome: biome; isolation source: fecal sample | host: Bos grunniens | place: China: Xizang | collected 2019
GCACTATCATTAACTTCAAGTTTTAACTCTAAAGTAGTATTTAACTCTTCAAAATTCAAATCTTGAACTTGATTTTGCATATCTGTTAAAGATGCTTTAGAATCTGCAAATAAATCAAGAGTTTCTCCATACTGAGCAGTATCTTCTACAAAAGTATCATAATTGCTCTGGGCTTCTTCCCAAGCTTTTTCTGCTGCTTTAATTGCATCATCATAGGCTTTTTCAGCATTTTCATCTTTATTACTTGAATTATAAGCGTTAGTTGCAGCCACTTGAGCAGCATAATAAGCGTCATAAGCAGCATTATACTCATTAACTTTCTTTGACATAATTTCATCATAATTATTAATGTTGCCATCGTCATCAAAAGTAAAACCATAGTTTGCAACGTTCTTCTTATCACTATTTAAGTTCTGCTCAATTTCATCCAAATACTGCTCTTGTAAACCAATTTGTTCTTTTAATAAAGCGCTTTCTTCCTTAATCGCTTTAAGCTTATTGGCGCCAAAAGCACGCTCTTTCTTTTTACCTACTTCGTCTAATTTTTTTCCTACGGTTTCAAGCGCGTTGGAAATTTCATAATAACGTTCAGCTTCAGTATTAGTTGACTTATATTGACTCTCATCTTTTTCTGGACCTTCTTTATCAGCAGGAATACTACCAGAACCACCACCAGATTTTGCACTAGAAGATACATTACCATTACCAGTAAATGTAATTGCTGGAGGAGTACCTGCATCATCTCCGGTATTAATCTGAGCAACTTGAATCACACCGTCCATTTCCTTCGTACCAGTTTGTACGGTCGTTGTTTCAGTTACTTTAGGGTCTGTTGAAATGACAGTCTCGGTAGTTTGATATACAGGAACTTTAACTTTTTGAGGCACATCTGTCACTTGAACATCTGCTTGAACACCCATAGAATTCAACATAGAATTCATCTGCTCAACAGACATTCCAGTAGCAATAGCCATTTCATTTAAAGCGGTAACCCAATCGTCTCCACCAAGCAAATCATAAACATTGTCGCCAACGCCTACGTTAGCAAGTGCAGCTTGAAGCTCTCCAATACCAGATAAAACAGTATCTTTCCAAGCTCCAAATTGATCAGAGCTAATCAGCTCACCATTTAAATTTGTCATACCCTCATAGAAATTAATCATTTCCACTTGGGCTGCGGCTACAGCAACACCCAAAGCATTAATCGCAGCTTCATCACCTTGTGCAGCCTGCTCTAGAAGTGCCATATTTTCAGTAGAATCAAAGAATTCATCTGGTAATTCTAAGTCTTCAGAGGCTCCGACCAAGTCCGCAATTGCGGATGTACAATCAGCAGCTGCTGTTGCCCAGTCACGAGAAGTTTTATCGCTGGACTTTAAGATGTCTTTCCAATCACCCCAGTTATTAACAAGAGCTTCAACACCTTTATCCATGCGCTGATTTTGAATTACCATTTGAGCAGCCGCTTTGGCACTTAAGCCATAAGCTTTTGCCATCTGCTTAGCTTGAACACTAAGCTCTTTTTCTTCCATTCCATATTTTTGAGCTGCTTCGCCGAGCATCAAAGATGCTTCAAGATTTTCTTCTGCTGCCTTAATAGCATCTTCATTTCCGCTTTGCATCGCAAACTGGAATGCGGCCGCTTCGTCAGCGCAGATAGAATAAGATTCAGCCAAGCGCAAAAGATTATCAGCATACATGCTATAATCAAGCTCAACGCCAGTCGCACTTGCTTGAGCCCAAACACTTTGTAGTTCACTTAGTGAACCAGCTGCTCCAGTGCCCTCTTCTGCAAGACGCTTAACGTTATCTGCATATACTGCATAATCTACTGTTACTCCTGTCTCTGCGGCCTCTTTCCAGACTTTATTCAAATCTTCAAAAGAAGTTGCTGCATTGGCATTTGCTTCAGTGATACGCTTTACAGCATCAGCATACGCGGTTTGATTAACAGAACCGCCGGCGTCTAGAACCTTTTGTTTCAGTTCATTAAGTTCCTCTAAACTTTCTGCTTCAGCGGCAGCATCAGCAAAAAGGCCAGTAATGGCTTTAGCATAAGTTTGATTACTAAGAGAATATTGTTCAGTTAATTTATCAAGCTCTTCGATAGATGTAGCTGTACTTGCAATTTTCTCTTCTGCTGCAGCGAGATCATATGTACCTACATCGCCAGCAGCCATAAATTTATTCATTTCAGATGAGAATTTTTTCATCTGCTCCATCGCAGCATCATCGCCTTTGGCAATGCCGTCTAGCATTGTTTGCAGAGTCTTTTCATCCCAGCCTTCTTTCTTAGCAACTGCCATCAATGCTTCGTTGCCTTTCACTGCAGCAACGGCATCTTGAGCCTTCTTAAAATCTTTTTTGCGTTGATCTTCAAGATTAGCAACATGTTGCTCTGCACCTGCTTTGTTTGTTGTCGCGGTGGCTAGGGCAGCTTGAGCAGCATCATGTTTCTTTTTGCTGTACCAATAATTTTTATCATCTTCTGCTTTTGCATCATTATATTCTTTATTAGCTTTATCCCTCGCGGCTTCTGCATCTTTTACCTCTTTTGAAGACACATAGTCCATTTGAGACAAACCAGCAAAATCAATCTTCGAAGCAGCTTCTTTGGCATCATTATACAATTTAGACATTTCACGAGTTTCGTCTAATGCTTTACCCATGTCTACAGTATTGCCAAAATCCAGAGTTTGATCGCCAACATATTTATAAGAGCCATCCATCATTTGCATAAATTGGCCTTCAAGCGCTTTATTGCTTTCGATAACAGCCTTATATTTTTCTTCGTCAAGAACGCTACCAGGAGCTATGCCTTTAGAAAGTTCGTCTGCAAGTAAAGCAGCATTTTTCCATGTGCGCTCAAGCATGTCTACTGGGCTTGCGGCACCAACTTGTCGCATAGTCTCAATAAATGCCTGCATGCTCTCAGTGGTCATATCAAGGTCATAACCCATATTCTCAAGAATTTGGTCTACGTCCTCCATTGCGTACCAATCGCTCCAGTCAACATCACTTAGCTGTTCAATAAACTTTTGAACATCAGCCTCACCCATGTTAAGAGAGTCTGTAATAGTAGTAATACCTTCTACAAATTTTTTAGAACCATTTTTTCCAAGAGCGCCATTGTTCATTTCTTCAAGGCCTTCATTAAATTTCTTAGCTGCCTCCAAGCTTAAATCCTTCATGATCGATGGATCTATGCCATTGGCCTCCAAGCTATCATTAATTTCTTGCCAAGAATTTTCCACTCTTGTAATTTCACTATTAAAAGCGTCATAAAACGCTTGGGCACTTTCATACCCTAGCAATTTAGCCTTTTCGTCATCAAAAGTCTCGCCCTGGAAAGTAAATTCTAGTATCTGTCCATCTTCACCCGTTTTTGTAGCGGATGGACCTGAGTTCTTTACTGCACTAAAGCTATTTTGAGATAGTGTACCGAGGTTACCTCCATCTCCACCAGCAAAAGATGCAATTGCAGTACCAACACTTTCACCAAGCTTATCTCCTGCATCAGACAAAGATTGCACTGCTGCTGTATATAGAGGTAAAGAGCCCTCTAACTCTTTTAATGCGGCTTGCTGCGCGAGAAATTGACGAGCTACCTCATCACTTAATTCTTCAGCAACAACATTACCTTCTTTATCATAATATGTTGCCTTATTGCCGTTTAAGTTCTTTGTTTTTTCAACATCCCAACCCATCGCCTCAGCGTAAGCTTTTTGGATGTCTTTATCTTTCATTCCACCAGCTTGGTCTTTATATTTGTCTTCATAGAGTGCTGCAGCACGCTCTTCAAGCGCGACACCCATTGCTTCTGTGGTTTGTTTTGCCAACTCTTCAGCATTATCACCAGAGAACGAATCTTTTAACTTATCACCAAACTTGCTAGCTACCATTTGTTCGTTCATAGCATCAACAGAGGCAGAGTTCTCAGCCATCTGTTTAGCAAGTTCCATCGCACCTTCGCGGTTAGCAATTAAAGATTTAATTAAATTTTCATCATCTAACTTTAAATCCTCTCGCAACATTTTTTCAAAAGACTTATCATCTGCAAATTTAGCATTACCTTCTTTTTCATACATTAATGCGAGCTTATCCAAAGCCTCTTTTTCTCGGTCAGAAGCCGAACCTGCTTTATTTGCTGCAATAATACCAGTAGTTAGACCAGTAATAGCACCCACCACGGCACCAAGACCCGCAGTAACAGCGGCAAAAGGTCCACCAATAAGGCCTAAACCACCACCAATGAGTGCTCCTGAGCCTGCGCCTGCAGCGGTAGCAGCAGCAATGTTGCCAATATTTTGCCAACTGCCAGAAGTACTCTTGAGGCTTTTACGAGCCATATCAGTTTTATCTGATTCAATCTGCTTTGCTTTCGCGTTTTGTGCCGCTAATTGTTTAGAAATTTGTGCATTTTCTAATTGATCCAGCTTTTGATTTTGAACCATTTTTAATGATTCTTCATTAATTTGAATTATGCCATTTTCGTCAACAGAATAATCTAATCCTTCATTATTATTAATCAATTCCATTGCCGCTTCGTTAGCTTTTAAAACAGCTTCACGGTATTCTACAGTACCTTCAGTTAAACTATCAATACTTTCACGAGCATTTTTATAGTTATCAACAGTACCCATAAATGTATTATAGGCCGCTTCAACTGTGTTAAATGCTTCTGCTGCTTTCTTTGCAGCTTCCGCGGCTTCTTCAGCAGCCTTGCTTTGCTTATTGTATTGAGCTATGCCCCATTTAATGGCGCCAACAGCCACTAAAACTCCTGCAGTAACTAAAGCTGCTCCTCCAGCCATAGATTTCGCTGCAGATGTACCAGCCTTACCAACTTTAGCTAAAGCCTCAGGCTTTACCATCTTTTCAGCGCCTTCTTTGGTCACTCGCTCTGCAACTTTCTGCTTTCCTTTATGGCCAACTTTTTCCATTTTAACAAAGCCGCCTTTGTTTTTGCTGTCTGGGATATAACCCTTACTGCGCATAATTTCATCAGTGACTTTGCCTTTAGTGTTTTCATTTAAGCCGTTCCAAATTTTCTCATTTCTTTGAGCTGTTTTTGCGGCTCTATTTTCCTTAAATTTTTTTAGTCCATCTGAAGCTTTTTGCTTAATATTAGAAAATTTTTCTTTAGTATCTTGAATGGTCTCTTTAATACTCTTTTTTCCTGTAACTGCAGATTGACCCTTTTCTTTATTTAACGCTTTTTCAGCCGCCACTTGCGCCCAAGTCGCAGCAGCATTTGCTAACTTAACTCCAATTTCACTTTGCTGTATAGTTTTTACAGCAGCCATAATGCTTGACACAGTCATTAAAACTGTCGCAACTGTTTGAACAATTGCCATAAACTTTTCCCATCCAGAAGCGTCTGGATTAGAGAGAGTTTTAAAAGCTCCGCTTAATGAATTAATAATTGACATTGCGCCAAAAGCAACATTGGAACAATTCACTAACACGTCAGCCCAGCTTTTTTGAGCTCCAATCGAATTGTGAATAGCTTCTAATCCGTCTTGTTCAGCTTTTGTGGCTTCTTTTCTAGCTTCTGTACTTGTTCTCTGTGCAGCTGTGCGCTCTTTTAGTCCCGCTACTAAATCATCAACACTCTTGGCGGCAGTAGGGCTCACTAAATCTTTGAGACCTAGCGCAGTGTTTTTTTGCAAAATAGTTAGTTCACGGTTGATTTCTTCAAGAGCAGTCTCTAAAGCTTCAGTAGAAGATGAATCGGCTGCTTGCTGTATAGCCGTATTTAACTTCGTAAATGCCTCTTTACCTTCTGCACCAATTAAAGACTCAAAATCAATAGAAGCTAACTTTTGCTTAAATTTTTCAGCAGCTTCTTGACCAACTTCTCCGCCCTCTCGTACGGCTTGACCCATACTAGAGGCGCCCGCTGCCAAGATATCTTGTGCAATAATTGTTTCTTTTAAAGCATTTTTTAATTTTAGAACCTCATCTGGGTTAATTGTTTCACCCGGTTCAGCATTAAGATTGTATGCCGCAACATCAGTTTCAATTTCAAAAAATGAATTATCTACTTTCTGTTTCGCCAGTTCATATTGCTTATTTAACTCAACAACCTGCTCATGTAAAATACGCACACGATCCATCATCATTTTATTGCGCTCTTGCTCATGAACACTCATTTTTTGTTCATTCGCCATGTATTCCTGTTGCAAAGTTAATTGAGCTCTCATACTGTCTTGCTGAGCTGCTTCATAAGCTGTAGCGCCTGCATCCTTATCTTGGACAACAGAATCGACCATATCATCAATAATTTGACGACGTTCCACTTCTTCCGCTTCGCGCCCTGCTTCAGTCATCATGCGAATATTATAAGCGATATTCGAAATTCCTTGTGCAATTTGATCAGAAAAAACTCTCGTTAAAACAGTACCTAATATAGATAGCACTCCAGATAAACCACCAACATTATCAATAGCTTGGTCTATCGTGCTAATAATGGTTTCAATTGAATTTAAAATCTCAATAAAAGCATCATCATCAAGCAATTTTTGATAAATGCTTTCTGCGGCTGCTCGAACGCGATCTCGTGCAGCTTCCCAACCTTCAGCATAAATATCAGCTTGTTTGGTTAAAGTTCCTTCGGAACTGGAAACGGTACCAAGGTTTTTCTCCATAAAATCCCAATTATCCATTAATGCAATAAATTGGGTATATTGACGTGTACCTGCGACCGTTTGTGCCAACGCTACTTGAGCGTCTTTGGATAATCTATCCCACTTGTCACCACCAAGTTCAGTTAAAATGGCATCCATTGAACGCAGCTGACCACTTGTATCCTTAACTGCAACTCCAACTGCTTCAAGAGCAGCTGAATATTTACCTAAAGTAGTGCCGTCATCTAAAGTTTTTCCTAGCTCTAAATCTTGAATTCTAGCAAATAAAGTTTTAAATGCTGTACCAACAACATCTGCGCTTTGTCTGGTAGTTGAAGTAACAGTTGCTAAAGCAGCTGCTGCATAATCAAAACTTAAACCAACAGTATCTGCTACTGCAGCAAATTTATTTAATCCCTCAGAAATTTCTTCTGTGCTAGATGCAGTTGCAGCACCTAGTGCAGTCATTGCGTCCGCATAATATTCTAAAGACTTGGAACCGTCATAGAAATTATTCCATACAGAGGTCATTTGATCAGACACTTCAGCCGCACTTTCACGAGCAACATTTGCCATTTTAATAGTAATGTCAGTACGAGCTTTTACTTCTGCATCACTTAAACCTTGCTGGTAATAAATTAATGAAGCGTTTGTATAATCTGTGGTAGAAGTGCTTAATGCTCTAGCCGCTTCGTTTGCTTGTTTTGCAAACTTTGCCATCTGATCGGAGGTTGCTCCTGTTACTATACGGATATTATTTAATGATTCATTTAAATCTTGTGCATATCCATAAGCAGATTGAAGCGCACCTGTAAAGCCATGTAGCATACTAGATGACAACTGCCATCTAGCCGTATTCGCAAGCGTTGTACCCATTTCTTTAAGTAGGGCATTGGTTCGCTTAACTGGAATCTCCGCAGTGGCCACAGCCTTAGCCAAGGTTAAAAAAGCTTGTTGACCTTGAGGCCCCATTTGCTTTAAGGTATTGGCATAGTCTTGTAAACTACTTTTATTTTGTTTTAATGAACGATTTAGTTTTGCAAAGTCTAAATTACCAGTGTCAATATTAGTAGCATTTTTTAAATGCACTGATAAATCTGCGGCGGCCTTTGCTGCATTAGAAATGTCTTTTTCCAGACCCAGTTGTCCAGAAGAGGCTGTTGATAATTTCTGCAATTGGCTTTGCAAATCTTGTAATTGCTGTTTAGCATTTTTCGTATCGGCAGTAAATGCTAAATTAACATTTAAATGCTTTGCCATTAAAAATTACACTCCTTTCTCTCCAAAATATTTATAATTAAAAACATGGCGGTGAGAATTGTTAAAATATTCTCACCGCCATTCATTCTCATTATTATTTAAAATTTGGGCAAATATAATAATGTAATTAGCCCAGTTTTGTCATAATGTCTTTTAAGAGAGTTAGATTATTCGGATCACTTAAAGACTGCTGAATTGTTGAAGCATCCAAATTTACGTTATCATAATCACTCACAACCATATTGATAACGCCAGCTAATGAGTTACGATAGTTATAAATATTTTCCATCGTTCTCATAATATCTTTACGGACGGTATTCAATTCTGTTGGATCCATTGCATTTAAAACAATATCAGCAAAACCACTGCTTAAGAATAAATCATATAATTTAAATGGGTCTTCCTTCATTTTTGGAGTGATATTAATATTAGAATAGGTTTCAATTAATCCAAGTGTCATATACACATCCAAGCGCACTGGATTATAATAACCATTGTCATCAATGGAGTCATTTACAATATCAGTCATCATAACTAACTTATCTGCTAAAGGCAAGTATTGTTTAACCTCAATAGTTTGCTCATTATATTCAACAATATTAACATCTTGATTTACTTTTAAACCAAGTTTTGCAAATGAAACTTTTGCCATAATAAAGTCTCCTCCTTTTACTCTTTTATATTTATATTATAGCATATTTTTTTGCGTTTGTCAAATTTTTATTTAAATACATTAAACTGAGCTTGGACATTCCCTTTTCCTTTTTTATTAAACTCAGAAAGAATGTTTTGATGAATCTCTCCTTGAATTTCTTCTGCTAAGAGTATTCGTGCTAAATTCTTCTTTGAATCGTCTCCCTCTAAGGCCTGACGTAAACCACCTTGACCGTCATCGCCAACCAAATAAGAATAAAGAGCTTGAGCACTTTTCTCTAATTTAATAATATCTTGAGCATAGTCAATAATATCAGAATAGCCCATCGCTGAAGCACCAGCACTTTTAACACCATATTCTACACCATCTTTTGATACGTCTCCTCTCAAGAAACCAGAAACTGCGTCTCCTTGCAAAACACCAAATTGTTCATCTGTCATATATTTACCAACAGCTGCTTCTATAAAAGATTGGAAGGTTACTTCATTAATATAAAAACCGAAATAAGATTCTGCTAAAGCACCCATACCAGTTACTCTAGCCCCGATCCATTCGCCGCCATCTTTCCAGTATATATAAAAAGCACCGCCCATATTTAAATCCATTTTTTTTGCTTGAATTTTACTCTCTTTAGCTCGTTCATGCACCTCTTTAAATGTAGGATTTAATAAGGACTTATCTGGATCATAATTTTCATTTAAAAATTTTGTGCCGCCTTTTCTCATATTATTAATACGACCTGAAATTTGACCGCCGTGGCTCGTAGAAGCTTTATCTATCTTTAAATGTTCAACATCATTATCAAAAGTATATAATTCAACTTTTCCTTTAGACCCGACCCAAACATAAACCATTTGAATTCTTTGTCCTAAAAATGCATTAATAACATTTTGTAACTCTAGCACATTAGTCATCATTTGTTTATATTGCTCATTAGTTGTAATCATCCTTCGTTGAAATTGAATGACTTTTTGTAAAGGATCTTCGTCCTGTCCTACGCTTTGCGCGATCTTATTGGCAGCATTCCATTCACTTTGCAATATTCCTGCATAATCAATTACTTTTTCAGCTGCCTCAAAAACCGCTTGAGCACTGGGAGCAAGCTGAGCTGATAAGTCTTTAGCAATAATGTCTGAAGATTCATTTAATAATTGCTCAGATACTTTTTCTATTACGCTATTTGTCATAATATTTCTCCTTTTTCTCAATGAAACAAAAATAAGGGGAGATAATATATTAAAAATATATTATCTCCCCCATCATAAGTTTAATTAGTTAAACTTGTAGCCCTGTGCGGAAGCAGTACGCTCACGAACGAGGTCTTCGGAACCAGCTACGTCTACGATCTGAATAGCAGCAAGAACTTTCTTGGTCTTATCAAAACGAGTGTAGTCTGGGAATGCGTCCATGGTAAAGGTGAAGGTAGAAGGATCACCAGAAGAAGCCATGGTAAATGTGAAGTTAGACTGAATCTTGCAGTTAGGAATGATGAACTCTGCAGGCATA
>JAEIGA010020609.1_pt1 | contig 10050 bp, 18 predicted proteins | sample 9270691 | NCBI WGS metagenome assembly JAEIGA01 (sample SAMN17057246, study PRJNA624740) | gut metagenome | biome: biome; isolation source: fecal sample | host: Bos grunniens | place: China: Xizang | collected 2019
ATTGCAAGCAGTTTGAGAATATTAACTTTGGTTAATATTTCAAAATCATTATAACGCAAAAAAGCGGGCGCAAAATTGCAGCCCGCCTAAATGTTTAGACGTCTAAATTCAATTAGTTGTTTGCTTCTTCTTTCTGAGCAACAACTTCCTTACCATCATAGTAACCGCAAGCCGCGCAAACCTTGTGCGCTTCCTTCAATTCATGACAATGAGGACAATCTACCAACGTAGCTGCCGTTGCTTTGTAGTTTGCGAATCTCTTGTTCGTTCTGCTCTTAGACTGTTTGCTCTTAGGTACTGCCATCTTTACACCTCTATTCTATAAAATTATTCTCTTTATTTTGTTTCTGGCGAATACGATATTGCTTCGCACTCATTCTCGCATAAAACCGTAAACGGAAGACTGAACACCACCGCATCTTCTACAGCCTGCGTAAGGTCTACTATCCCGCCGACGTAGCTGTAATCCTCGGCATCCTTCTTCGGCTCGAAAAGCGCATTGATCGTTGCCTCATAGTCCGAAAGGTACTTCTGAACCTCCTTGTCGGCAAAGAATGCCTTTGCAAGTTTATCCAGTGCAGCCTTCGATGTTTGTAAGTCCGGCCGAATGACTTTTCGATAGACTTCGGTTTGAGACTCTCCGGAAAGAAAGTACCACGACAGCGCATCTTGATCGGATGTCGAGAGCTTGTATTTCCCGGATGGTCTAATGGGGATTTTTGATTTACTCATAGCGACAAATACCAATTTATTAGTTCCTTAAATTCTTCCAATGACCGAATGACTCGGTAAAGGTAGCCTTGATTTTCAACAATGATTTGCCACTCTTTTTGAGCTGGCTTCTGCGTTCCGTGAGCATCTTTCATTTCGATGCATAAGCCGTGATATTCTCCTCGGGGCATCAACAAAATCAAGTCAGCAACTCCGGCCACAATACCAAGGCTTTTACGAATTGCACCTTGAATAGCATTACTGTCAGCCCTATCGTTCTCATTTGCAACGTGAAACAGAAGTTTCCTCGTTTCGGGTCTTTCGTTGTAGCACCATCGGTAGCAATCCGCCTGTATTTTGCCCTCATTCGACCTATGTGACCGCTTCTGCGGTTGGGGTGGCGTTTCTGTTGTCATAATCTTTTTTGTAATACCATTTATAACCTTTTGATGTTTTTGACAACCCGCTGCAACATCGTCTTATAGCAACGCTGCTAACATTGAAAAATTTAGATGCCTCAGTCGCTGATTGCCACACTTTTATTAAATTATCATTTAATGATACTTGCACTATTGGTTTCGATATTCTTAAAATAAAATCTTCACTATGAGTCTTCTGATAAAAAGGATTATTCTTTCCCATCCTCTCTATGCTCATCCTTTGTTTGGTTTCTTGACTAATTACGCTTCTTGGCCTATCTTTATACCTTTGAATAGTTATTACATTATTGGCATTTTCTTTTGCTGTTACCCATCTAAGGTTTTCAACGTAATTATCTGTTCGCACGCAATTTATGTGGTCTATAAAAGGTTTGTTATTTACGTTAGGAATAAACGCTTCGGCAACAAGTCTATGTACAAGCACCTGTTGGCGTTTTTTGTTTTTATATAAACCATATGCCAAATAGCCTGCCTTTGTTATCTTCCCAACAGTAATCCTTCCTTTATATAAACTTCTTATACGTCCATGATTACTTATTTCATACAGCCCCTCATAGCCACTTATGTCTCTCCATATTTCTTTAGTATTCATACAAAAAACAAATGCTCGAAACTTTCGGCAAGATGTGGCAGTATCTTACCTACTAATTCCGAGCCTCGTATATTTCACCTCCGCCTGCCACAACGGATTACTTGTCAAATATACTTGATTGTTTGGAATTATCCAACTTTTTTGTCTTGATTTTGTCCCACACGTTCTTTCTCCACACAAAGTAATACTTTCCTGCATCTTCAACTGTTTTGCCCGGATTCAGAGCCAAATAAGCCTTGATGAAAGCCTTTCGTTCATTACCGGCATTAGCAAGACAAACAGAGACCATGATCCTTGATAGCTTCCATCCCTCCAATCTCTTTTCAGCACAGAATTTCTCTATGGTATTGGCATTGCTCTGGGCTGACACTTCCTCAAGGTGGAGCTGATACTCAAACTGCTCAGTACGGAAGACATATCCACAGTTCTTACACACCTTCATCGTGACAGGGACAAGTTGTCCGCATCCGTAATGACCATTGCAGTCTATCTTCTTCGTATCGCATTCCTTGACCATAAGAGGACCGGTACCAACATGGTTGTCATGCCAGAGACACCAAACGCGATCGTCTTCATAGAAGCCATGCTTTCGGAAATTCTCTCCGCAATCCAAAATTACAAAATCTTTTTTAGTTGGCGTCACTCTACTTCCTCTTCCGACAGACTGGAGGTACTTTGTTATGGATATTGTTGCATAATTAAGCACTACGACTTCCACATCCGGCTGATCAAAACCAGCGATGGCGATTCCGAGATTAACGAGGACTTGGAACTTGTTGTTCTTGAAATCGTCAATCACATCGGACCTCTTTCCCGAGTACATGTCATCATCTTCAAAGTTTCCTGAAAGAAGGTATCTTGCTGGGATACCTCGATCATTGAGTTCTTTCGTAATGGCTATAGTCTGCTCTGAACTGCAACAAAAGAAGATCGCTTTCTTGTCCGGAGTCAGCCTCATGAACTCGTCAACCACACCCTTATACAAGGTCTTGTTCTCGAACTTGGCAGCAAGAGCCTTCTGGTTGTAATCTCCTCTGCCGTAGTCTATCGGAATATCATCCAGTTTGGGAGCCGCAATCGAATAGTATTTCGCTCTGGAAAGGAATCCCATATCAATAAGTTCTTTCACGGTCACACCCTGTACCATAGCCTTATATAGCTCTCCGAGCTGAGCAACAGTTCCTCTCCTGCGCGGAGTTGCTGTGACGCCCAAGACGAAACAATTTTCACTCAAGGCCTCATGTATAGGATCCGCCACGCTTTCATGACACTCATCCACAATCATCAACTCTACCGATTTAAGGTACTCAAGCCACTCCGGATTCTCCATTCTTCTGCGGATCGTTTGAGCCATGCCGACAACCACATTAGTTGTAGGAATCTTCTTGGACTTGGGGCTTATGTAGGATACATCAAGACCAAACCTTTCCAACGCGCCGCCATTCTGCATAAGGATTTCCGTTCTGGATGAAACGATAAGGACCTTGCGATTGAACCTTTGCGAAGACAAAGCCATATAACTGAAGCAGATAGTCTTGCCGCCTCCTGTCGGAAGCTGAAAAAGAACTCTCCTGTATTTGCTGAGAGCGATCCTTACTTCATCCACAGCGGTCTGCTGATATGGTCGCAATGTTATCGGATTATTCATCATCCCTATCCTTTGTTTCCCTTACAAGCATATAGCTCAGCTGGTCAATATTGATAATCGTGTCTTCCGTCATCAAAATTCTATTCTTCTCATCAATAATCTGCCTAGGCTTCTTCTCGGAATAAAACCTCACAGTAGCTCCGCCTACCATTGTTGCTCTATATTCATATTTCATTATATAGCCTCCTCCATTTCAATTAAATGCCAATATCCGCTAATGTTGCCAAGCCTTGCATACCAATTACTCTGCACGACCTCAAATTTCAATCCGTAAATTTTTTCACACACATGTTGTAACCATTCATACTGATCGCCTTTGCTGTTGTTGCAACATCCTATCAGCTTTATACGAACTTTATGTCCATCAGTAGTGACAAACACAGCGCTGTCCTTGAGCCGGTGGTCTGCCTCAGAGAAGCACCAGATGCCGAGCCAGTTTCTGTCTATAACTTCCGTAGGAACAAGAGCTTTTTTCTGAAACTTCGTTTTAAGGTAGTATTCCTCGAAAATAACAATATTTACACGCTCCGATACCGGCGTATTATTCTTCGTTTTCTTTGCCATAGATAATAATTAAACATTCTTCATCACTGACGGCGCTCCTTCCGTATCCCTGTGCAAAAGCATTGGTACGCCAAATCTGCAATGCCTTTCTGAGCGTTATTCCGTACCTCGCAAAACACAAACCTTCAGTAGCCGGATTCTTCAAGCTGAGAGCCCCTGCCCTCAATAACGGATAAATCTTACCGTCGCCAAACTTCAGAAGGTCTCCTTCCGATACCGAGAGGAACTCCCGATTGTATGAATATCCCAATGGCAGAAGGATATAGTCCGCATGGAAATCCCTCGGGGTATCGTGAAAGACCTTATGATATTTACTTTTTGCCATATCTGCTCGCTTGGAAAATAACCTGACTCATTGTTATGAAATCCTGATTGTTATGCCCGATGTCGATGGTCATAAGTTGAGCATCCTCTATCATTGCATTGGTGTTTCTTACCTTTATTTTTTCAGCCCATAGATTAAACCTCTTTGACAAAAACAAGGTTTTGTTTATTGGATTAGGGTTATTCCAATAATCCTCTATGCCTTTAAGGTAATAAGCCATTGTCATTGGAAGAATCGTCGCCACGTATCCTCTGGACGATGTTATACATCCAAGAATATCTCGTGTGGTTTTCCAATTCTGAAGAGAACTCTCATATCTAACGAGAGCAAGCCACTGCCTCCACCCCATAGAATAATCCTTTTCAATGGTGCCATAAGTGCCGGATTCTCGCATTCTCGCAATAAAATCTCGTGCCTGCCACTGATCGGTCTTCTCCATAGCATCTATCACTCCCATTTTATAGAAATGATCGAACAAAGTCAGTACCCATTTTAAATTTCTCCCGTTTATAATATTCCTTACAGCCATTCTCTCTCGCGTTCACAGTCACACATGAAGTCCCAATCAGGTTCCTCGTTAATTTCAAATCCGCATTCCGGACATTCAAGATTCTCCCAGTCTACCCCTCTAAACTGCCCGGAGTCAATAATCTCCATTTCTGCTCCACACTCAGGGCAGGAATAATCCTGCCTTGAGTTGTAGCACTGAGGGTCATTCAGCATTTCCCTCTGAGAACAGAATGCTCTGCGTTGTACTGCCATAATTATACAAGATTGGTCCAGATATATTCCCTCATCTGCATCATCCTTTCGGTAAGGGTGATATAGGAAATTCGCTTATCCTGAACCGAACCGACAGCAGCAATAGCATCTTCGATAACCTTATTAGCAATCTCAGCTCTCTCAAGCATTCTTCCGATAGCTTCGTCATCTCTTTCCACTTCCTGAATCTGAAGATCGAAAGGACACTCTCTATCCGGAGAGTAATGCGTGAAATAGTTGATCTTGGTGCCGGTCACATACATTTCTGTCTGCAACTGCCAGAAAGCATCATGCTTAGGAGTGACACGAACAAAGGCATTCTTCAGCATAGTCTCGTCAAGCCTGCACTTGGTTTCCCAAGCTCCGACAAGCCTGTCCTTGCTATCAAAGACGAGACCGTCAGGCGAGGCTCCGATGTAAGGGACTTCCTCCGAAACAATAAAATCGACTGGCTGAACATAAAACCTTGTACGCTCTCCGAAGACACGCATTGCGTCACCTTCTACCTCTTTTCCCTTGGCCATCTGATAGGTCTCCGGAGTCATAATCCTCGAATTGGAAACCCTCTCATACAGCTTGGAGAAGACATAAGACTTAGCAGTCTCTCCCCACTTGGCATCCTTGGCACGGCCTTCCGACATCAGGCTCTTGATGCCGGATCCCGTGAACTTACCAATTCGTCTCGCGTACCAATCCTCGGTACGTTGACCTTCCTGAATGCATTCGGGCATTATGATGTGCTGGCTCATGACTATGATTTTTTGAAAGATTCAACCTTATTGCGAAGCTTTTGGGCAATATCCGCCGGGAACACACGCTTCCCCGCCTCATTGGTGATGAGAAGAGAGTCGTACTTAGCAATCAATGCGTCTACCTCCGCCATGTTCTTGCATTTATCAATGTCCTCAAGACACTGCTTATGCTCATCAATACCATCCTCGCACCACTCCTTCAACATGCGTCCTGTCTCTTCCGAAGGAATGAAGGATGGCTTGCCCTCAAACAGACGCGTTCTGTCCTTGGATGTCACAGCGAAATGGTTGACATCAAGCTCCAATGACACGGTAAGTTCGTATTCAAATCCGTCACGAGTCACCTGAGCCATTCCGACCTTCTGGATGGACTTCCTTCCCTGCTCCTCCACCTGAAGGTAATCAGTCTTGCTTCTTACTGTAGTAATGATATGACATTTACTCTGAAGGATGGCCTCAATGAACTTCTGATGACGAGGAGTAATGTCCTTCCACGCAGTGTAGGTGTTCTTGATTCTCTGACGCTCGGTGGCTATCTGCTGAAGCTCAAGACATCCTCCCACTCCGGACCATTCGTGACTGATAGAGTCAATCACAATCACATCCATGCCTGCCTGCTCACAAGCTTGGATAGCCTCGATGTATCTCTCCGGGGAGTACGGAGCTGTGAGAGGGAACACATTGTAATCGCCAAGATGAGAATACAGATCCGCAGAACCATTCTCTGTGTCTATGATAGCGACCTTATCCCACGAGCCGGCAAGGCCCTTGGCAATAAGCAATGCTGAATAAGTCTTGCCTCCGCCACTTGGAGACGCGAGACCAAGACGGAGCTTCGCCGCCTTTCTCTGGGCTTTTCTCAATCCTGCCATAACTTACACATAATTAAGGATGAAACGCTTACCCACACAAGGTGGATATTTCTTTACGCTCTGGACCTTCTTTCCAGCAATCGCGCTTTCAATTACCTCGATTGCTTTATACCACAAGAACCCAAACTGCTTTCTCGCCTTCAGCTTTGCATTCTGCATCGACCTCTCGTAGCGATAATCGCTCATACTCATTCCCTTCGGCCTTGCCGTGAGAATTGTGCCGAATTTTGGCACATTTACTTTAACCTCTTCCATATCTTTACTCAATATAAAGTGTCGCTGATTTTCCGAGATCATCAAATCTCAGATATTCACCGTTTGCACAGGCTTTATTGATGTCATACAATTTGATAATGCCTCTCAATGAGTCAAGGTCGGCTCCGGTATAGATGCATTTATGATCACCATACATCCATTCCTCAAACTGCCTTCTGAGAGAATCTTCAGTAAAAAGAATGCTTCCATGGCGAGAACGGAAAAGTTCTCCGGACGCACATTTTCTTCCCTGATCGTGCGGACTTATTCCTCTTTTGTTCAACATTGCCGCGCTGAACATCCTTCCCTCGGCAATCCACTGCCTGAGGGTTTCTGCAATTTCGTTTCTATTCATCTTTCAATGCTTCTTTGATTTCTTTCTTACGCTGCTTACGCTCCTTCTTGGTCATTTTACCGACCTCATGAGCTTGCTTTACTACCTCAAGATCGAGGTCGTCATCTTCAGCGCTGACCTCTGTAGCGGACTTTGCCGCAAGTCGCTTATCATAGTTCTTCATTGCTTTGTTCACATCCTCTACTAACTTATTGTCCGTAGTCAGCGTATGACATAGCTTATATATATACGCACAAAAGCCATGAATGTTATTAAGATTGCCCTTCTGTGCGCTTACAAACAGATAACCATACGGATGCTGTGAAGCGAGGAACCTTACCTTGAAGTTTTCCGAAACGGACTCGATCTCCATCCAGAATCTTCTGAAAACGACCTTGAATCCCCCGAACTCGAACTTGTATTCGATTGGATTACAAAAGGTGAGAAGCCACCATTTCTCAATTCTTGCTAAAATTTGCTTCATAATCTTAAAGTTTATGCAAAGTTAAACATTATTTTGGAATTTACAAACTATTTTACTGCTTTATGCGTTTATTTTAGAAATTCATCTTCAACATATCTCCATATAAAGCCCTTGTGTTGAGAAATCTTGCCTATACAACACATGTATATATTCCTATAGTCAGCGCAAGTTTGCCTGTCAGCTTCATGTAAAGAGCTATATATCTTGATAAAATTGCCATCCAAATCATATTGAGCAACTTTTTTCGGTGCTGTTTTTGTCTTCTTTTGCACTCTTGTTTTTAACATCCTATCATTTTTAGTGCCATAATTGTTATTGTAAAAACCGTCGCACCACTCAAGATTGGATACCCTATTATTATACTTATCTTCATCCTTATGATTGATAAAGGGAAGATCATTAGGATTATCAATAAAAGCCATTAAAACCACTCTGTGAACAAAGTGTGTTACTTGCCGACCTTTTTTATGGGAAAATAAACCAACTCGCTCATAATTACCACACCGAGTGGTCTTCAGTAACTTATTTAGTCTCTTGTTTTTAATTCTACCTAAATTGCTGACTTGATAGACTCCCTTATATCCGACCACATCTCTCCATTCTTCGTTAGCTAATTCATCTTTTGTGAAATTCATATCATTTGCTGCTAATTTTCCACTCAATATAATCCCCAAGGTCGCTATGCTCACCACACTCCGGCCAATCCTGATACCACGGAACACAATCTCCTTTCGTAGACCATGAATCTTCTGCGTCTCTGTCCGGATAAAGAGGAATATTGCCGACATCGCGGAGATTTCCCTTGCCTCCGGTTGCGTACCAGATGCCACCATAAAAGAGCGACGCGAGCATTGCTGATTTTTCTGCCTCAAGGATTCCTTTGATCTCTCCTTTGAGGTGACTGCCGAAATATGGCTTTTCAATATACCCATCGCCAATCCGGAACTGCCTTGATATAGGCAGTGTCTTTATCCTGTGGCCGTCTTCTCCGTAGTAGCAACGCTTGTCGTGGCAGATCTTTCCATCCCCATTTACATACCAGTACACAGCTGCCCCCTTGCTGTCCGTAGTGACGTTATACATATCGAATACGGCTTTAACTCGGTCTTCCGGAAAAAGCGTACACATCCACCGGAATAACGGACACTTGTTCAAGTCGTAAGCCTTGGCTCCCTGTAGAACATCCGGGCTGACATAGTTAACTTGCTCCTTCTTCGCAACAAACTCCGGCTTCTGAATGAGAGGTTTGTCCTTTCCGCGAATAATCTGATAGGCATGCTTATAATCAGCCGCGCCACCATACAAGGTAAGCCATGTAACAATAGACATCGAAGCACCACCCTGCTCGTGAAGCCATACGCATCCGTTATACAGCTTGATCTTTAACTTATCCTGCTTGTAGGGATGAGGTTCAGTATTGATATAATACCTTCCTTCCCAAGCCTTACCTCTCAAAGTGAGGTCAAGGCCGGTTATCTCAGGGACACGCTGGAACACACGGATCCAGTCGATGTCGTTGATGTATTCCTTCTTCTTACTCATCTTCCGTAGAAATTTCAAGACCAACACCAAAGCACAGCCAGCCTATAGCGATTGTTAATCTACCCCAGTTAAAATCTACCATAAACAGAGGCAAGACAAACCAACTCTCCTTGGGACTAAAGAATCCACTAAATTCAGCTTTTAACTTTCTCATAACACTCTCATTTTACTTATATTAGAAAGGCAAATCTCCATCATTAACCTCATCAACTACCCTATTATATTCGGTCGCCACCTGAGGTTCACTGCCTCGTGTGCCGATGCAGTACCAAGTGGTGTCTGCTCTCTTCTGACTGACAAAGCCCAGTTCCTTGAAGATCTTGCCGACAGCCTTCGGCGACTTCGGAGTTTCCGAATAGTCCTTGCAGTAAAGCTGATACTCTCGCATCCATTCCTTCATGGACTTCCATCTCTCGTCCAGATCGTTCCTCGGCTGAACCACCACATAGCCATACTCCTTAATCCAACGACGAGCACTGTTGCTATCCTCCTGAATCTCGTTCTTGGCCTCCTTGATGCTCTCACTGATAGTTATCTTACCATGATTCTTGCAGAGCATTCTGTAACCTTCCAATACCCAGGTGAAGATGGCAGCCTTCGCGTCCTTGGTTGCGAGCTTCTGAGGCAGAGCGACATCCACATCCTTGTCCGCAATCTGGTTAGGACACAGGATAGGCAGCAGTCGTCTGAAGTGACCCTGAGTGTCATCCGTGGTTGGAGGCACCTCATTTACACAGCACAACATAAGCGGAACCTTCGTCACCGTGAA
>JAEIGA010020610.1_pt1 | contig 10049 bp, 7 predicted proteins | sample 9270691 | NCBI WGS metagenome assembly JAEIGA01 (sample SAMN17057246, study PRJNA624740) | gut metagenome | biome: biome; isolation source: fecal sample | host: Bos grunniens | place: China: Xizang | collected 2019
GATAATTTTTATAATTAAAGTGCTTGACAAAGATTATTTTTAGTGTATAATTAAATATATAAAGAAAGGATTAATTATACTATGAGCGAAACAAAAAAATTTAAAACCGAAACTAAAAGATTATTAAATCTTATGATTAATTCTATCTATACTAACAAAGAAATATTTTTAAGAGAATTAATCGCAAATGCTTCTGATGCAATAGATAAATATCATTATTTATCTTTAACAAACGATCAATTAGAAAAAAGAAATAATTATCAAATTTTCCTTGCAATCAATAAAGAAAATAGAACTATCTCAATTTCAGATAATGGTATCGGTATGACTAAAGATGAACTTATTGATCATTTAGGTACTATTGCAAAATCAGGTTCTAAAGAATTCCAAGAAAAATTAAATCATGATAATGTTTCTCCAGAAGATGAAAGAGAAATTATTGGTCAATTTGGTGTAGGTTTCTATTCTTCATATCTTATTGCGGATTTAGTTGAAGTCGAAACTTTATCTCCATTCTCAAACGAAGCTTATAAATTCACATCTGATGGTATCGAACAATATTCACTAGATGTATCCGCTAAAGATAGCGTTGGTACTACTATCACACTTCATTTAAGAAGTAATGATGAAGACAACAATTATGATGAATACTTAGATGAATTTACAATTAGATCACTAGTAAAAAAATATTCTGATTTTATTAGATATCCTATTATGATGGATTGTGTAAAATCAGAACCAAAACTTGATGATGATGGAAATGAAACAGATGAATATGTAGATATTATTCAAACTGAAACATTAAACTCAATGATTCCTGTTTGGAAGAAAAATAAAAGTGATGTTTCACAAGAAGAAATTAATGAATTTTATAAAAATAAATTCTATGATTATCAAGACCCACTAAATCATTATCAATATTCAGTAGAAGGCAACATTACTTATACTGCATTATTATTTATCCCTAAAAAAGCACCATATGATTTGTATTCTGAAAAATATGAAAAAGGATTACAATTATATACAAAAGGTGTATTTATTATGGATAAATGCAAAGAACTTCTACCTGACTATTTAAGATTTATCAAAGGTATCGTAGATTCAAGTGATTTATCTTTAAACATCAGTAGAGAAATGTTACAACATGATAAGCAACTTTCTAAAATCGCAACTAACCTTGAGAAGAAAGTTGTAAAACACTTACAAGAATTACAAAACGATGAACCTGAAGTTTATAAAGAATTCTTTGAAGCACTAGGTATTAATATTAAGTTTGGAATTTATAATAGTTATGGTGAAAAAAATGATTTATTAAAAAATCTTCTTATGTATAAATCATTAAACACAGATACTTTAATTTCATTAGATGATTATGTAAGAGAAATGAAAGAAGGTCAAAAATACATTTATTTTGCAGCAGCAGATTCAAAAGATGCACTTCTTGCTATGCCACAAATGGATGCAATTAAAAATAAAGAGTATGATGTTCTTCTTTTAACTGATGATGTAGATGAATTCGTTTTAAAAGTATTACAAAAATATAACGACTTTGAATTCAAATCTATTAATCAAGGCGACTTAGATTTATTATCTGATGAAGAAAAAGAAAATGCTGAAAAATTAACTGAAGAAAAACAACCACTTCTTGATAAAATTACGAAATCATTAAATGGAAAAGTTAAACAAGTTGTTATTTCAAATAGATTAACTGATTCTCCTATTTGTTTAGTAAGTGGAGATGGAATTAGTTTTGAAATGGAAAAAACTTTAAGTTCTCTTCCTAATGGCTCTGATATTAAAGCAGAAAGAATACTTGAACTTAATGCTAACCATCCAATATTTAATGTTTTAGAAAATATTCAAGATGATGAAGATAAACTTACAGATTACACTAATGTTCTTTTAAATCAAGCACTATTACTTGAAGGATTTAAGGTTGAAAACCCTAATGAGTTCATTGAAAAAATGTGTAAAATTATGATTGAAGCAACAAAATAAAAAGAAAATCTCTTACCTAATATAGGTAAGAGATATTTTTTTAACCCCAAATCATATCAGCGAATTCTGGATGATCGATAAATGGATTACGGTTATTTTGGTAAGTATAACTTCTTTCGTTACGAGCAATTTCAAATTCACAAACAGGATCTGATTCATGCCACTTAAGTAACATATCTAATGATTGCGCTACATTAGTAATTCTATATGAATCTGATTGTGAATATCTTACTAATAAATAAAAGATAATTCTTGCAACATCACCTTTGAACTCATCAAGTGGTTCAAAATAACCACCACCTAAATAAGCTACAACTTCCCCACAGCATTTAACTTCTCTTCCATTAGTCACTTCACCATATGGGAAATTGTTGTGAGTACTATTTACAGTAGGATTTTCAGGTCTGATATGATGAATATCACATCCTGCACCTTCTTCTTGGAACCAACCTTGACTCTTAGGCCATACATGTTCTCTGTTCCAAGTATTTCCACTATCCCAAGTTTTGTCTACTTTGTGGTGTGAGAATAATAATAAAATCTTGCTATCATCATCTAAAGCAGCATCTGTGATTTGTAATTTATATCTTAAATCACCATAAGAAATAGTTTTAAATCCAGTTGAAATAATTTTTCTTAATGCTAATTTTAATTCTGTATCAGTAAGACCTGTTGCACCTGCATAGTAGCCAGTATATTCAGGATTCGAACTTTCCCATTTAGCATATAAAGTAATATTACCAGTTGATGTATTTGCAATAACATTTACTTTTTCACCACTAAAATCGCTCTTTGTATACCAACCTAAGAAATTACAATTAGCTTTTGTAGGATTTTCTAAGAAAGTAGTAGTACCTTCTTTATAAGATGTAGGTGCATTATTTGGTAATGTACCACCATTTAATACATAAGTAATAGTTGAAATGACTTCTATAGGTTTATGACCAAGACAACGTTCTAGAATTTCACCTGGACAGTTTTTAGCTGTACATAAACCACATTCTGAACATGGTACATGAGTATGTGCAGGTGGTGCTGGTTCAATTAATTCAAATGATTGCTTTTTTGATAAATCTGATGAAGTATAGTTTATATTAGTTGATTGAGCTTGAACACAAGCATCATATTCACCATAATTTAATGTAATTTCATAACCTTTGATTGCATCAGTTGTAGAAACTACATATTTATTTAATAAACCGTCATTTTGATAAATATAGAAATAATAACTTGTTGCTTGAGAAACTTCTTCAATATATACAATAACTTGATTATCATCTGTACTTAATCTAAAATCTGGAGTATGTAATTTAGTACCAGTAGTTCCAGTAGTAACACAACCATAAATAAAACTAATACATACTGTAACAAATAATAATATGAATGTTTTTAAAATTTTGTTCATGTTTATTCTCCTATAATTTTTTTCATATCTTGTGGTAATTCATCATAAAAATCAATCCAATATTTATAAATAGGATGTATAAATCCGATATGACAACAATGCAACATTACACGTTTATATTCATCTTTAGATCCATACATTTCATCTCCAAGAAGCGGATGTTTTAAATAAGACATATGAACTCTGATTTGATGAGTTCTTCCAGTTTTAATTTCAACATCTACTAAAGTTTTATTGTCAAATGTTTTATGAGGTTTATAAATCGTTAAAGCATCACTGCCATTTTTAGTAACCATCATTAAATTATTATGTCTATTTCTTGAGATTGGTAGATTGATTTTTCCAGCCGTATCTATTATACCATAAACAATTGCTTTATACTCTTTTTTGGTTTCATTTTTTTCAAAAGCATTCGATAAATAACTATGAGTAAAAATATCTTTTGCGTAAACCAAGCAACCAGTAGTATCAAAATCAAGTCTATGAACGTGTCTAATAGTATGATTTTGATTTGTTTTAATGTAATAATTTGCAATATAGTTAGCCATTGTTTTTGCTTGAACTTTATTTTCAGGATAAATAATAGTTTTATCAGGTTTACTTACCACTAATAAATAATCATCTTCATATAATATTTTAAGATTAAATCTACTTGGTGGATAATCTATATTTTCATAATTTGATACATCGATTATTATTTCATCATTTAGTTTTAAAACTTGATTTCTTTGGTTGATTATTTCACCATTTACCATTATGCATTTATTGTCAATTAAATAATTTATTTTATTTTTTGCAAGATAAAACGACTGCATCCAAGATTTTAAATCTAACCCTATTTCTTGTTTGGATATTTTATATTTAAAGTAACTCATTACTTCCTCCATAAAACGTTAAAAACACAGGATAATCCTGTGTAATTTTTATTTAAATTCTGAAGCTGATTTATATGATACTATAACAGTATCAGTTGTAAAACTTGAATATGTTAAATTCATAATTGTTACAACTTCAGTTTCACTTAATGAATCAGCAATTACTAAAATATCAACTCCGCTAGAAGTTTGATGAACAAACGCATCTGTGTATCCAAGATTAATTATTGATAATTCCATAATTACTTCTTTTTCAGTTGTATCTGAAATAGTTTGTTTTTCATTAATTGCAGAATTTTTTTGAGCAATTGTTGTTGATTCACTTGCAATAATTGTATCTAATGCAGCTACTTGAATGCTTCTTTCTTCTCTAAGAGTTTCTCGCATTAATTTAAGTGCATCTAGTCTTGATGATTCTCCATTTACAACTACTGAATCATCGACATTTCCACTAACATTATTTAGTGGTGATTTAATATACCAAACAGCTAGCATTATTACTGCAGTTAAACATAATAAAGCAAATTGATTCTTTTTCATTTTTAACCTCCATACCTGTTTAAGTGTATGAAAGTATATCTAGAATTATTACTTTATTTATCCGATAAATGTTGTATCATCTGAAATTTTAGAATACTTAATTGGTTCTTTACGTTCTTCTTTTTTATCTTTATCATCATTATTTTTTTCAGAATCCATAGTATTAATTCTAAATGTTGCAACAATATAATATACACTTGCAATAACTAGTAACGCAAATGCCATATCAGTATAATTAACAAAGAATCCACAAATAAGTGCAATAAATGTAGTCATTCCAAAGCATAATGCACAAATAGCATAATATTGACGGAATCTATTCATTACAAAACTCTTAGACATAATCCATGTTATACCAGCTAGTAAGAATGGGAACAATAAAGTAATAACAATTGAAACCATTAAAGATGAAGTTTTTAAAAGTCCTGAATTAAAAAGAATCATTGCAGATTTTAAATTTGTTTGGAATTCAGAAAATGAAGTATTAATTTTTTCAATTTCCATTTCATTTGCTTGAAGATTAGAATATGAAATTACTCCCCCATATAAAGCATTGCTTAAATTTTTCAAATGACGGTAAGCTGGTTTAATACCATTAATCATTAAACTATATTGTTCAAACGTTAACTTATCTTTACCATTAAAATTTTCATAAGCTTCAGTTGTAGCAGCAAAGTCAATCACATCTTCACTTGTTGCAAGTCTAGTCCATAAAGTTGTATCAAAATCGCCATATTGATTTAGTTTAAGTTCAGATTCATCTTTTGGTAGATAATATTTTAATTCACCTGTTTCTTTAGTTTCTAAAATAACACTATTTGTAGCAGCTTTAGTACTTTTACCATCTTTAACTTGATCTAAATTAAATAAATAATATAAATTGTCAAGTGTTAATACATATAAGATATAATCAGTGTTTTCTTTTTTCTCTTGTTGTAAATATCCTTCAATGTCAAAGAATTCAACATATAATGGTTTATCTACATTACCATAACCAGATGCAAGATTATCATCAATAACTACAGTAACATCAATATTACCGTTTTCTGTTTGATGTAGGCCATGATATACACCGTTTTTATCAGATTTTAAATATTTACTAGGTCCATCATAAGTTTGACCATCAAGAGTAATTTTATGATTATCATCATTTTCTAAACTAATTTTAGGTAAAGTCTCACCATTTTCATTAGTTAAAACAATATCGCTTGGTACAGAATCATATAAAGCAGGGAATTGTAAAATCTTTTCTACATCTTTATGTGCACGAGTATTTGAAGTTACAATATTTAAGCATGATGCTGCAAGTAAAATAACTAATGAAAGTAAAAATGACATATTCATATGTTTAGCCATTTTACGTGGTAAGAATAATGATTTTATAAAATCAAAAATTTTATTTGCGTTTTGTTCCATTTGATTTTTCACCACTTTCTTTTACAAAATATATTAATTCATTTTGATAGCGATGGTTGTATTCTTCATTTTGACTTTCTTCAAAAATCACTTTTTTACCATCATTATAAAAATAAGTAATAAACATATTAGCAAGCTTATTTGATGTCTTCATAAGTCCTGCAAATTCATCTTTTTTGACATAACATCCATCAAATAAAGATAATGTATCGATAATATTTAAATTTAAAAATATTGAACTATCTGCAAAGCATTCTACTTCATGTAATTTCATATAACTTAACGCATTAAACAAATCTTGTTTAGAAGTTAAATCATCATAATGAACAATAACATTTAGCTTTACGCCTTTATTTTCAAATTTTTTATAAATCTCAACTAATTTTCTTTTTAACAAACTAGAACTTTGTAAACATACAAACACACTAGTTTTATTTTCTTTTATATAATTATTTAGTTTTAGTATTGCTTGTTTTTCAAATTCGCTTACTGCATCAAGGTATTTAAAACCATCTGTAACATAATTAATCATTTCAAATGTAGTATCTTGATTAATTGAATTATATACTATTCTTTTAATATATTTATTCTTGTTAACAACAAGGTATTCGCTTGAAATACTATTAATATAAGTTAAATACTCATGATATAGGAATTCATCAGGTCTTACATTTTTGAAATATTTAATTAATTTTGAAAAATCCATCTTATTATTAATTTCAGTTGGAGCAAAGATACTTATATAAAAGCATCCTATTCCTTTTAACATCTGTCTAATTTCGACTTTTTTCATTTTCTTTTCAATTAATAATAAATAATAATTATCTTCACAAGCACATATATAATATTTATCAGTTAAATTTAGACTATCAACATAATCTTTAAATTCAGTGTTTTTAAGCACCCAATCAACAACTATCAAACTAAATTCAACAGGAAGATTAACTTTAGATAAAGAACTAATATGTAGATAGTTAGATGTTTGATCATCATATTTTTCTTTTTCTACAAAATATACATAATAATCTTCATAAGGAAATTTAAATTGTTGTTTAATAACATTATGATGATTTTTAAATTTCACTAAATCGCTATTATCTTTATTAATAGTTTTATCAAATTTTAATTTTTCATTTAAATTTAAAGATACATAAACATAATCTAAAGTATCATTTTCAATTAAATAATATAATTTACTTTCATCAAAGATAACATTAGATAGCATTTGAGTAAAACTATTAAGTTCCAAATTTACAAGGCCATTACAAAGAAGTGTAACAGAATTATTGAAAAGTTTAAAACTTTCAATATAGTTTTCTGCATATATTACAATTAAGCCTTGTCTTAAATTATTTTTAACTATTGGATATAAGTATAAGTAATTAAAATCTAAATCTAAAATGTTTTTACCAGAATAAATTTCTTCTAAATCAAAATTAAAATCTTGTTTTGAAAAAACTGTTAGTCCATCTAAACTATTAGAAAAATCTAATAAGCCTTTAAACATTGATTCTAATGGAAATTTTTTACAAAATATTCTAGGTAATTTTACATCATAAGCATATAGCAATTGACTAGGTAACATAATAGATAGTTCATTTTCTTCTTTATAGTCTTTACCATATAAAAATACAGTCATTTCTTTAAATTTTATATTTGTAAAGTCATTAAAGTTTTGTGCAATAAAATCTAATATTACTTTTCTTTCCATTTTTAAAATTCCAATTCTATTGTAACTGGACCATCACATATTGGATTTAGATACATATGAGCACCAAAAATACCTGTTTCAACTTCTATATTATATTCAGTTCTAAGTAACTCATTGAATGCATTATATAATGGTTCAGCACTACTTCCAGGCATACTATTTACAAACGAAGGTCTATTACCTTTTGTTGCATCACCATATAATGTAAATTGAGAGATGGATAGAATTTTTCCGCCAACACTATTTAGATCTAAATTCATTTTCCCATTTTCATCATCGAAAATACGAAGTCCAACTATTTTTTTGGCCATTTTCTTAACGTTTTCTAAAGTATCAGTATGAGTAAATCCAACTAACAGCATAAAGCCTTTTTCAATTTGACCAGTTATTTTATCATCTACAGTGCATGATGCACTTTTAACTTTTTGTACAATTACTTTCATATTATTTAAAAATTCTTTCTACAGAATAAAGTTCTGGCATTTTGTTTAATGCGAGAATAGCTTTATTTAAATCTTCAAGATTTGCTACTTGTAATTTAAATTTAGCTAAACATTCATCATTCTTAGTTTTTGATGAAGAAACTGATAATATTGTAACATTACAATAGTTTAAAGTATTAATCATATCTGCAGTTAAATTTCTTCTATCACGTGCAAATATCTTAAGTGTTGTACTAAATACTTTACCTGAGAAATCAGATTCCCATTTTACATCAATTAGACGTTCTTGATCAGCTCTATTCATGTTTGGACAACCTTCACGATGAACAACAATACCAAAACCTTTTGAAATATAGCCATAAATGTTATCTCCGTAAACTGGTTGACAACAATTTCCAAGTTTAATTTGAGCTTTAGGAAGGCCGTCTACAAATACACCGAAGCCATTTTTGCTAACCTTTCTTTCACGATTACCAATTGTATCTTCACTATATTGTTTTAATGCAAGAGCATCATCTAATTTATTATCAGTTATACATAAAATTCTATTAATCGCTGATAAGGCAGAAATTGTACCTTTACCAACTTCACAGCATAAATCATCAAATGTTTTAATATTTAATTTAGAGAAAAATTCTTTTACTACTTTTTCATCAATAAGTTTAATATCATATTCTTTTGTTTTACAAACTTTTTCAAGTTCAGCTAAACCTGTTTCAATAAAATGATCTCTTTGTTTTTTATTGATAACAGCTTTAATTTTATTTTTCGCATGTGATGTTTTAGTAAGTTTAAGCCATGATTCATTAGGACCAAGACATGCTTTACTTGTTTTAATCTCGACAACATCACCAGTTTGTAATTTATATGAAAGTGGTACAATTTTTCCATTTACTATTGCGCCAACAGTTTTATTACCAACTTCTGAGTGAATACGATATGCAAAGTCAAGTGGCATTGCACCTGTTGGAAAATCATAGACATCACCATTTGGTGTAAATACATAAACATTTGCAGAGAATAAATCATCTTTTAATGTATTTAGTGGATCATCACCTTCTGAACTTTCAAGAATTGAACTAAGCTCTTTATACCATTTAAGTTTTTGACCAATTTCTTTTTGTTCTTTTTCAGAAGAATAACCACTACCTTCTTTATATGCCCAGTGAGCAGCGATCCCTAGTTCAGCTACGTTATCCATTTCATAAGTTCTAATTTGAACTTCAAATATTTTACCTCCGGCACCAACTACTGTTGTATGAAGAGATTGATAAAGGTTAGGTTTAGGAACAGCAATATAATCTTTAAAACGTTTTGGAAGTGGTGTCCAAATGCTATGAATTAACCCAAGTACATGATAACAATCACCAACACTAGGTACTATAACTCTTAGTGCAAGTAAATCAAAGATATCGTCTAAACCTTTACTTTTAGTAACCATTTTATTGTATGTACTATAAATATTCTTAATACGACCTTTTATTTGATAATTTGCTATAGAGTTCTTTTCTAGCATTTCAACAATAAGTTTTCTCATTGCTTCAATATCATCTTCTCTTTCGCTTTTCTTAGACGATACTAAAGAAGCAATTTCATGATATGTATCAGGATCAATTGCTTTAAAACTTAAATCCTCAAGTTCAGCTTTTATTCTATACATC
>JAEIGA010020611.1_pt1 | contig 10049 bp, 4 predicted proteins | sample 9270691 | NCBI WGS metagenome assembly JAEIGA01 (sample SAMN17057246, study PRJNA624740) | gut metagenome | biome: biome; isolation source: fecal sample | host: Bos grunniens | place: China: Xizang | collected 2019
ATTTTTACTATGCCCATTTAATGCATCATTTCTATTTGTTGTTATTATTATATCGTCTAATGTACCACCACTAAGAACTAGTAAATAATAGTGCTCATTTTTATTTCTAGTTAAAGTAGCTATTCTGATTTCAGAACCATTGTATGGTATTTCTTCATGTAAGCCTATATTAGGCGCTCTATTGAAATTAAAGTCTAAATAGTTTTCTTCTTTAGCTATAAATAATTTTAAATCTTCTGTAGCAAGTAAACTGATGTAATTTAATTTATCTTCAACCAATGAATTAGTTATATCTAAATAAGCGTAAGAACAGCTTAAAGCAGGTTGGAATCGCATAGCTAATCCATTCATACCTTGAACTAGTTGAGGATTCATTGCGAAGTATACCCATTCATTGAATGAACTACAAGCTGTTAATGAGTCAAGGCTTGATATACCATAATCTAATATTTGTCTGCAATCATAATTATAAATAGATGCACGGCCTTTTAATCTCATTTCTGTATTAGTTATATAGTTATTAGTAGGCTTATAAGTTAATATTTCTCCACCAGAGATATCTATATTTTCAGCTCCATAATATCTATTATTAACTATTTGTTCATCTTCGTCTTCACTATATAAGAAGTATTCACGACCATTGATATAATAGTAGCCTGATTTTATTAGAAGAGTTGGTTTTTCAATATATTTATTGAAGCGAATTACTCTTTGATCAGGAAGCACAACTCCTTCAAATGTAGGGTTAGTACAATCTATATGGATTAAATCTACTTCTTCTATATTATCTATTTTAGAAAACTTATAATCTTCATCATCTTTGATGTTTGATAATAAGATTGTATCTAATCTATTGTATGCTTGTACGTCATAGTCTACAGCTTTATATAAATCTTCTAAGTCTAGTAGGAATCCTACAGGTTTTTTAATAGTGTAAACTATATAATATTTAGCACCTACTTGTACATTATTGCCCCAAACAATTATACCTTGTTCATTTAATAAAGTATAATCTACTTCGTCTTTTTTATAAGCAGATTCGTATCTAGTTTTACTTAGATGATAAATGCCATCAATATTAGAATAAGTTAATTTGTTAAACTTATTAGCATCTATTATTATTTCTTCTACTTTTATTAAATGATTTTTAGCTGCTGAACCATTATATTCTTCATACTTAACAGTCATGTTTTCTGGAGGTACAACTATATATTGTGTTGTATCTAATATCATATTATTTGTTATAGTGTAAGCGTCTTTTATATCTATCATAGTGCTTAGATACTCTTTACTATTTATGTCATAACTATTAACTGTATAGCTTACATCATTACATAAATCTATGTTGTTTTGAATAGCTATAAATTGTTGTCCTATACTCCAAGTATCTAGATCATAGATATCTTTATCTACTGTAGTTGAGTCATGGAATCTCAATACGTATTTAGTTTTTTCAAGTGGCACTGCATTTTCTATTGTGTAAACCATTAATTTAGTAGGGTCTAATGCAGGTGCAAAATTGTTTGTCATTTTTATATTTCTATTATCTGAAGTATATGAATTATATTCATTTAAAGATTCATATAATACACCAGCAGCAGGATAGAATGATATATAATCAAATGGTTGATAACTTACAGGGTTGTCATTTGAAGCTGTTGTATTATTTCCATAACGACTACCTATATAAGTAGGTAATTGTAATTCATATTTAGTTACATATAATCCAGATAACATTTCACTACTTAATTTAATTATAGAGTTATAAGGAGTTCCGCCTGGGTTTATTCTAGAAACAATTACAGCGTCTAAAAGTTTACTACACATTATTGAGTCATTTGTTACATTGAAGTCTGGTATATAGAATCTTATCATATCCAATAATGTAACAACTCTTAACTCTGTATCTTTTGTACCAGTTATAGTAACAGTAGTTGCCTTGTCTCCATTTAATAAAAGGTTATAGTAAATAACACCACTTTCTAATATAGTTTCTATTGTTCCTCCATCAGAAGTGATTGAGTCTATTGTTGTATATTCTGATAAATCTAAACGAACAAAACATTCTGATTCAGCGTCTGTCATGTTTCCTCTATATTCTACTGTTGGTATAAATTCGCCTAAGTCAACAACACATTGTTTTGAAACTTCGTTTATTAACACTTCAGCAAATTTCATAGCTAAACTATGCCATTCTATCTTGTCTATCAATGTAATAGTTGCTTTATCTAATGATTTGAATATATCTGCAAGAGCATAGTCTTTCTTAATTTCAGGTATTGAAAACATTTTAATTTTAACTTTACTCTCTATAAATGAATCTACTTCATCTGTTATTGCAGTTATCACATCATTTAAATATTTTGCTGAATCCATTAATTTAGTATTATATATAGATAATATATTTTTTAATTTCATATCTTCATATAAATACTCATTTAATAGTTCTAGATAACTATTTTCTAATTCAGTAATTCTGTCATTATCTAATTGCACAAGTGCGTCTTTTAACTCTTGTGGCACTCTTTTATCGTTGTCTTTTACTTTCTCGTAAATCTTTTCAACTTCTTTATCTAAGAATGATCTTATATCATCTCTAAATAAAGCTCTTACTTCTTCATTTAATAAGTTCTTAGCCTCTAACACTGTATTGTCTATAATTTCATCATTGACAGCAATAACTTTTATTAATGATATATCTGCTGTAGTTTTTATATTAAACTTTCTAGAACAATATGTTTCGCTTGGTATATAATCTGTTGTATAAACAACTTCGTTTATTGAATCACCTATTACTATCTTATGTACAACAGGTTTTTGTCCTGTAGTAGATACTAAAGATACCACTAAGTTATTATTTTTATTATTAGGTAAACGATATTTGTTATCTTCTATATATTCTAACTTACCTACTTCAGAAGTTATATCTATAACATAGTTAGAGTATCTAAAATCAGCAAAAACTATATCATTGAATGATAATACTTCTATTATTATTTTTACTTTACGAGGCGTTTTAGTTTCTTTAATTGCTATTTTGTTTTTTGCCCCTGAGCTATCTGGCTCAAGAATTATAACTTCTTGAGTATTGTCACTATCTACTATAGTAACAGTACAACGACCTGTGATTTTAGTATTGACACATCTAAATTCAAAAGTGTTAGCTTCTATTTCTATAATAGTTTTCTTATCTTCAATAGAATAATCCCCTCTAATAACAAATTCATTAGAGTCATTCCAATAAGAACCTTTTGATTTAATTAAGTGTTTAGGAACATCTACTTGCGCACAAGAATGTTCTACTGTAAAGTACATACCTGCATAACTTCCAACAGATATTATACCTGCACCTTCAAAGTTATTGTCTTGGATAGTTATACCTTCTTCAATATTTTTTAATCCATTATTAGCTGATAGTTCTTCAACACGTTTAATAGTCTTTTGGTTATGAGAACTAACAAGCTCACCTTCTGCGTTGATTAAGAAACCTGTTTGAGCTTTAAGTAAGTTTTTAGTTTCTTTTTCACGCCCTGTATTTTCATTTGTATATATAACATTAGCTTTGCTTATTTTAAAATCTTTACCATCTTTTTGTTTGAATTTTAATTTGTACCAATCTATATCAGATACAGGTAGTACAGATTTATCTACGATATCTACGTTTGAGCCAAATGAATATAATTCATCTATATTTCTTACGTCTTCTATCTTATTAGATTCATATAAATGCAAACTAATATCTTCATTAGTTATATCTACTAATTCAGATGCTTTGATTTTATATTTTATATTAGACTTATTTAATACATTGTTATATTTAACTAATTTAAAATCTACATCATACTCTATATCTTTGTTTTGTACATATTTTTCAAATGCAACAGTTGATTTATTATATAATGTTAGTTTAGCATCAGTTACATTTGATGCATCAGAAATAATAACTTTTAAATCGTCGTCATGACCTATACCATTTTGCCAATGTGATAATGTTTCATTCCACTTGTGAGGTATATAGCTTATAGATTCAAAATCATATAACCAGTAGTCTAAGTCCCAACGTTTACATTTAAATACGTCTCTGTTTATATACATTAATTTATCTAATAAAGATTCATAATCTTCATATGGTTTAATTAAGTTTTCAGGTGTTGCTCTTTCTATTTTAATATCGTCTTCGGTTATACTTGGATCAAAATGCATAAGCTCAGATATGATTGCATGTTTTAAACCTGACTCAGTACCATTAGGAAGATTTCTAGTTATATATAATATTCTATCTAATAGTTCTTTATTTGTTTCATTTTCATATCTACGAGTATTAACAAATGTAGCAAATTCATCAAAGATATTCCATACATGATATTTAGTTAAACTATATTCTATCATAGAATTATCTATTTCTATAAACAGATTAACGCCTTCTTTATATAAAGATTCTTTAATAAAAAATCTACCTTCTTCATAATAGATGTATTCATTAAAGTTATCTTCATTGAATAGTCTTACTTTATCTGTTGGCATTAATAATTTATTGTTATATGTTATAGTAAGTCCATTAAGGCTATCTAACTTACCTACATTAGCCATATAAGAAAAGGCCATTACTTCATCTTCATGGCCTTCATAAGTCTCTAAGAAGTAAGAATCTATGTACTCTTGTATAGCTTCTTCTATCTTAATAGTTTCATCTAAGATGGCACCAATTAAGTTACCACCATTAGATGTTTTATATCTTTTACGTATATCTGTCCAACGAGGGAAGAATTCAACGGCCCTTTTAATCATTTTATTATAATCAAACACCTATTTCTCCACCTCCCAGTAAATAATTTGATCGAATAAAAATTTGGCATCTATAGTTTGAAGTATTTCAAAATCAGTTATTTCTTCGTCATTAGCAAAAATTTGTACGACATTAAAGTATTCTACACCTTCAGTATCTAAACCTATATTATTTATTTCTCCTAAGTATAAACTAGTACCAGGTGCTATTGTATTTATATATTCTTTAACTTGGTTTTGTATACTACGCTTAATACTTTCTCTATCAGAATTTGCTTTTATATCTAAGTAAGCAACTATCTTAACATATTTAGGTTCTGGTATTTTAAATTCTATTATAGATGAAGGCGAAACAATAGGCGAAAGTTTTTCTTGTGCCTCTGTTAATGCTCTAGCTATAGGCCCTTCTGAATACTCTAAAGGTATAACGTATATAGTAGCAGTTCCTACACCTTTTGTATATGGTACATAATTTTGACTTGAACTGTATTTTAATTCTTTACATTTGTCAAGTATAGCCTGTTGATTACAAGTGGCATTTCTTTGAGTCCAATTACTTAATCTGAATAAATAGTTTTCATCTGATTCTTCTTCCTCTCTAGGACATTGTAAGAAGAACCCAGTTGAATCTAATTCATCACCTTTTTGATTGGTAAATAAATATGGTTTTTTATTTTCTTCGATAGCATCATATATTTGATGTAGCATATCTGCTATTGCTTTAAAAAACATATCTATAACAGAACGAGGAGCAACGTCTACATTCGTTCTTTCTAGAAAGTTTTGTTTTAAATTATTGTATATTTCTGAGAATGATTTGATAGTACTCACCTACCTTATAGTGTAAACCACATTATTTTATCTAAGAATGTAACCGATATTTTTATAGCATTATAAAAATCATAATAATCTGTTTTCATTAAATAAACTTTAACTTCAGAGTTTGGAATTATTTTATGAACAGCTTCTGTTGCATATTTTTCTATAGTAGTTATAACAGATTTTTCTTCCATAAACATATGTCTATATTTATATATTTCACTACCTACTTCATCATTTTCTCGTACAGTTCCTAATTCAGTTTCTAATGCAATCTTAATAGATTGTTTAATGAAATCATCGCCTGAAATTAATTTATTTTTTTTATCATACAATACGGTATATGTATTAAAATTAAATTGTAGCATCCCAGGCTCTCTTTCTTTAGTACCATTTATTTCTGGGAAGAAATTAAATAATAAAGAATCAGATGTTGCATAGTGAAAATTAAAAGTAAAACTTTCTGAGTCTTCTATATCTGAAACTTCAAAAGATATATCACCTTTGTTAGTTAACAAAAAATCATAATCCATTATTCATCATCTCCGTCTTTAGTAGTACCTAATTGATACAATTGATTTAAATTAGCTTCATAATTAGCAATGTCTTCTGACATATCTACATATATATCAAGACGCTCATCTACTACATATGCATCTAATAAGTTACCAAAGATAGGGAATCTAGCAGGTCTTCTTATTAGTACGAACTCTTCAAGAGTTGGCTCCCAACATTTAACAAGTATAGTGGCATCCATCATTAAGTTCCCCATAATAGATGCTCCATTATTTTTAAAATTAGTAAACTCCCATAATTGTGAATTTAATTTGTGTCTATTGACAACTATGTCATTTGCTATTATATCTTTTTGAACTGTTACAGTATTTGATTGTAATGAAAATTCTGTTGCGACTCCTGAATTTTTATCAGTTTTATATTGAGCATATATACCAGAAACCAAATGAGTAGACCCATCAGCTTTGGCTGTTATATTGGATCCACTCTTTTTATTTATTATACTTTGGTCTGTTTGTCTAGATGCTCTTTTTGAATTAGCTGCAATCTCATTAAATAGATTTTCCTTGCCTGCCATAAAGCACCTTCTTTCTAATAACCTACATAGCCATTAGTTCCTCCACCATATATATCACTATATATATCGCCATCCAGGTTAGTATTTAAGTTAGTGGGGTCATAAATCCCCACTATTGTAAACTTCCTAAACTGTTCTTTCAATTCAACATAGTCGCCCACTTCAGGGAACTCTTTACATTTGACAGGTACATTGTGTTCTATTGATGTGATACCATCTCTAGTTATTACAGATATCATACAATAGTTTTCTGTTTCGTTAGCTTCAATAACCTGTCCTATCTTTTCCTCGTCATATTTATATTTATTTTCTCCAGCAACTATGTTTTCTTTAATAGCTTTTTTAAGTATTGCCATAAGGTTACACCACCTTATTCATTATAAGAATTTCTTGGGGCATATACTATTATTAGAATACCATTATCTTTCTTTTGATATTCAAATATAGCTTGTTCTTTATTTCCATTTAGCCATGTCGTAGCTTTTTTAACGTTTTCTATAGCATCTTCTAAAGCGCTTTTATCATTAGCATCTAATACGAATGCGAATCCTGTACTTTTCCAAGTCTTAGTGTCATTAACTCTTGTACCACTTAGGAAAGACACTTCTTTATTTTTAAGTGCTTGATCATTTAGTATTAATTTTAATATTATTAAAGCGTCTTCTTGTAGCATAGGTAAATCAAATACGTTTACATATCCAGATTTACCATCATCTGTTTTTGCTGTTTTACCTTCACCAAATAGTTTAATGATTCTGTTACCAGACTCAAAAGGCATTTGAGCTTTGACATTACCTTGTGAATGAGCTATATGCAATTGTTTAACAACAGGATGTGATTTCTTAACAGTTGCTTGTTTTATATCTACATCATCTTCGATAGGATATAATGCAAGTACTTTTTTATTTGTTGCTAATTCATCTATTGAAGAAACACTTGCTATGTTATATCGCTTATAAACTTCATCTGCTAATCTATCAGTTTTAGAAACAGTTAGGTTAGGTATTCTGTATTTAGTTCTTAATGCTTGAATCATAGAGAATCTTGATCTGTATTCATTATTAACTGAACTATATAGTTCTCTACGAAGCACTTCTTCTTTTTCACCTTTTGTAAGTGAAGCAGAACTGCTAACTGAATCATAAAGTTCAGGCTCACGTCCTTCTAGTGGTAAAGTTTGCGCCCATTTATCTTTGATTCTTTGATATTCGCTAATCTTATTACCATTAGAATCCACAGTGTTTGCTGTGAACATATCCATTAGTATATCACCCATATCAAACGGGAATGTTTTATTCACCCATTCAACACTTTCAACAATTAATCCTTGAATAGAATCTTTTCCATCGTCTTTGGTATATGGATAACCAAATACACTACCTTTATGTCCTGCCATACCTGCTATTAAAGGTCGTTTGTTTTTAGTGATAGGATATACAGTCAATGCTTGTAAGTCTTGTAAGAAGTTAGTAGCCCAAGTTTTTACGTTATTAGCACATACATAAATTCCAGCCGCAAGAGCTGCCGATGTTATAAACGATGCACAAGTTGCACCTGCTGTTAAAGCGTTTGCTGCTGCGCCTCCTAATGAACTTGCTTTATTAATATGCAAGAATGATCCTGCTGCAGATAATATTTCATCTACAGGTGAAGATGCTGCTACTTTAGCTGCTTGAGCTAAACCTCTAACTAATGCAGAGTCAAGTCTTGCAAAAGTAGATATAGCTCCTAAACGAGCACCTACTGCTAAAGTACAAGAACCTAAAAATGCTCCGTCTACCATTCTTCTAGCTGGCTCATGTGGGTCATCAGATCTTACTATTAAATCTGGATATATAGTAGTAGTAAATCCTGTTGTACTATTCATAGAATAAACTACACCTTCAACTTCCATATGTCCTTGCATGTCTTCATATGTGTCATTTATATAGAATCTATCATATGGTTTAATTGATGTATCTCCTAATACACAAACTTCTCCACAATACATATTGCTAACTGATTCTCTAAGTACGTTAGTAGTAATTCTTCTTGCTAATGATTGATTTACTTTAGTATCTTTTTCATCAGTAGACCATTTTTCAGAGAAGTGAGTAAATAAGTTTAATTCAAGTCCAGCCTCACCATCTGATACTAATGTTGTATCTACTGTCATAGATTTTTGGTGTTCAGGATATATATTAAAGTCAAGATATATAGGTCCAACTGTAGATTGGCTACGGCCCCAAATCATATCTGTAGACTCCCAAATACCAGTAGCATTAGTTTTCATATTTCTTTCGGATGCTTTTATTGAGTTATAAACTATATCTGTATAAGAATCATAATAGTGATATTGTTGGAATGGTTTTCTACGCTCAACCATCTTACCTGCTGTACCACCATTTTCATCATCTATTTTCTTATAACCAAAAGCATAATAATGATTAGGTTTACATAAACAAACTGTACTACGCATGTCAAAGTCTCTAACTGCACCTATATAGTTTACACCACTATGAGCACATAGATGTAATATATCCCAGAATGTTTTATCCTGAATACTTGTATTTATAGTAGGTGTTGCCATACAGTTTTCTTCTGATGCATATAATTCATTAACGCCTTTTAATAAGTTAGCATCGCATACCTCATATAAATTTTGTACAGCCTCTCCTTCTTCAAATATATTATTAAAACGTTTATCTCCAAAGTGATAAATACCAAATGGATTATCTCCATACCAACGTTCATCAGACCATTCTCTAACAACTGTTTTAAATGCTCCACCGTATTGAGCTGTTAATAACTTAGCTAGTAAGTTACGAGGCGATTCCCCTGCACGTCTCATAGAACCTCTAAGGTCTTTGAAGTACGGAAACCAACTTTCAGCTTCAGATAATGTAACTGCATCTATTTCTCCTAATGCATTAAGTGGATTATATAATTCATGTCCGTCACCTTGAGCAACAACTGTTACTACATCTCCTACATCTATTTCCGCTATCTTACCATTAAATGCTGTAGGTAGTCTAGAAGCATCTGCTCCATAACCCATTCTTACATGAATTCTAACTCCTGGTTTTAGAACAGTAGTTTCTAAGTTTGCTTTACGACGTCTTATTGCGTCTTCTTTTTTAACATATTCTTTAGGACAAAATATAGAATTAAATACGTCTCTAAGTCCATAAACGTCAACATATTGTTGTCTAGTCGTATTGTCATATTCAGCAGCATATGAACCATATATATTGCTCATAACAAATGAACAAGTATCTGCTGGTATCTTTCTAGATTTACTTACTGTTATTTCTGATATCGCAGACATATTATAGAAGTTATCAAATAGCTTCCATGAACCAATCTTACGTCC
>JAEIGA010020612.1_pt1 | contig 10049 bp, 8 predicted proteins | sample 9270691 | NCBI WGS metagenome assembly JAEIGA01 (sample SAMN17057246, study PRJNA624740) | gut metagenome | biome: biome; isolation source: fecal sample | host: Bos grunniens | place: China: Xizang | collected 2019
TGAAATATATGCTTATGCTGACCAAAATACCCGAATTGTAGCAAAAGACAGAATGTATGATGTTTTGTTAATTGATAACCCTGACGAGCTTGACGATCATCTTGAAATATATCTTCGTTTTGTAGGTGGTCAGAATGGCTGATGTAGAATTTCACGATTATACAATCAAGGTCAAGGCTGCTATTGATGACAAAATCAATGCCGTACTTGAAGAATGTGCTGCTGAAATTGAGTCGCAGACAAAGCGAAATTCAAGAGTAAGAACGGGCAAGACCAAAAATAGCTTTCGTCACAAAGTCGTTGAGTCTGAACACACTGCATACATAGGCTCAGACTATGAAAATGCAATATGGGAAGAATTCGGCACTGGTGAACACGCTTTGAATGGTGACGGTAGAAAAGGCGGTTGGGTTTATGTCGATGCAAAGGGTGATAAATATTTCACCCGTGGTAAAACACCGTCAAGAGCCTTTTACAAGGCATATACAAGCCTTAAAAACAAAATCATCAACCACATTCAAGAGTCACTGAAAGGGTTATAACAATGCTTAAATATATCAATGAACAGATGGCTTTGCTTCAGATACCTTATGAGTTTATGGAATGGACTCAGCCTGTAAAATATCCCTATACAGTAGGTGAATATATTGATGCACCCACCTTAAACGAAGACGGTAGCGAAGAAAGTAGCTTCATATTGACCATTACAACAAGGGGCAAGTGGATTGAGCTTGAGCAAATCAAGGAAAAAATCAAGACTCACTTTCCCTCAGTTTTCGGTCTTAGAGGAAAAACGGACAGCGGTTCAATCGCTGTCTTTTTTTCTGATGCTTTCCCGGTGCCTACCGGTGAAGCTGATCTGAAAAGATTACAAATTAATTTAACTATAAAAGAATGGAAAGGAGTGTCATAAGTATGGCATTAGCAAGACACGGTATAACAGCAGATACACCTTCTAATATTCCTCTCGGTGCAGGTGCTTGGTTCAAAAATCTTGAACACAGCGGTTCAGATTGGAGTGGCACTATTCTTGGTGCTACTTCAGGCGGTTCTTCAATTAAGATTACACCTGAAGTTAAGGATATTGAAATTGACGGTGCACTTGCACTTGCAAAAGGCCTTGCAGTAATGCAGGGTGGTACAGGTGAAGCAGAGGTTAACTTTGCTGAAATAAATGCTGATATTCTTAAGATGACCACACTCGGTGAAACTCTCAAATCAACTGATGATGGTTATGTTGACGGCTTTGACTGCATTCAGACAAAGAACAACATTGTTGCGGGTGACTATGTTGAAAATCTTGGCTTCGTTGGTTACACAGCTGACGGCTCAAAACAGATTATTGTTATTCTTGACTATGCTCTTTGCAAGTCAGGTTTTCAGCTTGATCCGAAGAATAAAGAAAACTCTGTTATCAAGGCTACATTCACAGCTTATGGCGGTATTGATACTGACCTTGACAGAGTGCCTATCCGTATTTACTACCCTAAAGCAAATTAAATTTTGAAAGGATAATTGAACAATGGAAAAAGTAAACGAAACAACTACAGCAAAGCCTTATATTTTCCGCAGACTTGCAGCAGAAGATGTTTTCCCTATGGTTAACATCCTGAATAAAATCGGCATTAATGAGGTGAAAAACTTCATTGAGGGTGACGGCTTCAAGACCGTGCTTACAACTTTCACTAACGGTGAAAACAAAGACGAAAAGGCCGTTGAAAAGGTCGGTATTTCAATTTTCTTTGAACTGCTTGACTTACTTCTTAGGAACTTACCGAAATGTGAAGATGATGTTTTCAGACTTCTTGCAAACACATCAAATCTTACAGTTGAGCAGATTAAAAAGCTCGATATTGTAGAATTCACCGAAATGATAATGGATTTCTTCAAGAAAGAGGAATTTAAGGATTTTATCAAGGTTGTTTCAAAATTGTTCAATTAAATGACTTTCTGTTTATGGACTTGCTATTCTCACGATATGCAAGTCCTTTTCTTTTTATCAATGGAATGTTGCAGACAGGGCGGTTCACTTATTTCGTTGAAAATCTTGTAAAGAAGGACAATGAAGAAAAAGAGAACAAAGCATTGTGGGAATACTATTTGAGCAAACCTGTTGAGGGTTCGTTTAAAGAGTTTAAAGAAGAACTCAAAAATGATAGAAATAATGCTTCGATGTCTGCAAACGATATTGAAACAACAGTACAGAATTCTATTAATATACTCAAAAATTTCAACCCTGACTGAAAGGGGTGATTTATAAATATGGATTTATTCAAACTTTTAGGCACCATTGCTATTGATAATAGCGATGCAAACAAAGCCCTTGATGATACAAGTCAAAAGGGTGAAAAGACAGAAAGCAAACTGTCAGGTGCATTCTCTAAAATCGGCAAGGGTGCTGCTGTTGTAGGTAAGGCCGTTGTAACAGGCCTTGCAGCCGGTGGTGCTGCTATGGCTACACTGACCGTTAAGGCACTTAATATGAGTGGCGAACTTGAACAGAATATGGGCGGCTCAGAAGCTGTATTCGGCAAATATGCAGGAAAAATGCAAGAAACGGCAAAAAATGCCTTCTCTGAAATGGGTCTTGCAACCTCAGATTATCTTGCAACGGCAAATAAAATGGGGGCATTGTTTCAGGGTGCAGGTTTCAGCATTGAAGACTCAATGAACTTATCATCAGAAGCAATGCAGAGAGCTGCCGATGTTGCATCAATTATGGGTATTGATACCTCAGCAGCAATGGAAGCTATCGCAGGTGCTGCAAAAGGCAACTTTACTATGATGGATAATCTCGGTGTTGCTATGAATGACACCACCCTTCAGGCATATGCTCTTGAAAAAGGCATCAGCAAATCAACAACCGAAATGACCAATCAGGAAAAAATCGGTCTTGCTATGGAAATGTTTATGGAAAAGACCGCATATGCTGCCGGTAACTATGCAAAGGAAAATCAAACCCTTGCCGGTTCACTTGGCACAGCAAAAGCAGCATTGACAAACTTCCTTGACGGCTCAGGCGGTGTTGATGAGCTTGTAACCTCATTTTCAAATGCAGCTAATGTAATTGTTGAAAATGTAAAAACACTTGCACCGAGACTTATATCAGGAATTACCGAAGTAATCGGTCAGATTATACCTATGTTACCGCCTTTAATTCAAGAGCTGTTGCCTGTAATTATAGACGGTGCAGTTTCGTTAATAAATGGTGTAGTTAATGCTATGCCTATGCTGATTGCAGCTCTTATGACAGCACTACCGGCATTGATTGACGGTCTGATGCAAATGACTGTAGCCTTAGTTGTAGCGATGCCGACAATTATACAGGCATTTATTGATTATGTACCTGAAATTGTTTCTGCAGTTGTAACAGCACTTATAAACAACTTCCCGATGCTTTTACAAGGTGTATGGCAACTTATAACCAGTTTGATTGCAGCTGTACCACAGTTCATAGCAGCAATACTTGAGGGTTTTGCACCGATATTCAAAAGCATTTTAACCGAAGTCACTGAGTTTGCAACGCCTTTTGTTAAAAAGTTCAAGGATGCTTGGGGCAAAGTTAAAGACTCACTTACAAGTTTTGCAAAAAGCTTCAAAGAAAAGTGGAATAGTATAAAAACAAACCTCACAAACACTTTGAACAGCATCAAATCAAAAGTTACAAGCATTTGGAATAGCATCAAATCAAGTATTTCAACAGCTATTAATTCTGTTAAATCTACTGCAACAACGAAATTTAATCAGATAAAGACAGCAATCACACAGCCTATTGAAACTGCAAAAACAAAAATCAAAGGTGTAGTTGATGCAATTAAGGGCTTCTTTAACAATATGAAGTTATCGTTACCCAAAATTAAACTACCTCACTTCAAAGTGACAGGTAAATTATCTATTGACCCACCTTCAGTGCCGAAGTTAAGCATTGAATGGTATAAAAAGGCTATGGGCAACCCGATATTGATGAACGAACCGACAATTTTCGGTTATAACCCGGCTACAGGCTCATTTATGGGTGGCGGTGAAGCAGGCTCTGAGGTTGTATCAGGCACAAATACCTTGATGAATATGATACAAAATGCAGTTGCAAGTGAAAACAGTGCAGTTGTCTATTACTTGCAGAAACTCATTGAAATACTTGCTGATTATTTCCCACAAGTTCTTGAAGCTCTTGATTTTGGCTTTGACTCAGACTTCTTTATAAAAAAGAATGCACCGAAAATTGATAAAGAACTTGGCGTATTACACGCTGGAAAGGTAAGGGGCAGATAATGAAAAGTATTAAATTTGGTGATATTCATTTATACAATGATTTAAACTTAGTTGTTGCCCCTTTTGAAATTGCACCGGCAAAGGCAAAGACCAACTATCTTGAAATTGAAGGTGCAGACGGTTCACTTGATCTGACTGAAGCTCTCGGTGAAGTTAAATTTGCTGACCGTACAGGTTCACTGACTTTCTATGTTCTTCCAACTGATAATTGGGAAGAAAAAAAGAAGCTGGTCAGCAACATTTTAAACGGTTTACAGTGCAAAATGACACTTGATAAAGACCCGAATTATTATTATTTTGGTCGCTTCACCGTCAACAATTATAAGTCTGACAAAATGCTCAGACAAATCATTGTTGACTATAGACTGCATCCCTACAAATACAAGCAGAATGTTACTACAAAAACATTGGCAAGCGGTACACATACCATTGTTTGTGAAAGAATGCCTGTTGTACCTAAAATCACAACAACGGCATCAACAACAACTGTAACATTTAATGGTAGCAGTTACACATTGAACAAGGGAACACATCAGCTTTTAAATGTTCGCTTTACAATGGGCGATAATGAAATTAAGACAACTGCAAGCATAACACTGGAATATCAGGAAGGGGCATTATAAATGTATCAAATTAAATGTGATGATTTGTATTTATATGACTATAGATTGCCTGACCTGATAGTTACTGACCCAAAGGTTAAAGTCGCAGTAAACACAGTCGGTGAGGCATCTTTCACTATTCACGAAAATCATCCGTATTATTCACAGCTTAAAATCTTGAAATCTATCTTTGAAATATCTGATGAAATCGGTGTTGTCTTCAGAGGTAGAATGACGAATAATTCACAGGATTTCCACAACTCAAAAGCCGTTGACCTTGAAGGGTTAATGGCTTTTTTTAATGACTCAGTTGTAAGGCCGTTTAAATTCCCTGAAGATTTCAAAACAGATAACGAGTATATCTCGGCATCTCAGAGCGGAAATGTAGTCAGGTTCTTTCTTAAATGGCTTATTGATAATCACAATTCACAGGTTGAGGACTTCCAAAAGTTCAAACTTGGTAATGTAACTGTTGCTGACCCCAATAACTACATTACAAGATCAGAAAGCAAATACGCTAACACTTGGGAAATTATCAAAAGCAAGCTCTTTGAAAGTGCCTTAGGTGGTAATTTATGCATCAGATATGAAGCTGACGGCAACTACATTGATTATCTGAAAGAGTTTGAGCTTACAAATACACAAGAAATTCAGTATGGTGAAAACCTTATTGACCTGAAGAATGAAATTGATGCAGCAAACACTTACACAGCTGTCATTCCTTTAGGTGCAGAAGTCGAAACAGAAGAAAAAGACGATAACGGAGAAAAAATCAAAAAGGTTCTCGATCTGACTACAATTGCTGACGGTGAAGTTGCCCCTGATGTTATGAAAAAGGGTGACACTTTATATTCAGTGTCGGCAGTTAATGACTTTGGTTGGATTTATGCACCGGTGGAAAATACAACTTGGAATGATGTCAATGTAGTAAACAACCTTTTGAATAAAGGTATTGAATATCTGAAGTCTGAAGGCATTAAACTTCAGAATAGCATTGAAATCAATGCTGCTGACTTACACTTTAGCGATGCCGAAATTAGGTCATTTAGGCCTTATAGAAACATCAAGGTAAATTCATTACCTCACAATCAAGAAGCCTTCTTACCCTTAACATCGCTTGATATTGACCTGTTTAATCCACAAAACACAAAAATTGTTATTGGTAAGCTACAAAGAACGCTTTCAGAGATAACAAATGACCGTTACAAAGAAGCTATTGACCGCATCCAATATGCAACAGATGACCTTATAGGTAAAGTTTCTACTACTCAAAGCAACTTGAATGACCTCAACACAAAGATTGAGGGTGCTATTGAGGGTACATTCTTATATATTATGTATTCACCTTATGAAGACGGTCACGAAATGACAACTGACCCTGACGAAAACACAATGTATATGGGTACTTGTAGCACTAACTCAGCAACAAGGCCTACAGATCATACACTATACACTTGGGTAAGGGTTAGAGGTATCGGGGGTGACAGCCTTCAAGTTAAGTATTTAAACAGTGCTACTCCCCCGACTATTACTGACAATGATGTTAGCAGTTGGAGTGATACAGTTCCCACACCTGAAAAGGGCAAAAAAACTTATATGACCCAAAAGCTCACGAGTGAGACAAATTGGTCAACACCTATTCAGCTTACAGGTGAAGACGGTGACACGCCCACATTTTCAATAAGCGAAAATGGTTATTGGATAATTAACGGTGAAGAAACCGACTCAAAGGCTCAAGGTGAAACACCAAACATCACAGTGGGTGCAAACGGTAATTGGTTTGTTGACGGAACAGACACAGGCACAAAAGCACAAGGCGAGCAAGGTAAAGACGGTGCAGACATTGAATATGTTTATTACCGTAGTCAAAGTGCAGTTAGTTTATCAGCACCAAAATACACAAACGGAATACTGACAAGTGGGTGGACTGCAAGCCCACAAGGAATAACTGCAACTTATAAATATGAATATGCTTCAGTAAGAAAGAAAGTTGCTGGCAGTTCGACTTGGGGTTCTTTTTCAACACCCTTTATATGGTCAAAATGGGGCGAAAAAGGTACAGACGGTGACGGTATAGAATACAAGTATTATTTGAAAAACAACTCAACGAAACCGATTTATTCAGCGAGTGACACAAAATGGACTGACGATCCTACAGGTGTTTCTGCAAATAATATGTATGAATATGTAGTACAAATAACTCACCACGGTGACGGTACAGATGATACCATTTCGGCTGTTTCTCTTTGGGCGAAATGGGGTGAAACAGGTAGCCCCGGCGATCCGGCAACTGCTTATTCACTGATTTCAAGTTCTAATGTTATTGCTAAATCACTCAGTGGCACGCTGTCACCGAGCTCGATTACTTTTTACTGTAAGTCGAAGACAGGAAACGACTCAACTAAAAGTTGCACTTGTAGATTATTGGTTAAATATACAACCGACTTGTCAAATTGGGTTGCCGCCTACAACGGAGACAATACCTCATATACATATTCAGTGCCTACAACTGCAAAAGCAGTGTGCTGTTCGATGTATACACAAGGTGGCACAAGTAACCTGCTTGACGAAATAACTATACCTGTTGTTTCTGACGGTGCAAAAGGCAACGATGCTTATACTGTTATGTTGTCAAACGAATTGCACACTTTTGTAGCAGGTTCAACTACACCGATTACTTGTGACATTATAGCTTACGAAGGTGCGACACGAATTCCAACTAAAATCACAAAAGTTGGTTCTACATCAATAACAACACAAACTGGAGAGCAGACAATTACACCTGTAACCGGACTGAGTTTCACAACAAAAAATAACAGCGGTTCGTTAACAACTAACTATGTACAAATAACGCCCAGCTCATCACTGACAGGAAGCGGTGCTGTCTCACTCACAATTTCAGCGGGTGGAAACACTTTCACAAAGAACTTTTCTTATAGTGTTGCAAGAACACAATACTGGCACATCAAGTATTCTGATGACGGTGGTCAAACCTTTACAGATAACAGCGGTGAAACACTCGGTGCTTGGATAGGTACTTATGTTGACTTTAATGAAGCTGACAGCAGTAACCCTGCTGACTACACTTGGAAAAAGTTCACTGAAGATGTTGACGAAGAACTTGAAGAAATTAAAACTATCATCAGTAACCAACAAACTAACATTGAGCGAACCGATGCAGAAATCACCTTATTTGCTTCAAAGAGCTATATAGAAGCTTCAACCTTTGAAAGTTACCAAGATGAAGTTGAGTCAAAATTTACACAGACAGCTGACTCAATTGATATGCAGTTTACAAAAGCAACAACCCAAATAAACAATGTTGACGGTGACCTGCAATCAAAGTTTGAGAAATTCTCAAAATATATCACTTTCAACGAAAACGGTATAACTATCGGTGGCGGTGCCAATGCGATGACACTATCACTCGACAATGATACAGGCATTGTATTTTCAAAAAACGGTGCACCTTTTGGTTGGTGGGATGGTGTTGATTTTCACACAGGTAATCTCGTTGTTACTGTTAACGAAAGAGCACAATTCGGTGATTTTGCTTTTATTCCCCGCTCAAGTGGTTCACTGTCTTTCTTGAAAGTCAAGGGTAGTGCATCAAGCAGCCACACTCACAGTTATTCGGCAGTTACAACACAGTCACCAACTTGTACTGAAGCAGGTGTTATGGCTTATATATGTGCTTGCGGTGAAAGCCACACTGAAACAATCCCTGCAACAGGTCACAAAGACAACAACAGTGACGGCAAGTGTGATGTTTGCGGTGTTCAGACGGGTTCAGGTAGTGGTTCAGGTAGTGGTTCAGGTAGCGGCTCAAGCACAACAACGATTAAAGTTACAACCTCAGGTGCTTCAGCTACTGATGTTGCATATATCAATAGTCAAGGAACTACAGAGGTTAATCTGACAACTGGCACAAGTTATACTGTAGTAGCGAATTCACCTAATAGTACTATCAGCAAAGTTGAATTGTATCAAGACGGTATTTATGTAGGTGTCGCAAGTTCTGGCGATAGTCTGTCTGCTGACAGTAAGACATTCCAATACACAGCTAATGTACTCGATTCAACTGCAGGAACAACACTTGAATTTAAAGTATATTTCAGCGGCCCAAGTGTGCTTGTTAGCGGTGACACAATAACTGAAGGTGGTGAAGTGTCGGTTGACTTGCCTGTTGCGAAACAGCGTGTTGATTTATACTTTACGCCTAAATACTCAGGTAGTTACACTATTAAGTCATTGGATAATGATAGTTCTGACCCTGACTGCTATGTTTATAATAGTGCCGGCAGCACGGAATTAGCAAAAGCGACAAATTCAGGTGCCTTTGATTTAACTTATGCTTCGTTTGTTGCGGGAACAACATATAAACTGCAAGTTTTCTTCTACAGCGGTACAGGTACACTCAAAATGCAGATTACTTACAACGGTTAACAAAGGCGGTGATTAAATGGCAACAAGTGGTTCTAAAAGCGTAGCAGTAACATCTTACGATACGCTTAAATTCAGCTGGCTTCAACAGAGCCAATCAATACCGAATAATGCAACAACTATTACTTGGAAACTTGAACTGACTGCAAAAACAAACGGTAAAATTGTTTCTTCAACTCAAAAAACTTGGACTGTCACCGTCAATGGTACAAAGTACAGTGGTAAAACAAGCATTGCATTAGACGATGGCGAAACAATAACACTTGCAAGTGGTACAACAACTATTCCACACGGTGCTGACGGTACAAAGACCTTTTCATATTCATTCATACAGCAGTTTGAAATGGATTTTGGCGGGTCTTACATCGGTTCAATTACAGGGAGTAGCACAGGCACACTTGAAACAATTGCACAAAAAAGCACACTGTCAGTAAGTGATGGTGTGCTTGGTACAGCTCAAACACTTGCAATTACAAGGGCAACATCAGCGTTTACTCACTCACTTTATTATACTTGTGGCAGTAAGTTGTATTACATCTTAGGTCAAAACAGCCCTGTTTCAACCGAAAGTGTTTCGTGGACTCCACCCTCTGAACTTTCAGAGCAAAACAAAACAGGTTCGACCGTAACAATTACATTTGTGCTTCAAACTTATATGGATAGTGGCACTGTTTGGGTAGGTAATACCACATACACAAGAACCTTTACTATTCCTAATAACAGTTCATTGAA
>JAEIGA010020613.1_pt1 | contig 10049 bp, 8 predicted proteins | sample 9270691 | NCBI WGS metagenome assembly JAEIGA01 (sample SAMN17057246, study PRJNA624740) | gut metagenome | biome: biome; isolation source: fecal sample | host: Bos grunniens | place: China: Xizang | collected 2019
ATGAGCTTTGTGTCACCTACGGTGATGAAGCAGATCTCATTCTGCGACACCGGTCCGTCTGCCTCTACAGTCACAAGGTTTGAAACGATACCCGTAACTTTACCAGTTGTTTTCATATTGATTATCAGTTATTTGTTTTTCATTTAAGTGTCCCGGTCAGTAGGGGACTACAGTATTAGTTCTCGTTGTATTCTACACCTTTGAACGTGCCGCGTACCTCGTCGACGAGTTTCTTGAACATTGCGCGTCCTGCTTCCTCATCGAGGATGAGCCATCTGCGGATGATCATCATCTTCACGACCATTCCGAGTATCTTGTCAAAATTCAGGTAGTCGAAAAGGGTGATTTCGTCGATCTTTTCCCAGTAGAGGTCATCAATGCCTCTTTCTCTGGCGAGGATGTCGTGGCCTTCGAGGATGCTCTGCAATCTTGCAGACTCCTTGAATTCCGGCTCCTCCGGTTCAAGGCCGGTCTCTTCTGCCTCAGGGTCTCGGAGAGAGAGAACATCCTTTTCAGGGTCTCTTCCCAATGCCTGATTCAGATACCTGACCTTCTGGTTGCGCACGTTGAAGTCGAATTCAAAGAACTCTCTGATGAATCCGAGTCTGTGTGCGGCTGCCTCCTTGTAGAAGTCAAGGCCGATCTGATCCTTGTCGAATCCCTTTATGATGAAGTCAAGAGTGGCATTGTCCTTTGCAGACAAAAGTCCCTTGACCTGACCGAGGTACTCGTCAAGACTCTTCTCGCCCTGTCTCCAGTCAGGAGTGAAGTCAGGAAGACCTGCTATGATGTAAACGTAATTATTCATTATCCGAAGAGAAGCTTCTTGGTTGTAGGTCTGAGATACTCTGAGATGAGCTGGCTGAATGTTTCCTCAGTGAAGCTTACGAAGTAACCTCCGTCCTTAGGACCGATCTGGAAACCGCCTGAAACCTTCTTTGAGAAAGATGCCTCTACACCGGCGCCGAGAATCTTTGCGAGTTCCTTTGTAGCGAATGGCTCAAGGTCCTTCTTGAGAGTCTCAGGGAGCACGAGGTTGAGGTCTACAGGTCCCTCTGTAGTGAACTTCTCTGCGACAGCCTTGATGAGCTCCTTGATGTAGTCAGAAGATGTGAGAGCGTCCTTGACAGCCGCGTCAGTCATCTTGCCTACCACGAGAGTCTCGATATCCTTCTTTGTAGCCGCGATGCTCTGGGCCGATGCCATCTTCACATCGGATGCGGTCTTGGTCTTGATCTCATCAGCCTGCTTCTGTGCAGCGGCAACGATCTGTGCCGCCTCTGCCTGAGCCTTGGCGATTATCTCTTCTGCCTGTACCTTGGCCTTAGCAAGAAGTTCTTCTCCCTCCTGCTTTCCTTTAGACAAACCTTCATTGTAAAGTTTATCTGTGAGTTCCTGCAATTTGTTCTGCATATCGTTATTATGTTGTTATTAGTTTCGTTTCTCAACTATCTAGGCAAAAATACTAATAAATGTGATGGTAAACAATGATTTCGGCATAAATTCATCGTTTGCCGACCTAAAAGCATTTTTTTAGAATATTTACTATGTTTTCTGATCTTCCCATTGTGTAGAAATGCACAGCCGGCGCCCCGTTGGCAAGCAGATCCTTGCACTGCATTGCACACCACTCGGTGCCGATTTCGTATATCTTCTTCCTGTCATCTCCGGCCTTGCGTATCTCCTCAGTAAGTTCGATCGGAATATCGAGAGCGAATGATTCAGGGAGCAGAGAAACCTGTCTTGCGGTAGAAAGAGGCTTGAGTCCGGGAAGAATAGGGACATCTATACCTGCTTTCCTGCATTTCTCGACGAAATCGTAGTATACCTTGTTGTCGAAGAACATCTGCGTGATGATATAGTCCGCTCCGGCATCCACCTTTTTCTTGAGGTTGGCGATGTCGGTCTCGATGTTGGGAGCCTCGAAATGTTTCTCGGGATATGCGCCCACACCTATGCAGAAGTACCTGTCGTCGGCATTCTCTTCCATCTTTCTTTTTCTTCTGTAACTTGCGCTGCCCTGGTAATTCCTGATGCCTTCCACAAGTTCGCTGGCATAACTGTAGCCACCTGGAGTAGGGGAGAAACGCTTCTCTCCGCTGATGCAGTCGCCCCTCAATGCAAGGATGTTGTTGATGCCGAGGAATTCAAGATTGTCAAGGCGACTCTCTATCTCCTCCTTTGTGCTGCCTCCGCAGATAAGGTGAGGCACTACCTCGATGTCGTATCTCGACATTATCGCCGCGCACACGGTAGTCTCGCTGATCCTGTTTCTTACAAGATGGCGGCTGAAACTTCCGTCAGCGCCTTCCCTGTATTCGTATTCATCCCTATGGCTGGTGACGTTGATGTACTTAGGACTGAACTCCATGAATGGAGCGATGTTCTCTAGAAGTTCATCCTTGTTCAGTCCTCGCAAAGGAGGTACTATCTCCAGTGAAGGGAATGCTTTCCTGCTTTCCGCCAATATTTCTGAAACCTTCATTTTCTGCTGAGGTTAAGTGTTTGTCATTTTAGTAGATTGCCAAGGAATCTTCTGCTCTTCTCCTGATCGAATCCTCTGGCCTGCGCATATCTTTCCGACTGTGCCGGACTGATGCGGCGTATGTCGGGATATTCGGCGTCCGGATGTATGAAAACCATGCCGCAGATGCTTGCTTCCGGCGTCATGGCATAACTTTCCGTCAAATTGATACCTAATGGTCCGTGCTTGTGGTGGCAGGTGCACTTGTGACCGAAATGCTCATGAGGAGTTCCGCATTCTCCGATAAGGTCAAGCAGATCGCCCTTGAGCGTGTGGTCAGGACAACTTGAGTATCCTGCCGCCGCCTTGATTATCTTGAGTCTGCCTTCCGGATTTTCTTCAGCCCATACGCTGTCTTTGCAGGCCGCCTCCAGCAGTACGGTATCCAGCCACTTCGAAGCAGCCTCTGCCAAGGTCATCCTGACAGCCTTTCCGACCATATCTTCATATCTGTTCGAACATGCAGGACAGCAGCAGCCTTCCTCGTGCTCTTTGCCCGCCTTGGACACACTGATGGCGAATGCACCGAATGGAGAGGACTTGCCCGATCCCGTACCGGCCACGAAATCGCAAAGTGAAAGCGACTTGCCGCCCTCCTGTCTGAGGAATGGAAGGCTTCGGGACTTTCCGTCAGCCTTGAAGACTATCTCCTTTCCTGTACTCTGTCCCATGAAGAATCTTGCAGAAAGCCTGATCCTGAAATTCCCGACTGAGATTTCATCCTCTGCATCCTGCTTCAACTGCATCAGTTCCATAGCCTGCGGGACCGCACTTCCATAACGTACGCCCCAGATGGCATAGAACATCTTCCAATCATAGTATGGAAGAACTTCTGATACAGGAATTTCCAATGCCATTATATCCTGAGGGCAGATGTTCAGGTATGTCTCCGCAGGGAAGGCACTCTCCATGCGCTCTGATCCATCTGCTCTGTCATCTGTCTCGCTGAGCTTACAATCTTCCTTCTCTTCTGCCATTGCCAAGCCTTGTCTGTACAAAGCCCTGATACTGTTCTTCTCTTCTTGCTGCTCCTTTTCAAAAGCCTCTCTGTCCATCATGCATTTTTTCGCAAGCACAGCGCAAGCAGAAGCGTCGGCTCCATAGAAGACATGTTCATACAATGGCGCAAGTTTCACGGCCGTATGAAGGGCGGAGGTGGTCGCTCCTCCTATGAACAGAGGAGTGTTCATTCCTTTATCTGCCATCGCCCTGCACAGTTCCTCCATCTGATAGAGTGAAGGAGTTATAAGACCGCTGACAGCAATGATGTCCGCCTTATGGCTTTCGGCCTCAGCAAGAATAGTCTCCTTGTCCACCATCACACCAAGATCGTGAACATCGAAGCCATTGCAGGTCAGCACTATGCCTGTGATGTTCTTACCTATGTCGTGGACATCGCCCTTGACCGTCGCAATCACGACCTTCGGTCTTTTCGCTTCGCCCGTATCGTCTGTGTCTTTGTTCATATGGGGCTCGAGAAGTGTGACGGCATCCCTCATCACCTTTGCGGATTTCACCACCTGCGGGAGAAACATCTTTCCATCTCCAAACATTCTTCCGACTGTTTCCATTCCCTCCATAAGAGGGCCTTCGATGATCGCTACGGCTGATTCCATTTCCTCAAGAGCCTGGGTGATGTCTGCCTCGAGGCTTGATGATGTGCCCTTGATGAGCGCGGCTTTCAGCCTTTCCTGAACGGAAAGCGTCTCTGTGATTTCCCTGCTTGCTTCAGTTCCTTTCTTTAAATCCTTGTCAGCAAGCATCTTGGAAGCCTTTTCAATGAGCCTCTCGGTCGCACCCGTATCCTTGTCAAAAATAACATCCTCCACACATTTAAGGAGTTCCGGTTCAATCTCATCATATACCTGAAGCATAGACGGGTTCACGATGGCCATATCCATACCGGCCTTGATCGCGTGGTAAAGGAAGGCCGAATGCATGGCTTCTCTTACGGCATTGTTTCCTCTGAATGAGAATGAAAGATTCGATACACCTCCTGATGTGAGCGCTCCGGGAAGATTGTCCTTTATCCAGCGTACCGCTTCGATGAAGTCTATCGCATACCTTGCGTGTTCCTCGATGCCTGTTCCTATTGACAGGATATTTACATCGAAGATTATGTCTTCCGGGGCAACCCCAGCCTCCTTGGTAAGCAGGTCGTAGGCTCTTTGGCATATCTCTATCTTTCTGTCGTAGGTCGTAGCCTGCCCCTCTTCATCGAAGGCCATCACCACCATTGCGGCTCCGAGTCTTTTTATCTCCCTTGCCTTCTGGATGAACTTCTGCTCGCCCTCTTTCAGACTTATGGAGTTCACGATGCATTTGCCCTGTGAGTTCTTGAGTCCCGCGCAGATCGTGTCCCAGTCAGACGAGTCAATCATCAGCGCAGCCTTTGCTACAGCGGGGTCATTCGAAATGTAGCGGACGAAACGCTCCATCTCCTTTGCGCTGTCCAGCATCGCATCGTCCATGTTGATGTCGATAATGGCTGCTCCGTCCTCAATCTGCTTTGCGGCAATCTGAAGAGCCTCGTCATATTTTCCTTCAGCTATGAGTCTTGCGAATTTTCTTGAACCTGCGACGTTTGTCCTCTCTCCGATATTGGTGAAGTTGTTCTTTTTCAAATCCACGCTTGCAATCTCCAGTCCGCTTACTTTCAGTATGGCTTCCTGCTCGCGTGAAGTCTTGCGAGGCTCAATCTCCCTCACAGCATCGGCAATGGCTCTGATGTGGGCGGGTGTAGTACCGCAGCAGCCTCCGGTAATGTTCAGCAGACCGCATTCCGCCATAGCCTTGACCTGAGCCGCCATTTCTTCCGGAGACTGGTCATAGCCTCCCATCGCATTGGGAAGTCCTGCGTTAGGATAGCAGCTTACTGCGCATCCGCACCATTTGTCCACTTCCTCTACCAGAGGCAGAAGTTCCTTTGCTCCGAGGGAGCAGTTCAGTCCGAAAGAGAGGATAGGGAAGTGTCTGATTGAAGTGTAGAAGGCCTCAAGAGTCTGTCCGGTCAGTGTGCGTCCGCTTCTGTCGCCAACAGATACTGAAATCATGACAGGGACATCTTTGCAATTTTCAAGTTCCGAGATGGCAGACAGCGCAGCCTTCACATTAAGGGCGTCGAAACAGGTCTCGATGAGCAGGAGATCTGCACCGCCTTCGAGAAGTGCCTGTGCCTGAGTCCTGTACGCCTCCTTCATCTGATCAAATGAGTATGGACGGAAAGCCGGGTCAGCCACATCAGGAGAAAGCGACAGGGATTTTGATGTCGGTCCCATGCTGCCTGCTACCCATACCTTTCTGCTCAGACCTATCTCCGCAGCCTTTGCCGCGGCTTCATCCGCCGCCTCTCGCGCTGTTCTTGCGCCTTCATATGCCATCTCATACGCGAAATTCTCACAGCCGTATTCCGACTGTGAGATATGGTTCGCGCTGAATGTATTTGTCTCTATGATATCCGCTCCGGCAGCGATGTATTCCTTGTGGATCTGCTTGATGATCTCCGGGCGGGTGAGGTTGAGGCATTCGTTGTTACCCTTGAGTTCCTTCTCGTATCCTGCGAAAGGACCGTCGTGATAATCAGCCTCTGTAAGACTGTATTTCTGGATCATCGTGCCCATCGCACCGTCCAGAATCAGTATCTTCTTTTCAATATCTTTCAGTATGGACATTACCTTCTGCTTTAATCAGTCAAAGGTAATGCTTTTATTTGTAATATGAAAGATGACTTTTCCCGCTGTCAGCCCAGGAAACTCAACAGGATACCTGCGGCAACTGCGGATCCGATCACACCGGCTACGTTAGGTGCCATGGCGTGCATCAGAAGGTGGTTGTTCTTGTCGAATTCACGGCCAACGTTCTGAGAAACTCTCGCCGCATCAGGAACTGCTGATACTCCCGCATTTCCAATGAGCGGATTGATCTTGTTACCCTCCTTGCAGAAGAGGTTCATGATCTTGGCGAAGGCGACTCCACAGAAAGTCGCTATTACGAATGATATCAGACCAAGGATGAAGATTTTCACCGATGTGCTTGTCAGGAAGACATTTGCCTGAGTCGAACAGCCTACCGTCACTCCGATGAGTATGGTCACCACGTCTATGAGAGGACCTCTTGCTGTCTCAGCCAGGCGCTTGGTTACTCCGCTTTCTTTCAGCAGGTTGCCGAAGAACAGCATACCAAGAAGAGGCATTCCTGAAGGAACGATGAGCGCAGTAAGTATGAATCCTACTATAGGGAAGATTATCTTCTCCTTCTGGCTCACGGCCCTTGGGGTCTTCATTCTGATGAGCCTTTCTTTCTTTGTCGTCATCAGCAGCATTATAGGACGCTGAATAACAGGAACCAGAGCCATATATGAGTATGCTGAAACGGCGATGGCACCCATAAGGTGAGGGGCGAGTTTCGAAGAAAGGAAGATCGCCGTAGGACCGTCCGCTCCTCCGATGATGCCTATGGCACCGGCTTCCGCAGGGGTGAAACCCATATGCATCGCGATTACGTATGCTCCGAAAATACCTATCTGTGCCGCCGCTCCGATAAGGAGGAGTCTCGGCTGGGAAATCAGTGATGAAAAGTCAGTCATTGCACCGATACCCAAGAATATCAGAGGCGGATACCATCCTTTCTGAACACCCTGATAAAGAATGTTCATTACTGATCCGCTCTCATAAATGCCGATCTGCAGACCTTCGGTGAAAGGGATGTTTCCGATAATCATACCGAAGCCTATCGGTACCAGAAGAAGTGGCTCCCAATCCTTGATGATGGCAACGGCGATGAACGCTATTCCTATGACTATCATCACGATATGCTGCCAGGTCATGTTGGCGAAACCTGTGTACTGCACAAACTGCAGCAGACTGTCAATGACTGTATTCATCCTGATGAAATTTTATCCTATGGTCACGATGACTGCACCCTCGAGGATGGAGTCTCCCTTTGCTACGCTTACAGCAGTGACTGTACCGTCATGCTCAGCCTGAATGTCGTTCTCCATCTTCATGGCCTCCAGCACAGCGACAACCTGTCCGGCTTTCACTGCGTCTCCGACATTCACATTGACTGAAAGGATAACTCCAGGAAGCGGAGACTTCACTGCCTTTCCCGATCCGGCAGCAGCCTTAGGCGCACTCTGCACTGCAGGAGCAGCCTGAGCCGGTGCTGCAGGAGCCGTAGTCACAGCAGGTGCAGCCTGTACCGGAGCGGCAGGGGCCTGTACATTGTCCATCTCTACCTGATAGTTCTTTCCGTTCACTGTCACGTCAGCGATGTTTCCTGAAACTGAATTCACGGCAACATTGTATTCATTGCCGTTGATCCTGAATTTATATTCCTTCATGGTGTATTATTTTCTTTTAATGGTTATTATGTAACTTTCCATATCATGCACTGTCTCATTCATATATTGGTGCAGTGCCATTGCTATGGCCGCGTAGGTTTCTCCGTTGAGTTCCTGATCGAGGGCAAGGGCGATGGCTGCCGCCTCTTCTTCAGTCGGAACTCCCTTTCCTGAATCTGAAGTCTTGTCCTTGCGGCAGGAGAAAGCCTTCTTGATGTCGAATCCGCCGTTCGAGAGTCTGCCTATCAGGCTATATGCGAAATACAGAACGATGAGGGCAACGAAGACAACCGATACCGATACAAGGGTTATGATCGCTCCGTGCGGGTCCTTCTCGGCCATTTCGGCACTTTTGGCCATCACCTCAGGCGAAGTCTGCAATATAGTTGAAATGTTCATGTCCGTGTGGTTTAGAGCGGAAGATTGTCGTGCTTCTTCCAAGGGTTCTCCTGCTTCTTGCCTGCCAGCTGCTCGAGGGCTCTTATGACACGGAAGCGGGTGTTGCGTGGTTCGATCACGTCATCGATGTAACCATAGTTTGCAGCGTTGTACGGGTTGCAGAAGAGATCATTGTATTCCTGCTTCTTCTGCTCTGCAGCCTTGGCGCGCTCATTTGCATCGGTAATGGCGTTGATTTCCTTCGAGTAAAGGATTTCCACGGCTCCCTCAGCGCCCATCACCGCGATGTTAGCAGATGGCCAAGCGTAATTGATGTCTCCGCGCAACTGTTTGCAGCTCATTGTGATATGGGCTCCTCCATATGATTTTCTGAGGGTGACGGTCACCTTAGGGACAGTCGCTTCGCCATATGCATAGAGAAGTTTAGCTCCGTGCGTGATGATTCCGCCATACTCCTGCTGAGTTCCACAAAGGAAGCCAGGCACATCGACAAGTGTCACAAGCGGAATGTTGAAGGCATCGCAGAAGCGTACAAAACGTGCGGCCTTTCGTGAAGCGTTGATGTCAAGCACACCTGCGAGAATCTTAGGCTGGTTAGCGACGATGCCGACAGAACGTCCGTTCATGCGCGCGAAGCCGATGATGATGTTCTTTGCCCAATTTTTGTGCACTTCAAGGAATCTTCCGTTGTCGGCTATGCTTCCTATGACCTGATACATGTCATAGGCCTTGTTAGGATTGTCAGGGATGATTTCGTTGAGGGCATCATCTACACGGCCTGCAGGGTCATTGCACTCTGTAAGAGGAGCTTCCTCCCTGTTGTTTGACGGAAGGAAACTGAGAAGGTCGCGGATAGTCTGCATTCCCGCCTGCTCATCGTCGGCTGCGAAATGCGCCACGCCGCTCTTTGTCGCATGGACACTTGCTCCGCCGAGTTCCTCCTGTGTGACGCTTTCTCCGGTAACGGTCTTGACTACACCAGGTCCGGTAAGGAACATATAAGAAGTGTCCTTGATCATGACAGTGAAGTCAGTGAGGGCAGGAGAGTATACCGCTCCGCCGGCGCAAGGACCGAAGATTCCGGAAATCTGCGGAACCACTCCTGAAGCGAGGATGTTTCTCTCGAAGATCTCACCGTATCCCGCAAGCGAGCAGATTCCCTCCTGGATACGTGCTCCGCCCGAGTCGTTCAGTCCGATGAAAGGTGCGCCGTTGCGCACTGCCATATCCATGACCTTTGAAATCTTCATGGCCATTGTCTCCGACATCGAGCCTCCGCTCACAGTGAAGTCCTGTGCCGATACATATACAAGACGGCCGTCGATGGTTCCCATTCCGGTAACCACGCCGTCGCCGTCGAATTTTGTCTTTCCCATACCGAAGTTTGTGCAGCGATGCTGTACGAACATGTCGAACTCCTCAAAGCTGCCTTCGTCAAGAAGCATCGCAAGCCTCTCGCGTGCGGTAAGCTTGCCTTTCTGGTGCTGGGCATCGATCCTTTTCTGACCTCCACCCATTCGCGCAGATGCTCTGCGCTCTACCAGTTCCTTAATCTTTTCTTGTTGAATGCTCATAATCTATAATAGATGGTATTAGGTTTTACAATATCGTTTTGACAAAGATAATTATTTTTCTAACCTAGAGAATAAAAATGAAGCACATGCGCTAATATAGCCATTTTTGTCCGAATTATGTGGCGAAATTCCTTTCCGGTGGTGGAATGACAAAGAAAACTCCGTGGTAAAAGGCCTTTGCCTATACCACGGAGCAATATGAATTCTGTCC